>Ga0210394_10000998_pt1 | contig 49217 bp, 40 predicted proteins | sample IncBWC12MmetaG_FD_160121 | JGI IMG/M metagenome (GOLD analysis project Ga0210394, IMG submission 160121) | Forest soil microbial communities from Barre Woods Harvard Forest LTER site, Petersham, Massachusetts, United States - Inc-BW-C-12-M | ecosystem: Environmental > Terrestrial > Soil >...
GCAGCGATACCTGCTGCAGGCACACATTCACGTGGGCTCGCGTCTGAGATTGTGGACCGAGTTGGACAGCTCGTTCGAGAATGGTCGCGTCGGTGGCCCGCAACCGGTCATCGATGAAGACAAGCTGGATTTGCATCAGGGGTTTGTGGAGTTCGAGATCGTTCAACGACCTGGCGTCGCCGTGCGCGTGCGAGGAGGCCGCCAGGAGATCGAGGTCGGGTCCGGACGCATGTATTCACTACGCGAAGGTCCGAACGTTCCCCTAAGCTTCGACGGCGTGCGCGCGATCGCGCAAACGGGATCATGGCGCTTCGACGCTTGGGTAGCGCGCCCAGTGACGACGACACCGGGGATTTTCGATGACTCGTCGCACCGCCAATTTGGCGTCTGGGGCGCCTACGTTACGCGGACCGGACTTGAGCACGCATCAGTCGACGCTTACTACCTCGGCTGGGATCTGCAAAACGCAAGCTTCGACAAAGGTGTCGCGAACGAACTTCGTCACACTGTTGGAGCCAGGCTCTGGCGAAATGGACTGTGGGCCTACGAGTTCGAGGGCATGTACCAATTCGGCAGCTTTGGTGCAGGCAACATTCGCGCATGGAGAGGCGTGGTCGCAGCATCGCGCGGATTCGCTGGTCGATGGAATCCCCGCATCAGGATTGACTTCGACGTTGCGAGTGGGGACCGGAACCGATCGAGTCCGAATCTCGGAACCTTTAACTCCTTCTTTCAGAGTGGTGAGTATTCGGGACGCGCACAACTTCTCGGGCCGAGCAATTCGATTCGTCTCGAACCGACACTGACGCTGGCTCCGCGACGAAATGTCTCCGTTTCGACCGGGTGGGGTTTCTACTGGCGCGAAAGCGAGCAAGACGGATTGTACGGAATTCCCGGGAATCTGATCGTTCCGAGCAACGGAGTACCAGGGCACTACGAAGGGAGTCGGCCGATTGCGGAACTTGCATGGACGCTGAATCCGCACCTTTCCGTGCATCTCAACTACATCTTTGTGTTCAACGGGCGGTTCGAAGAACGGTCAGTCCACGCAACGACCACGGAAAGCTACATCTGTCCATGGATTACGTATCGCTTTTAGTGAGGACGGCCATGGCAAAACGTGATGCTAGGCGTCGAGGCGGGCAACGATCTAGGTGTTGATCCATAGACGCCGTCTTCCTTGGTTCTGACGATTCAAGCTTCGTAACCGGCATCGAGCTCTTCGCCGATGACGGCATTGCGCAGGTATAGAGAGGAATACATCATGCAAACGTTCGCGAAAGTCGGCCTCGACGCTCTTCTGACACCAGAGAATTGTGTCTTACTCCTCATTGACCATCAACCTTTCCAGTTGGCGAACGTAAACAGTCACGATCCCACAATCGTGATCAATAACGTCACAGCTCTAGCCAAAACCGCGAGGGCGTATGGCATTCCGACGATTCTCACCACTGTGAATGAAGAACGCGGGGGACTAATTTTCAAGCAGGTCCAGGCAGTGTTTCCGGATCAGAAGACGATTAACCGTACTTTCATCAACTGCTGGGAGGACCGCCGGGTGGTCGAGGCGGTGAAGAAGACGGGCCGGAAGAAGCTTGCCATGGCTGCGCTCTGGACGGAGATGTGTCTTGCGATGCCCGCTATCCATGCGATGGGTGACGGCTACGACGTGTACGTCGTCACCGACGCCTCGGGCGGCGTCTCTCTTGAAGCACATGATATGGCAATCCGCCGCATGGTGGCTGCGGGAACTCAACCCATTACCTGGCTTGCCTTGGCGGGGGAACTTCAGCGTGATTAGGCGCGCACAGAGCGCCTCGGAGAAGTCGCTCAGCTTTTTATCGACCATGCCGGCGCATCTGGTTCTGCATTTCTGTGGGAGACGCAGCTGCTAGGCGCCTCCCAAAGCAAGCGTGCATAGAGCTTTCCTGGCAGATGAGGCTAACCTCGTCCGCCCCTTCTCCAGGACATCGGCTGAGAAAAGAAAGGTGGACGAATGGTTGCGAATGATCAAGAGAAGATAAAGATCGCTCGCGAATATTTCATGAAAGCTGACCAGGGACGTCCAGACATCCTGGAACTGTTCCATGAAGATGCGGAAATCTATTTCCCTAAGTTCGGATTCGGATTTGGACGGAACTCGTTTCTTGAAATGGTTAGAGGATTCGAAGGGGTCTTGGAATACATTCAACACGACTATGACCGTTTGAATTTCATTCCTTCAGCCGACTATCTCATCGTTGAAGGCACGTCACAGGGCAGAATGTCTGGTAAGTCTTGGGCAGGCGGCAAAACTCCTGGCGGGCGTTTCTGCAATGTCTTCAAGTTTCGAGATGGCCGAATATCGAGCCTGCACATCTATCTTGATCCCGACTATACAGGCGAGGATGAGGCACGCTTTCGATGGGGTAAGAATCGTCAGTGGTGAGAGTGATAACCACCCGTCGGACGATTATTCGGGGTCTGGTCAAGAATTGAGGAGACGAGCCATGTCTTACAGCATATCGAACTTACTGATCCGAAATCTTCGCGACGTCTTCGGTGAAAACGACCCCAAGCGGCGACGCGCGGCGATCGACGAGATCTATCGCGTCGCGGGCGCCATCAAGGCTACTCACCCTGACTTTCGATATCAGCCAATTGCCGAGCCCGAGGAGTTGGGCAATGCCGGGCGGGTCCCATGGGTATCGGGCCGCCCTGGTGAGGCGCCGGCTTACGCCGGGACGGATTTCCTCATTGCCCGTGACGGGAGGATTGCCGCCGTCTATCTCTTTTTCGACAAGCTGCCCTGGGCTGGAGTCTACCGGGGCGAGGGTCATCGTGTGGTGATGCGCAGCGGCGTAAACAAAGTTCCTTCCGTTGGTAAGATGAAGATGTCTTCGTCAGGATGCTGCTTCTCGCAGGAGCGTCTCGACTTTCGAGTCGAGATCTCTGGCGACAGTGAGGGCTTTGGCGTTTCCATACGGAGCCAAAGCTAGCCATCCTGTCGTAGGACAAATGGACGCCGTCGCCGCGCTGGTCCACCAGGACCGTGGTTGGAGCCAACTTCTCGTCACTGGTGGCCTCCCGACGCCGCCGGCCGCTGAGCAGGTAGATGTCCGCGCGCACTTCTCTGAGCGGATCGCCCGACGAATCTATGTCATCCACTCTGGGAAGCGGGTCAAAAATGATTTTGCGGCGCTCGGCGTTTGGTCATCGACTCGGACGGTAACAGTGATCGTGCCGAACGGTACTGACAATTGCAACTTCCAAAAAGTAAGCGACCGAACTGCAGACGACGCACAGAAGGCTCCTGCTCGAACACACCCTCGTTTTTCTCGACGAACTCCCTCAGACCGACTTCAAACGGCAGGGCCATAGGTCAGCCCGCTCGACCAGTTCAAAGAACCATTCAGGCAATCTTTGAAATCGGATCGCAGCGGCAAGATCCTGTTCAAGGCCTCAGCAGGCGAATTGTGATTTCGGCTGCTCACCCACCAAACTGTTCTCCGAACATGGGAAGACCACTCTTTGATGACTCACGGGTGGCCTCGTCTTGAATCACATCCCAGTGCTCCACGAGAATGCCATCCTTCATTCGGACGATGTCCGCCGCAATCCAGTTAGCGGGCTGGCCGATGCCCGAAAAGCGTCCGTGCAAGATGACAAAGTCCCCTTCGGCCACAACCGTTCCTGACTCATACCTAAGCGTCGGTGGAATGCTCTTAATGAGATTTGAACAGGCCCTCGCGGCCGGGCGCGATATGAGCGCTGTGTTGGATGTAACGTCGCGACCAAAATTTCTCAGCCGCAGCGTAGTCACGCTTATTGAAGAGCGTGTCGAAAGCTTCAAGGACAAGTGCTTTATTTTTCGATTCAATCGTCTTACCCATCTTTGTTCTCCTTCCTCCTCTGTGAAATTTCTTTCCCCGATTGGAACCACCTGTCAAACGAGGCTGTCCGAGTATCTAAAGTGGCAGCCCGGCTCCGCAGTTACGACTGCATCGACGAGTACTTGGGCAATTTTTGGAGCGGGATTGAGATGGAATCGTTTCGGAAGGACGGGCGCAAGGAAATGTGAAAGCTTCAGCACGAGGGTCTCGGCGAGACGAACCTCATCGCGCCCTCCTTCGATGATGCTGGGCCGCAAGATGGCGAGCGACCTGAAGCCGATCTCGCGAACATCTCGTTCGAGTTCACCTTTTACCCTTACGTAAAAGAAGGACGAATCGACCGATGCTCCTATGGCCGAGACTAGTGCGAAGTTCTGTGTGCCTGCTTGGTGAGCTAGCCGCGCAAACGACAACGGCAGTTCGTGATCGACCGAACGAGAGGCTTCTTTCGATCCTGCCTTCTTGATCGTTGTGCCGGTCGCACAGACGGTGGCGTCGGGTCCCCAGCTTCCCACCTCGGGCAGCGGCAGTTCCAACTTTGGGGCCACCGGGTTCATCAACTTGTCCTGCGTTGCGAGCGGTTTCCGGGTTGGCGCTATGACCTGTGTGACTGCTGACCGTGCAAGAGCCTGCGCCAATGCGTTCCGACCCACCAATCCCGTTGCTCCGAGAATCAGTACCTTCATGCCGAACACCCCGTTAAACTGCGAACTGTCTTAGGTGATAGTCCACGTGAATCTGCGAGAGCTTGCCCCACTCCTTTGGTGTCATCTTGCCGAACAAAGGATGCGACTTCCAGGCATCGGCAGTTCTTGCGTTCCAGTCAGCCTCTAAGATTTTCAACGGTTGTGCCTTTTCGTACGCGAACTCAAATCTCTGCGAATGTGGGATTTTGAAGCCCACTGGAAGCCGTACGCCGACTGGTTGCTCCGGAAACCAATCGACGAGAATCCACTTAAAGAACGTCCGCGAAGTCAGGTAACTTTCGTCCGGGAGATTGTAGAAACCCAGTGAGCCTCCGCACGCTAGGTTGAGGTGGTGAAGCATCTGGTCAACCTCCATGGTCCCCCACTGACGCGGGGAATGAGGCGCCACACTCTCTACACGACGGCGATACTCCTGCCGCTTCTCCCCGGCTGAGCGAGATCCCTTGGAAACAGATCGGCTTCGTTGGCGACCCGCAGCCAGGATCTCGCAAACAGGCGATCAATCCGACAGTCCCACTTCACGGCTCGTTCTAGCTAAGCCTCTCGATCAGTCTTCCTAGTCGTCCGGTTCGGCGGGGGAGTTGCTAATCCTGTATCGTCATTGTCACAGCTTCACCTGAATTACTGGGTGCTCTTTCCACCAGCGTGGACAGTAAACACGAGTCCGCCGTTGGCCGGCCACACCGATGAATTTGATATCGCGCTTGAGCATGTTCCTAAGAGCGGTATCGAATGCCCACGCACCACCAGAACCAGGACGCCAGTAGGTGCAAGCGTTTTGTAATTCTCTCTCGGTTACAAAGTGACGATTGACTGTACAATGTATCAACACTTCGTTCCGTTCGACATTCTGGCCGGCATCTACCGGCCAGTACGCTCGAGCCGGCCCACAGGGTGCCGATGTCGCGGATAAGCGGCATCGTCTCTCTCTCTCTCTCTCTCTCTCTCTCTCTCTCTCTCTCTCTCTCTCTCTCTCTAACGCAGAAAGGGAGTGCAAATGGCGGCCCGTTTCTCCAAGGCAATGTTGAGTAGTGGAGTTTCACAGGACAAACTCAACAAGGGGTTCGCATGGCTTACTCGCTACCAGTCGGTTGTCCTCACCATTTAATTAAATGCGTACGCCAAAAACTGGGGCATTGCCCAAAAAAAAACTACTTGGTTGCTATCGCAAATTGCTTGATAAATCGCCTGCCCACAATTCAAGAGAAGGTTGCCCAGAAAGAAACTGATTTGGGGCGGCGTCAAAAATGTGCGTAGCAAGAGCATCGGGAGCCGCAAAGGCGCGGAGATGGCCTTCCTTTTGTCCGCCTTATATCCGTACGAGGGATTGCTTGGCCTCATTGCCGGCCTCGACCGTCATATCACGATTTCCGAGCTTGACGCCGATCTTCTCCAGGAAAGCACGAGGAGGTTCGCCTCCGGCGAAGATCCAAACGTAGTCGTTGGGAATTTCGCGGACCCCGCTATTGATTTGCAAGAATGCTTTGTCCTGCCGAAATTCGGTGGGCAAGGAATTGAACAAAACCTTGACTCTTCCAGAGCGTATGTATTCCTGGATATGCTGGGAATTTCGTTCCTTGATCCGGCCGAAACTCTCTCTTCTGTAAGAGAGAGTAACACTGTTGCCTTTTTGATTTGCCAAACCCATAGCCGCTTCGACGGCGCTATCGCCGCCACCCACGACGAGTATGCGCTTGTTGATGTAGTGATCCGTTTCGATCAGCCGATACATCACTTTGGGCAGTTCCTCGCCTTTCACACCCAGTTTTCGGGGATTGCCGCAGCGGCCCAGGCCCAGAATTACAGCGCGCGCGCGATACTGGCCCTTGTTGGAGACAATTGTAAAGATGCCGTCGGCCGCTTTTTGAATGTCTTCAACCTTCTCGCCCGTGCGCACGTTGAAATCAGAACGTGCAAGAAGCGATTTCCACAAAGCAATCAGCTCTTCTTTAGAGAGCTCCATTTTTTTGAACTTGCCATACAGTGGCAGTTCGACTGGGCTGGTCATCACCAGTTTCTGGCGAGGATACTTGGCAACAGTGCCGCCGACCTCGTCTTGCTCGATGGTCAGATAGTTGAGCTTTCGTTCCATGGCGCGGAGCGAGGCACTGATTCCGGCAGGGCCGGCGCCAACAATTAACAAATCCAGAACTCCGGAAGATGAGCCGCCGTGCCGTCCATCAACTCTGCTGGTCACGGTATCAACGCAATCGCGGCCCTGATTGATGGCGTTCTTTATTAAAGCGAGTCCGCCGAGTTCACCGGCAATAAATAAGTTGGACACATTGGTTTCTTTCTGTGTCGAGAGAACGGGCAGGTCCGCAGACATTCCAGGGCTGGCCATGACCATGGTAATGGCGCCCACCGGGCAAGCCTCCGCGCAAAGGCTGTGGCCCACGCATTTATAACCGTTCACGATCGCGGCCTTGCCCCCCACCATCGCGAGAACATCGCCTTCGGGACACACGCTTGTGCAGGTCGCGCAACCGATGCAGGAGTTTGCGTCGATTTGGGGATGCTGCGCGCGAGGGCCTTCGGAATAGATAGTCCCCTTTTGGACGGCTTCGTGCGCGCGCTTCTCCCGGACCTTCATCTTTTTCAAATAGCCAAAAAGGAAGAACACGGAAATGGCGGCGGCAATCGTGAAAGTAATCAGGCTATCCATGACAGATCATTGTAACTGCGTAGAAGAACTTCAAGTCAGCGCCTGCGACTTCAAATGCACCTGTACGAAGGGGCGGAATTGTTCAGGTGCGACCACCTGCTCCCGGACACGGAAACCCTGTCCTACGTTTCTGGGCAGCTAATAAAAACAGCGTGCTACGATTCGCGTTGTTATCAGCCAATTAGCGTTTTCCAGCCAGACGCAATCAACGCCGCCGCGACGATGCACCGCTCTCTTTCAGAAGCATCGAATTTGCCTGACCGATTGGCATTTCACACCTCACCCGCGCTCTTATTCTTTTTAGTCGTTATTTCCTGTGCTACTCCGGCCTACGCGCAGATCTCTCCCGGTCCTTTGGCGAAAGCGCATCAGTCGCTTTCCGGAGTCCTGAGCTGCACGAAATGTCACGACATGGGAGCGGGCGGCGTGAAATTCAAATGCCTGGATTGCCATACAGAAATCCGGGACCGCCTCGCACAAAATCGCGGCATGCACGCGGTGTGGGTCGGAACGAAGGGAACGAGCAAGGATTGTGTACAGTGCCATTCCGATCACAATGGCGCGGACTTTCCCCTCGTCCGCTGGCAGCCGAACCGCGAGGCCATGGATCATCGGCAGACCGGATTCCCGCTGACAGGCGGCCACGCCGGACTGCGTTGTGAGCAATGTCACAATGCCCGTGAAATCTTACCCGCGGCGCGCACAGGAATTCAGGTGAAGGACCTGAATCACACCTATCTCGGACTCACCAGCTCTTGCATCGGATGCCATCAGGACGAGCATCGAGGACAAGTGGGTACGAACTGCGCACAATGCCACACCACGAACGCATGGAAGCCCGCTTCTCAATTCAATCATGCCACTGCCAAATACCCGCTGACAGGGGCACACTCGACGGTGGCCTGCGCGAAATGCCACATCACTGTCGCCGATGCCAAGCCTTACATAAAGTACACGGGCATTTCCTTCGCGAGTTGCAGCGATTGCCACACGGATCCGCATAAAGGCAGCTTCAAAGGAACGTGCCAGTCTTGTCACACTACATCGAGTTGGAGGCGCGTGGCTCAGCTCGAAGGATTCGACCACGCCAAGACGGCCTATCCCCTTCTCGGGAAGCACAGCACCGTGGCTTGCAGCGACTGCCACAACAAGGGCGATTTCAAGACCCCCATCGCATTTGCCAAGTGCATGGATTGCCATACCGACTATCACGGCGGCCAGTTTGTGGCGCGCGCAGTCGGTGCAGATTGTGCGGTTTGTCACACGGTGAACGGGTTCAAGCCCTCCACTTTTGGTGTGAAGGAACATGCCGCAAGCATGTATCCACTCGAAGGCCGGCATGCCGAAGTGAAATGCGACGCCTGTCACATCCCCAAGGGCAAGAACACCGAGTTTCATATCACGCAGACGCAATGCAGCAGTTGCCATCAGGACATTCACAAGGGTCAATTCGCTGCCACGCCTTATCGGAGTCGCTGCGAAGAATGTCACAGCGTCGCGGAATTTCGCCCGGCGCATTTCACGTTGGCTCGTCACCAGCAGACGGGTTTCCCGCTGACGGGCGCACACCTGGCCGTGCCGTGCGCTCAATGCCACCAAGAGCAACCGCGCGATTCAGTCGTTCCCGTGAAATTCAAGTTTGAGGATCGCGCCTGCACTGCATGCCACAACGATCCTCACTCAGGTCAATTCCGTCAACAAATGGCTGCTAAACGCGTGGACGGCCGGGCTGCGGGATGCGAAGCGTGCCACACCACGGTCCAGTGGAAGGAACTCCGCGGGTTCGACCATGCGAAGACCAAGTTTCCTCTGCTCGGCGCGCATCGAGCGATAGCGTGCGCGGATTGTCACCGGCCGCCTGCACTGGAAAGAACCTTGGAGCACGTGAATTTTAACAACGCCCCCGTGCAATGCTCCGGTTGCCATAACGACCCTCATGGGGCGCAATTTACTGCCCGGAAGGAGGTCACGGACTGCTCCAGTTGCCACAATGTCAATCGTTGGAAGCCAGCGGCTTTTGACCACGATACGCGGACGGCCTTCTCTCTACAGGGCGCGCACCAGAATGTGTCTTGTGGCGGCTGTCACAATCTAACGCGGGCTGTGGCCGGGCAAACTGTGCTGTTTTACAAACCCACACCGACGAAGTGCGCCAATTGCCACGGCAATAACGGCTCCATGCAACCGACTAAGAAATGAATCTCCTCAGTGTATTCCTTGCCCATTCAGACACTTAGGTGCCGAGGGTAAGTTTATGCCTCTGTACGGTTATTGCCCTTAAGGACAGTTGTTGCACCCCTATGCGCTTAATAGACTGAACTGGCGCTTCCCAGCAGACGAACGTCTGAATCCAGGTCCGTAGCACCGGTCGCTCATGCTCAAGCGGATAGTGCTGTCGCTCGCTCTCTTGCTCGTGGTCTTCGTCCAAGGTACCAGCTTTGGACAGAACCGTCGTGTGCCCGATTCACAGACGCGCAGCCCGCACGGTCCTCTTGCAATTCCTTGCGAGAATTGCCATTCGCAAACCAGTTGGAAGCCGATCCGCGCCGTTCCCGAATTCGACCACAATAAAACGAGCTACCCCCTGCGAGGCATGCACGCAAAGGTGGATTGCGTTCAGTGCCACACCAAACCGGTATTCAGCAACGTAGGCGCGCAGTGCTCAGACTGCCACGCTGACATTCACCGCAGGCAATTTGGCGCGAATTGCGAGGAGTGCCACAGTGTGATCGGCTGGAATGTTTCCCTGCAGGCCGTCCGCGCTCACGAAAATCGCTTCCCGTTGATCGGAGCGCATGCAGCCGTTGATTGCATCGCGTGCCATAAGAGTGGCGCAACCGGACAGTTCACGGGGCTATCGACGGACTGCTATTCCTGCCATGTGCGGGATTTCCAGAACGCGATTACGCCGAATCACGTTGCGGGTGGCTTTTCAACAAATTGCCAGGCGTGTCACGGGGTGAATACATGGATTCAGACTAACTTTAATCACAACGCGACGGGGTTTCCTCTTACAGGAGCGCACGCGACCGTGCCCTGCAGCTCCTGCCACGTGAATAATAACTTCAACCTAACCGGCACAGCTTGTGTCGCTTGTCACCGAGCCGATTATCAGGGGACGAACAATCCCAGCCATGCTGCAGCAGGCTTTCCGACCGATTGTACGGTTTGCCATTCGACCGCGTCTTGGACCAGCGCGACCTTCAATCACGCCTCGACCGGCTGGCCGCTAACCGGCGCGCACTTAACCGTGAGTTGCACCCTGTGTCACGTCAACAACAACTACAGCCTTACGAGCACGGCTTGCGTTACCTGTCATCAGACCGACTACAACACTGCCCTAACACCGGTGAATCACATTCAGCTGGCGTTTCCAACTACGTGCGAAGTCTGCCATAACACCGTGGCTTGGAGCGCCGGAACATTTAACCACAACAACACTCCGTTTCCGCTTACCGGAGCCCACACTACGGTTCTGTGCGCCAGTTGTCATGTGAACAACAACTATACAAGTCTCCCCACGGACTGTTATAGCTGTCATAAAACAGATTACCAAGGGACGAACAATCCCAGCCACACGGCCGCCGGGTTCGCGACGACCTGCCAAAGCTGCCACACAACCACGGCGTGGACCGGAGCGACCTTCAATCACACCTTGTTCAATCTCAATCACGGCAACGCCAATGGAGTCTGTGCGACCTGCCATACGAATTCCAGCAACTTTACTGTCTTCCAATGCACCGGATGCCATGGGAACAATAACGCGGCCAATTTCCATCACCCAAACGTCGGCGGGTATGTCTACAACAGCATTAATTGCTATTCGTGCCATCCATAGGGGACATGGCGAGAAGGAGCGGTCGTGTTCCGGCCGCATTTTCGATCGAGCGAATGAAACTTGCGATTCTCATTCTGCCAGTGCTTGCGGTACTGGCGGCTGCGCAGGAGCCTCCGGTGAATTCGCCGGTCCATCTTGAATCCGTTAGCGCCGACGCCGCGCAGGGCGAGGTGCACATTGCCATCGATTTTTCCGCGCCGGTCGACCGTTCCGCTCACATCGTCGTTCGTGACAAGAGCCTAGTCTTAGACCTTACCGGAATCACTTATGAGCAGAGCGAAAAACGCCTGATTATCAATCGCAATGGCGTCGAAGATGTTTGGGTATCCGGCCATACGCAAGATCCTCCCTTGACTCGAATCACGGTAAGGCTGAGCCGCCTTCAGCCATATGTTCTCTCGCGTGAAGGGAAGCGGATCAGCTTACACATCGGTGCGGCCAAAGCGAATTCCCGCCAACAAGGAAGCGGCACGATACCGACCGCCCGCGCCGGGGGCGTTGCTCGCGTATTTCGGAGAGCACCGAAACCACCGCCGTTTGAGCCGCCGCAAACGAATTCGACCCAGAACGAGCCTCCTTCTGTCCCGTTGCCTCCGATTCGTTTTACCGGCACCGCACCAACGGCACAAGGTACGGGGGCGGCCTCCCCTCCGACCGCTGCTCGTAGCGCGAATGTGGCACTAGCCTCAGTCCAGCAACCGCTGCCGCTGGCCCGCGTCGCTCCGCCTGCGCTGATCCGAACTGTCGATGTGGCCACGCCTCCCGTAGCAGAGCCAGTCACTAACATGGCCGAGGCACCTCTCGCGGCAACGCCTGTGAGTGCCGCCGAAATCCGAGCCGCACCTGCTGTCCCGAACCCCGATCTGCGGACGGTTTTCCACGTGAAGTTCGTTCAGCAAGATGCCGCTTACATCGATGCTGGACGAAACGAAGGCATCGCCGAGGGCATGAAGCTGGTAGTCGTGAGTGCAGCCCCGAATACAGCGGGGCCCAACAATGCGTCTCCCGCCACGGTCGTAGCTGAGCTCACCGTGGTCGGCATCGCAGAGACCTCGGCCGTCACAGAAATTCATGTGCCTCAGCGCGATGTGGTGCCCGGAGATTTAGCTTATCTTTCCGACGTCGATCTGCAGGCCCTTGTGCAACAACACTCTCTGAGTGCCACGCGCAAATATCCCGCCGTAATCAGCTTCACCGATGACGATGATGCCCTCGATGAAGAGGCGCGCGCTATGGACGTTCCGCGCCCCTCGCTTCCTTCGGTGAACCGCATGCACGGCCGAATTGGCTTCGATTATTTCGGGACACACAGCCTCGACGCATCGCAGGCCAAAGGCACGGACCTTGGTGTCCTGCTCCGCGCGGATTTCACACGTATCGGCGGGACCTATTGGAATTTTCAGGGATACTACAATCGAACGCTGAGCTCTACATCGGCGGCATCGCAAGCCACGCTTCAGCAACTAATCAATCGTACGTATCAACTTGGCCTTACCTACGACAATCCTACCGGGCGTTTCGTTGCCGGATTCGGCCGGCTCTACCTGCCTTGGGCGAGCAGCCTGGATACAATCGACGGCGGATATTTTGGAAGCCGCGTCCGTCCGGGCGTCATCGTGGGGATCTTCGCAGGGTCCACGCCCGATCCTACCTCCTGGAACTACAATCCGAATCGGCAGCTTGGCGGCACCTTCGTCAACTTCGGCGGTGGGAGCTTTGACGGATTCCACTACTCGAGTACGAGCGGCATCGGAATCAGCTTGCTGAGTTGGGCCATCGATAGGCCCTTCATTTTCTTCGAAAATTCGTTGTCCTACAGGCGCAGTTTTTCCGTCTACAGCGCGGTGCAGGCGGATAGTCCGGTGGGTAATCCGGCTGTTGCCGCTCCCGGAGCCGGGATCGGCAGCAGCTTTTTCACTATGCGCTGGAGTCCCGTGCAGCGCCTGCACCTGGATTTCAACAACACATACTTCCGCAATATTCCCACATTCGATCCGACACTCGTCGGAACTGGTTTGCTCGATAAGTATCTCTTTCAAGGCTTCAGCGGTGGTGCGCGAGTGGACATTGTGAAACAAATAGACATTTATACGGAACTCGGACGCAGCAATCGTACAGGCGACAGCAGCAGGGCGCTGAATCAGATGTACGGGATCACCTTCGGCCGCGTGCCTTGGCTGGGGATTCGCGCCGATGCTCACTATTCACGCTTCAACAGCTCGTTTGGATCAGGTTCCTATCGGGCCGCCAGCCTCTCTCGCAGCATAAACGATCGCCTTCGGCTGGAGGTGTTGGCGGGCGATCAAGTCTTCACGTCCACGCTGGCCGGTAATCAAACCGCGAAATTCGTGACGACCACCGTGGAAAATAACATCGGCGCTTATCTGTTTACGCAGGGCGGCTTCACCGTATACCGAGGCCAGGCGCAGAACTACAACCAGTGGATGTTGGTGTTGGGTTATCGATTCGATTCGAAATGGAAACGCAAATGAACGAGCGCTTTGCCGGAATATCGAAGATATGGAAGCCAGCCGCTTGCGCATTAATCGGCGTGCTGATGTGTGCCTGCGTTTTGTGCCCATCCGCTTCTGCCGATACGAACGCCCTTCAGGAACTGCTCGACCGCGCGAGCAGCAATGTTTCCGCGTTTCTGGATACGATCTCCGAGGTAAATTGCACCGAGCATCTTACCCAGGAACGGATCGCGGACAACGGCAAAACCGTTGAGAAACGCGAGTCCGCCTTCGATTACTTGGTCCTGTTGTCCAATACGGGTGGCGAGCTGAACTTGGTTGAATCTCGTGTGGCAGCAAGTTCAAACAAAGACTCCGACAAGGCTCCGCTGCTGGTAAGCAACGGATTCTCCATGCTGCTGTTGATTTTTCATCCGTACTACTCAGGAGCTTTTCAGTTTAGCCTCGCGAACGGCGATAGCGATTTCGCAGAGGCCCTGGTCCAAGTTAATTTTCAGCATATTCCCGGGGCGCGATCGCCCGCCGCACTTGCCCTGCGCGGCCGCGAATATCCCTTGGAGATTTCCGGCACTGCCTGGATCGATCCGCGCAGTGGAGTGATTCAGCGAATCGCCGCTCGGATCGGCACAGAAATGGAAGACGTCGGCCTTCGTACGATGAAAAGCGAAATCGATTATGCGCCGGTTTCCTTTCAGACTGCGCCAGGTACGTACTGGCTTCCCGCTCACGCCATCGTGGAAGTGGAATCACGCCACCAGCACTGGCGCAACACGCACGTCTTTTCGGCCTACAAGCGGTTCTCAGTAAATACAAAGGAGCAGGTGTCGCACCCATGAGCGTCAATCTGACTCTGCCAAGGACGGCAACATCGTTACCGGATCCAGATCGCATGCATCGCTTTCGCTTGCGCCTCACCTATGTAGCGGCTATAGCTGGCACGCTTGCGTTGCTCGCGTACGGATTGACTTATTACTGGTCGTCCCCCGCGCAACGTGCGCTTTCTTCGAAACATGCCTACCTGAAGCCCAGTGGAACCATCGGTTTGCGCTTGGGCATGTTCGGAGTCCTGCTCTTTTTGTTCATCTTTCTCTATCCCCTCCGCAAGAAGTGGGCATGGCTGGGCCGGCAAGGAAGTTCGCGGCGCTGGCTGGATTTCCACGTTCTGCTCGGTTTGCTCGCGCCGGTGGTCGTCACGTTCCATTCTTCTTTCAAGTTCAGCGGAATAGCGGGGGTCGCCTATTGGATTATGATCGTCGTGGCGCTGAGCGGCGTGGTTGGGCGATACATTTACGCTCAGATCCCGCGGAGCCTCAATTCCGCGGAATTGTCGCTGCAGGAAGCTCAGGAACAGAGCCTCCGTTTGGCCACGCAGTTGAAGAATGCGGGCATTCTCTCATCCCGTGATGTTGACGGTCTGCTGCGGCTACCGGACGTGAGGCGGGTGCAGTCCATCTCCCTGATCGGGGTGTTGTGGAGAATGATGCTATTTGATCTCGGATTTCCGTTTCGGATATGGCGGCTGCGTCAAAAGATGCTTTGGTCTCAACGCAAATGGTGGTCGCTCGTGGGACTGGGGCGAGGTGAAAATGCCGTTCTGGAAGGCGCTATCTCCATGGCGCGCGACCAAACGCTGCTTGCGAAAAAGATCGTTTTCCTCTCGAAATCACACCGCATGCTGCATTTATGGCACATCATTCATCGGCCGTTTAGTTACTCGTTTGCAGTGTTAGCGTCGATTCATGTCATCCTGATGCTCATGTTGGGATATTACTAGAGGCGGGAAAATGAAAAGCTTTGTTCTGCTAGCGTTTGTAGCAAGCCTCATCCTTGGCTGTAAGAGCGACCCTCGAGCGGCGCAGCCGAAAACGCAGGCGCCCGAGGATTCCATCCGTTCCGCCATTCAAGCCCATTTGGCGCATAAGGGAACGCTCAACCTGCAGGCCTTCGACACGGATGTGAAACAAGTGACGATTGATGGCGATCACGCGCAGGCCCAAGTGGAATTTCGGGTCAAAGGCGGTCCCGGTTCCATGCAGTTGACGTATGCGCTGGAAAAACGCGACGGCAGCTGGTCAGTCATCGAAAGCGACCCGGTTGGCAGTAATTTCTCCCATCCCGGACTGGACCAGGAAAAAAATCCTCCGATGAATGGGACCACCGGGGCGAGCCACTCTTTAGCGGATACGTTGAGAAGTTTCAAGGCTGGGGCGGCTCCCGAACAACCCCTCCCGCCAGGGCACCCTCCGATAGGGCAGCTTAATGGGGAGGTCGCGCCCGCAGGACGTTAGCGCTCTAAGATCGATGCGATGGTGCTTAGAGCCTTGCCTCCTGGCGTTCCAGCGTGTCAGATCGATCCACAGCAAGTCGGAATTCTGATTGCTGAGCAGCAGGCAAATCCCACAACACCGACAGTGGACCTGCCGTCGTAAGATTGCTGTTCCCAAAAGTGCAGTACTGGCGAAGGGCAGCCGAACCGCGCGCCCAGTGCTCATAATCTGTCCTCCTGACCAGTAGTGTCCCGGCCAAGCTGAACGATAACTTCTTCCTCCCAAGGGCGGGCCCTAGCAGAGGCTCACCAATTCCAGCGCCCTCAAGTTCACTTCCGCGTTCCCGGGGAGACGATGAAACGAGTTCGCACTTCGTTGGTGGTCCTCTGTGCCGTCGCATTCATCATCCTTGTGCTGTTCAGAACGGCCTTTACGCGCCCGGTTTATACGTCCAGCAACGTGACCACGCCGACCAAGGACGTATGCGCCGGTTGCCACAACGGTACCGCTGCCGCAGGAGGCAGCGCGGTGGTGAACTTTCCTTCGGGCCTGACTTATACGCCGGGTGTGACACAACACTTGAGCGCCAAAATCACAGATCCAACTCATACCCGAGGCGGGTATTTACTCACGGCGCGATTGGCGAGCAGCATATCCAAGCAAGCAGGAACCTTCACGGCAACGGACGCAAACAGCACCGTCGTTACGAATGGCGCGATCCAGGACATGGATGCGGCCAATTTTGGAACCTTGACGTGGAATTTTGATTGGACCCCTCCAGCGGCAGGCGCGGGCAATGTGAACTTCTATCTGATCGGGTATGCCACTGGTAGTCCGGGTGGCTCAACCAGTGGCAATGGCGCGTACCTCTCGACTGCCACTTTGACCCCTGCGGCAGCAGCTCCGGACTTCAGTCTTGCCGCGTCCCCAGGCAGCCTGACGGTTGCTCAGGGGTCCAGCGGTTCCAGCACGATCACGGTCGCTCCCCTGAACAGCTTCAGCGGAAGCGTCAGCTTGTCGGCATCCGGCTTGCCGAGTGGCGTCACGGCGTCCTTCAATCCAGCCTCCGCCACAACCACAAGTTCCTTGACGCTGACGGCAAGCAGCACCGCTGCCACCGGAACCTCGACGGTCACGATTGCGGGAAGTTCCGGCACGCTGAGTCATACCACGACCCTTTCTCTAACCGTGAGCGTTCCGGCAAACTTCAGTCTTTCGGCATCGCCCAGCAGTCTGACGGTTGCTCAGGGATTCAGCGGTTCCAGCACCATTACCGTCGCTCCGCTGAACGGTTTCAGCGGAAGCGTCAGCTTATCCGCATCGGGCTTGCCGAGTGGCGTGACGGCCTCTTTTAATCCCCCCTCTGCCACAACCACAAGCTCCTTGACGCTGACGGTCGGCGTCACCGCTGCGACGGGAACGTCTACCGTCACGATCACGGGAAGCTCCGGCGGCCTGAGTCATACAACGACCGTTTCTCTTACAGTGAGCGCAACGGCCCCGCCGGATTTCAGCATTTCTGCGTCGCCAAGCAGCCTTACTGTTGCTCAAGGATCGAACGGGTCCAGCACTATTACCGTCGCTCCTCAGAATGGTTTTAGCGGAAGCGTCAGCTTGTCCGCATCCGGCTTGCCGAGTGGCGTGACGGCGTCCTTCAATCCTGCCTCCGCCACAAGCACAAGCTCGTTGACACTGACGGCCAGTGCCACCGCTGCGACGGGAACATCCACAATCACGATCACGGGAGCCTCCGGCAGCCTGATTCATCCGACTACCGTTTCTCTCACCGTGAACGTTCCGGCAAACTTCACTCTTTCCGCGTCCCCAGGCAACCTGACCGTTGCTCAGGGATCCAGCGGCTCCAGCACCATCACTGTCGCTCCCCTGAACGGCTTTACCGGAAGCGTCAGCTTGGCTGCATCGGGCTTGCCAAGTGGCGTTACGGCGTCCTTCAATCCGACCTCTGCCACAACCACAAGCTCCTTGACGCTGACGGTCGGCGCCAATGCTGCCACCGGGACCTCCACGGTCACGATCACGGGAACGTCTGGCAGCCTGACTCATACGACCACTGTTTCTATCTCCGTCCCCTCGACTCTCACAGCAACTCCGACGGCGCTATCGTTCAGCTACAGGGTCGGATCACCGACACCAGGGCCTCAGGCAATTTCAGTCACCGCAAGCCCAGCCGCGTTGAGCTTCACGGCGACGGTTTCGGGTGGGACGTGGCTATCAGCTGCGCCCACAACCGGCACCACACCAGGAACAGTCTACGTCGCGGTGAATCCAGCAGGTCTGACCGCCGGCACCTATGCCGGCACAGTTACCATCACGTCCGCGGGCGCCGCAGCTGGCCCGCAGACGATCCCGATCACGCTTACGGTGAGTGCCGATTACACCAGGCAACTTAATACGACGCCCTCTTCGTCAAATCCCAATTTCTTGATCGATGCTAAAGGGAATTACGACGTGGTCTGGACGGATACGACAGCGGGCGTGTTTTTCAGCCGCTCGATAGACCAAGGCAATACTTTCCCCACCAGTGTCATGATTCCAGGCAGCGCCGGAGCGGCGTTACAACCGCAGTGTGTCGCGGACTCAAGTGGCAGCAATATCGATGTCGTTTGGGCCCAGTCCACCTCGGTGGCTGGTTCCTATAATGTCCTCTTTAGCCGCTCAACAGATGGTGGTCAGCATTTTGCGACGACGCCGACACCACTGACCGCGGCGACTTTGCCACTGGCCGACGCCCCCAGGATGATTCTAGAACCGAGCGGCGGCGTCGATGTGGTGTGGGGCCGCAACGAAGTGTGGGCTATCCACTCGGCCGACGGTGCGACCTTCCCGACACCGGCGGTCAAGATTTCGACGGCTGCTCAAGATTCAGGCGGGCCGCGCGTCGCCGTTGACTCGAAGGGCACCGTCTATATTGCGTGGACGGATGAAGTGAACAAGCTCGCCACAGGCTCTTATTGCACGCAGACAGGGACAAGCAATACCACGAGCTTCACCAACACGCTAGGTGGCAATTTCTATTTCAACGTGAGTGCAAGCGGTTCAGTTTTCAACGCTGGGAATACGAGGAACCTTTCTGGAACCGATTGGGCTGGCGTCGTTGCGAAGTGGCAACCTGGTTTCTTTGGCTGCTCGTACGACAACCTGATCCTACTGGTAGATTCACAGGATAACCTGCACATGATTTGGTCGGACGATATGCCCGATCAAGATGTGCTGGTCAGTGCTTATCCGTTCGTTGATTCAACGGGCAAATCGCGCGTATCGTTCCCAACCACTCTCAACTCAAGCCCAGCCGCGTCGCCCCACGCGGTGGTCGTAAACAACGGCAGTGGAATTCCGATCGTCCACGTCGTCTGGTCGGATGGTCCCAGCGACCTGACCGCGCAAGCGACGCCAGGCATCTTCTACACCCACTCTACCGATACAAGTGCCCCGTTCGGCCAAAGTTTTGTTGCTCCGCCAACCAGGGTCGCCACCGCGACGTCTGAGTTCCCGCAGGTGGGCGTCGATGGCAGCGCGAATGTCAACGTAGTGTGGCAACAAACCGATGCCTTGATCCCGAGCGCCTTCGATGTCGTCCTCGCTCCTTCATTTGACGGCGGTAACACGTTCACCTTGTCAATGCCTGTCTCTATTAACCCATCCACCGACTGCCTCGGACCCAATACCAGCGACACGACGCAGATTCCTCCGCCTCCTTATAGTACGTGCGGCAGCGTTCAGCTGAAGGTCGATTCAGGCAATACGTCCAACCTGGTTTGGGTAGACTCCGGTTCCAACATCTTGTTCGCCCGCCAAACGGTGCCGCCGACTGCCGGCTTCACCATGACCCTGAATACGCCGTCACAGACGGTGGCAGGTGGGACAGCTGCATATACGCTGACTTTGACCGCCGCGAACGGGTTTAATCAGGCAGTGACGATAAGTTGTCCGAGTGGACTGCCGGCGGGAGCGGCGTGCTCCGCAACTCAGGTTGTTCCGACAACTTCGGGAACTTCGGCGACAGTGACTGTCGTAGCGCTGAGTTCCGTGCCTTCAGGCAACTATCAATTTACGATCACCGGCACTGCAGGAACCGCAACACGCTCTGTTCAAGCCATGCTGATCGCCAACGGTGATTTCTCACTCAGCATTCCCTCGTCGTCCATGACGTCTTTGCCGGGGCAGACTGCGACTTACGCCGTGAGCATAGGTCCAGCCACTGGCTTCAACAGCCCCGTAAGCATTAGTTGCGTGGGTCTGCCTGTGGGAGCCATTTGCGCATCAAGTCCAACTTCCGTTATTCCGCCGGGATTGGCAATCGTCACGGTTGCGGTGTCCGGTACGCTCGCACCCGCAACTTATCCTTTCACGATCGTGGGTACAAGCGGGGGCACGAATCATTCGCAATCCGCCACATTAGCCGTCGTAGGAATCAATGCTGCCGTCGGACCCAGCAACTCCGCAACAATCGCCGTCGGATCTTCAGCAAATTTCACTATATCGCTCACTTCGACGAACGGCTCGGCCGGAATGATAAGCCTGAGCTGCGGAGGACTGGCGGCCGGCCTTAGTTGCACCTTCGCCCCGACACAGGTCAATGTTTCGCCTTCCGGGACTGCCACAGCGACCATGACGGTGGCAGTCACTGCGAAGCCGCCATCCTCATCTGCGTACGGTTTGCCGAATGTTTGGCCGAATCTCTCAATCTGGAGCATCGCATCTTCTGCGCTATTCTTAATGACGCTGACAATGCTGCCGGCTTATCGGCGTAACGGAGATCGGCCCGCGGGCGCCATTCGCGGACTGGCAGCTTTGGCGCTCATCGTTGTGCTCGGTGCAGCACTGATCTCGTGCGGGGGCTCGACGCGCATAGCGAGCAGCAGCAATTCTGTCTCTACACAGTTCACTCTGCAGGGACAGTCGGGAACTACCGTGATCAACTTGTGCACGATGTCGATCACTGTACCGTAGTAACGCAAGAACAACCGGTTGACTCGGTCTTAAGCAAAGCGGAGATGAATGTCACAGCCCAAAATTTCTATCAAGCCCGGATTGTTGCGATGTTTCCGAAGATCTCTGGACGATTCGTATCCTGCCAGAAGGGGAGTTCCACTCTACACCGGGTCAAATATGCCACGTTGGCCTGAGACGTGACTAAAGCTTCGAGTTCTTGGGCAGGAAATCGAGTGCCGGATGACCCTTTCGCCGTCCCCTGGATGGCAGCTTGCGACGTGTAAGGATCGGGCTTCAACGGCATAGTGACTTCCATGGAATCTCCCTTGTCGCAGGACAAAGTCGTTCCCCTTCAGAGACCGGTGTTTTGTAATTCTAGGATGCCGGTGCCCGGCGCGGTTGAGTCAAGCCCCAGAAGCAGGCAGGAGTTGGCGTCCAAGATGTAGCACACCGGGTTGATGCTCGTGACTGATGGCACTGGCTGTCCCGCTTCGGATCCAATGGTAAGTATTAAGGGGAACCGGCCGTTCGCTGCGGCACTAAACGAACCTGTCGTCAGGCTCGCATTCAGCGACGGCTTCCCGGTTCCAGGCGGCACGATGCTGAAGGAGTTGACATCCAGCGTCCCCAGCCCTGTGAGCATGGAAATGCCGTCGGAAGTTATTTGCCCAGTTAATGTTTCCAGACCCAGCGCAGTGCCCACCGCAGTGTTTGCCAGAAAATCCGAGGCGTAATTGCCGCTCAAGTTGGAGACGACAACGGGAGGCGTCAAGGTCTGCTGCATGGCGACACCCGCGCCGGAAGGGCCCGCTCCGGTGGTCCCACCGTCAAGTTCCAGGAGATAAAGCCCTCGGTCTAGAGTGGGATAGGCAGCGAATTTACTGACACCAGTCGTGCCCGTGTTCGAGATCGTGATCAGGCCACGTCCACTTGCCGGTGCTGTGCAGGCGGCACTAATCGTCGCGGTGTTCACCGGCGTGCCGCTCAGGGGCGCTAAATCCAATGTCCCCGTTGAACCGCAAGCGAAGATTCCACCGACCACTTGAGGATTGAACGAAGGAGAAGCACTCTCGCCTGCTTCGGTGAAAGCGTACGTGCCTGAGATGGCCGGCGAGGAAGGCTGCGCCACCATGTAACCACTGACGATCACGTTGGGATTACCAGAAAATGAATCTCTCCAATCGGTGATGACGAAGTGGTTAGCGTCGATCAGCCAAGCGTCTAGACTAAAGGTTCTTGCTGTTGGTGGATTGACCTTGACAGAATCCAGCAAACCGAAGTCAACAGAATCCAGCGTCATCTCGCCTAGGTTGCCGGGCGACGGACTGGTAAAAGAATGTAAAGCCGCATGAAACGGGACGCTCGTAATCACACCCTTGTCTGACTGATCGGCGATAAAGGCAATCTCGCTGCCGGGCACTAGTGTCAGTGCGCCTAGCAGGAAATATTTTGGATTGGGGCTAGCCATCTCCGCACCTGTCAGGGTTACGGAGTAGACGCCGCTGGGACCTGCTCCCGGCTTCTGAAGGGAAGTCAAGTCATTCGCATTTTGTTGATCGAGGGTTCCGGTTCCGATTCCGAAGGTGTCGCTTTCACTTACGAGCGCATGTCTCGAATTGACAAAAACAATGCTGAGGTTAATTGACTCGGTTGACTGGGTGGGGTTCACACCGAAGCTCCCACTTAAGGCTCCGATATTCACCGTTAGTTGGATTTGGCCGCGCCCGTCTTTCCCTATGGAATAGGCCGTCGTACCCGTCGAATGGACGGTTACGTTGCCTGCGTTGGCCAAATCCACCACATCAAGACTGCCACCAGTAATCTTGCCTGCCCCGTCCCCGACGATCACTCCGCCTAACGCATACGGGCCGCCATTTGCATCCCTACCAGTCAGCAACATAACGAAGTTGCCAGTTAACAGACTGTCCGGGGGAACACTCGCGGTTACGGTCACGGTTTGCGAAGCGCTCTTGGTGGGGTCCGCTGTAGATGTCGCAATAATTGTCACTGACGGGTTGCCAGGAGGCACGGCGGCGGGCGCGGTAAACGTTATCTTGGCGCCACTGACGGTATGTGGCGGTTGTGCAGAGAAAGATCCGCAGGGTACAGTGCTGGGATTAGAACACGTCACCGTCCAGTCCACGCCAGCGTTTGCGGAGTCGCCACTCACAGTGGCCACTAAAGGCGCCGTGGCGCTTTCCACTATGGTGTTATTGTGTACTCCCTGAGAAATCGTGACAGAAATCCCGGCCGTGATCGATATCTCGACACTGGCCATCGCGTTGGTAGGACTCGCAGAAGCAGCGGCCTGGATGATGACATGATTCACGGCGGTGGGCGGCGCAGTGTAGGTCACTTGTGCTCCACTAGCTGCTTTCGTATTAAGAACCTTGGCTGTCTGTGACCACGAACCGCAGGGCGAGGCATCGCAGCTCACTATGGTCCAATTTACGCCGGAATTTGTGGGGTCGTTAGCAACTACCGCGACAAGAGGCAGGCTTGTATCCACAAGCAAACTGGCCGGGGGCGGCTGAGGTTGAGTAATACTGATGGAAATCGGTGCGGTGACAATGAACGTAGTTGAGGCGCTGAAATTATGGTCGGCAGTCGCGAAGGCGGTAAGCGTTACGGTACTGCCCACGATCATGGGGTACGTTACATTCGGTAAGGGAACGACAAACATTGTGGAAACGCCGGGTGCCGAATGCGTACCGTGAAAAGCAACGGAAGTACAGTCGATTCCTCCGCAGTTCGCTTTCCAGTCCACACCTGCGTTGGATGGATCGCCACTCACGGTTGCTGCCACGTTCAGGCTTCCGCCCGACGCAAAAGTCGGCGGTGGGGCTTGTGTGATAGTGACTCCGGTAACCGTGGAAATGATCGTCACGGTGGCTGCGGAGGCCTTGCCATGATCGGTGCTGGAGAGTGCGGTAACCGCTACGGTGTTTCCAGTTGGCACAAGAATAGGAGCCGTAAAGTTCGTCTGAACGCCGCTCGCCGTGTGCTGTGGAGAAAACGAGCCACAGTTGGGTGCGCTGCCACACATAGCCACCCAGTCAACTCCTGCATTTGCTACATCGTTACTCACTGTTGCAGACACAGACGTGGTGAGGCCTACAGGCATGGACGAGGGCGGGGACTGCATAAGAGACACTAAAATTGTAGGTGTCTGCGATCCTGCCTCCTTCTGCGAGCCGCCCACGCAACCAGCGACTATGATAGAGAGCGTAAGAGCAAGCAGAAGTGGCAGGCGCGTGCTGCCTCGATCGATTCGGAAAGCCAGCTTCCTTCTAGTACTTGCCGCCGGGCGATTCTCGACAGATTTCGCCCACACCAACGAAACCGAACTACACTCCCCGCAATGCCTACGACTCATCATGAAATCATGGCCTTTCCCGAATTCGTAGCGCCTCGACACAGATATATCCAGCGACACTGACGCAGGGCAAAACTACCCGCTGCGGAACGCTTGGCCTGAGCTTTTTTCTAGGGCTGGTCGCTAAAATTGACGAAAAACAGGCCGGTCGAATACTAGAGATGCTCTATAAATTAGTGAACAATTCTCTGTAACAAAATCGTCACAACTGCGCCTTGCGCTGCGGATATCCGATTAAATCGGCAAATAAGGTATTAATTTCTTGCCGAATCGGAATCCGGAACCTTTAGTCCAACCTTCTGTTCGTCAGGTTGCGTCCGAGGCCGCAATTGCTGCTTGAGCCAGCCTGACAAGCCAGTGATTTGCCAAGCCTTCAAGAGTTCCTCCGCATTCGTGTACCTCACCAGTTCGGTGGGATCGGGCACCGAAGCGGCGATCCGTTCCTTAGCGCTCTTAGGCGTGTCTGGTTGGGTCAGTAATTCTTGTACGCGAAGTTTTCTGGCTTTCATTGATGGCAGGTAAGCGATGGGATCGAGTGGCGCGACGGATTTTAAGAATTCCGGGGTTGTATAGATCGAGCGCTCGTTTTCCGGCACAGCAGGGGAGTCTCGCAACCAGTCTGGCCAGTCGCCCCACGGGTCGAGCAGATCGAGCGCCTTGATTCTTGGATCGGCCTCTGCAGCCAGGATGGCAATCGAAGCGCCTGAACCCATGCCAAACATACCCACATGGTCCAGATCCATGTCCCCCCGATCCGCCAGATAGTTCAAAATCAATTGCACATCGTGGACGGTACTTCCCAAGGATTCCGGTAACTCGCTGACAAACCACTTTTTCAGCGGCCTGAAAGCGTATCGGGGTCCCGTCAAGGCGGATACAAAACCAACCGCGGCAAATCCGCCTGCCGTGGCCCGCTTGCACCATCCGTCATCGCGAAACTGATCGGGATCGCCGGGGTAGCTATACAGATAGAGGACGACGGGAACTTTGCCTGGCGCCTTGGGCCGGATGATCCACAGGTCGATGGGATCATTCGGACGCCACTGCACCCTAACGAGCTCCCGCACAAATTCCGGCTGCTGGTCCTGCTGCACCTCGAACGGTGCCGAGGGCTGCAGGCCGGCCTTGATATCGTCCAGGATATTCCAGTTTTCGGCCTGCTTTGGAGTGCCTTTCGTTGCACTTTGTTCGTCTGTTTTGGTGCTGTTTGCGGCGTTGTCTTGCCCGGAAAATGCCGTGGCCGGCCAGACTAGGAGCGCCAGCAAGAGCAAATGAACGCAGTAACGCATATGATCTCCTACGAATTTTCGCTGCGATTTATGAGTACCGCTCTCGATCGGCTGTTGTTTTGATTCTTAACCCCAGTCTTGTAAAACCGAGCGACAAATGAGAAGAGGGAGCACCGGCAAAAGAAGATCCGGTCCGCCCTCTTCCTAACCTACAGGTAATGCGTGTCAGGATCAGGTTAGTTGTTCTTGTCGACGATGCCGAATGTCACGTTGAAGTCGGCACAAAAGTCGTGGTTGCCTTGCTTTGTGATGGTCGCGCCACCTGCATCGCCGCCCCCTTCCGGAAGAGCGCCGGGGATGCCGCAGAGGTCGCCAGGAGTGACAGGGTTGATAGTGGGGCCGTTGGAGTTATTGGTTACCCCGATCGAAAACATATTGAAGTGGGAATGCCAGACATTCAGGTTCGCGAGCGTAATGAAGTCACTTTGGGTTGATGTAAGCGTTTGCGCCGCGGTCACCAGAGAGGTTACACCTGGTGGTACCGGATTGAGGCTCACGATTCGCAACGCGGACCAGATGGGATAGGAACCTGCGTTAAGGTGTTTGAAAGTAACTGCGGTGAGCAGAACGGTGCCACCGGAGGTGGGGAAAACGCCGTTGGTCACCGAGTAATCGTCAGCGATCGGATCAACGCCATCGACGGTCAGGTATTTGGCATTTGCCAAATTGGAAGCGTTTGCTGCGCTCCAGAAGAAGTAGCCGAGTGTATCCGTGGTTGCTGCCTGGAGCTCAGCCACCATTTCGCCGGTTCCGATGACCCGGTTCCGGAAAGCATGAACACCGTTAATAAGCACGTTATTGGCGGAAGCAAAGTTGAGCGGGTTCTGCTTGAATGACGTTCCGGAGCAGTTTAGTTGATCCTGGGAAGTTTTGAATTGAGCGCTGTTGGGGTTGGAGTATTCCATCGTGTTGTAAGTCCCGGAGAGCGGCTCGCGGATAAGCGTTGTTACAGCGTTCGTGGTGGTCGGGCCTTGGATGTCAGTTGAGCGGCCATAGGTGCCATTCAAGAACAGTGACAGGTTTTGGCTTTGAATGTCCGTTGCCGCGCCAATGCCCGTGCCACCGGCCGGGGCAACCGCGACTACGATGGGTTGTGCGCCGACCGTTGTAACGGTGTAGCCGCGAACAGGCCCACCCGATATCGGGTCACTGCCCGTAATGTTGAAATCGAGCACATGAAACGACTTTGAGCTGTAGAAGCTTAGAACAGTAGTCCCCACCCCCTTGGTCCCGGTCTGATATCCCAGTCCGCGGGTTTGATATGACGTATTGAGGTAGGGTTCCCGAGTGAGCGAGGCGCCGCAGGCGGTAAACATGCGCACGCTGGCGAATTTAGCATCTTCCGGGCGAATATCCGTCCCGATCGCATTAAAGTTTTGATTATTCAACGTGTCGATTACGTCGATGGGGATGGGTGTCGGCGTGCCAAATCCCGTGCCCAGTAGGCCCGCATCTGCAGTGCCGGAGGCTATGGTCATAATCTGAACGCATCCGTCGCCGGTGGTCGAACTATGGAGGAAGTAGCACCTGTCTCCGATGACGGAGTCCAAGGACATGTACGAGTAAACGTTGTAAGGCGCTAGCGGGGCGGCGCATGTTCCTCCTGTGCCAGTGCCCCAGGTGACCCAGATATTTCCCTGCTCGTCCGTCCCTGGAGTGCCTACGCGGGTGTCTCTGGCCAGAACGGTGGCGACTGACTTCTGGGTCCAAACGCAGGGCGTGCTCGTGGCGGCCGCAGTCGCCGCAGCTTGTCCAAGTTCCAGGAACAATGCCGAAGAACCGCCTCCGACGAACACAGGGTTGCCAATTTGTTGAGCATTTGAAATGTTGGCGGTTACGCAAAGCGCAATCGCTAACGCGAACAGATACTTCACAAATTTCATATCGTCTTTCCTCCCCTTTGTAGATTCGGTGTGCAATACGCCGCAGAGGAGCAGGACCTGGGAATCTCTCCGTCCCCGGCGTGTAAAGGACGGCTCAAGCAAACAGCGCGACGAAGGCGTGAACTATTCTCCCGCCCGTCTCCTCGCGAAGTCTGTATTCCGTCACAGGGCCATCCTTATAACCGAGCACTCCCGTATACTGCATCAATAGAACGTAAATTGTTAATTACATAACTGCTTATTGTTTACTAGACAGAATACAGCGCTGAAGGCTTTCTGGTGCGGGCCAACGACGGGAGGGAACTTACCTCTTTCCAAATTGAACGACGCTAATGCTGGCTATTTTTCAAGGGGCGGACAGCAGTTTAGTTTTTCAAGGTACTAACACGCTGTTCAGCGAAGGTCAATCTGTCGTTACGAGAGAGTGGATGAGAAAGCGCCCGGGATCGCCAACGGGGTTCAATTTCAGCACAGCGACCTCGACGCAAGAAAAGCGCTTGCCCATGCGATCATTGCGATTTTTGGAACAAATATATGCCGACCGGCTGGGCAAACGAATTCCCCGAATTGCTATTTCCCGAATTATTGGGAAGCTGGGCTTGCGGCTTCGATCCAGTGCTCGCCTCCACGAAAATCACATATTGGCCCTGCACTTGCCCGACGACGGCGGCTGCCGGAAAGGAAGCAGCACATGTGGTATTAAAACAGGTCCAAGGCGTGCTGGCGCTGAAGGGAGGATAGTCCGAGCCGATGAAGATCGTGGCGTGTGGGAACAAGCCGTTGTTTGCCGAATCCTGAGTCCCCAGATCGATGACCACGTCACAATTCTCGGAGCCATTTGCTCCGGTCGGATCATTTGCGGTGCTGGCGCCAGCGCCGACGAGGAACTCGCCGCCATAGAGGCTGGCAGCAGAAGGAAGAGTCGCCACCGTCTTGGCGCCTTGGCTGTTATTGGCAACAAGGGAAGATTGTAGAGTAGAGCATGCCTGCGAAGTTGCCGCTTTGTCTCCGAACGCCGACGCGAGAACGGTGATGTCGTAACTCAGGGACGTGGCGTTTAGCGGCGCATATATGAAGCCATTGTAGTGACCGTTGACTACAGCGTTGACGTCCACAGGGCTGGACGGCTCGGCGAATCCAATTACCCCCGTACCACCCCCGAAAGCTCCCGGTGAACTTCCCGCGCCGGAATTGAAGCTACTCACCAACAGCCCTGACTGGCTTAACGCAATCAGCTCCAGATTGGAGGAGGCACCGAAGGAATTCAGCGGATACGCGGTGAGCGAGCCGAAGATGGTATCCGAGCAACCACCGGTCACTATAGAGGAGACCCCGGCCGTAGGCCCGGTCGGTCCAATCAGACTCGGATGAGCGCTCAGCGTCACCGCGGAGCCTTGTGTTGTGATGTCTACATTCCCGTAGTCCGCCGCGTCGCTGGTGATGGAGGTATTGGGCACAGTCACGTAGAGAAATCGAGCAGGCTGGGCGAAGTTAGGGCAAGCCGAGTTCTCCGCCATGGCCGTAGGCGCAGCGGTTACGGCTAGTACGCCTCCGGTAGTAGTAGTCAGGTTGAGAAGGTTTGCCAGTGCGCCAGCGCCGGGGATTTCCACGGCCCAAGCGCCGGCGAGCGGCGGGTTCAGAGGGCTGAAATTTGTGGAACTCGTCCGCGCAAAATTCTCCGTGACGTTCAGAAAGCCCGTCGGGGCAGCCCCGAAAGTAGCACTAAGTATTACAGTGGGAACCTGGGCAGTTGCCGTTGTGATGAAGGCTGAAACGTTAATCCCGTTAGCCGAGTGGTCAAATTTTGAGACGCTCGTGAATAAATCGCCGCCGGAAACGTTAAATGGCCCGCCGAAATAAGAGAAGACGAGATTTGCGGAGGGTGCCATAACGGATTTCGCAGTTTGTCCGCAACCCGCCAGACCGAGTAGCGTCGCCAAGCAGAGCACCGGAACTACGGTCAGGAAAATCGTTCGGGGCCGCGGGCGTTCGTGGATCGGCTTTTTCTGCATTGTCTCCTGACACACCGAACGGTGTTCTACAGTTGCCATTCCCTCCTCCGGATTGTTGCGGTAAAGCCTTGCTCGCTCTCTTCGAAACGCTGGAATTCTTTGACAGCCACAAACCGGCCATGCATATCAGTTACAGCGACGCGACAGACCCTAGAAGGCAAACTTAAGTCCGAATTGAAGGATTCGCGGGTCGTGAGCGTCCACAGGATGGAGGAAGGAGTTTCCAGTTAAGCAGTCCACCCCGCCTCCTCCGGCTGCCGAATAGTTAGCCGACGCACTGCCATAGCAGCCGATAACATTGTTGCCGGTATTTCCGGGATGCGCCGGGTCGTAGATCCGGAACTGCGGGGTGTTGAAAAGATTAAACACTTCGGTACGGAACTCGAGGTCCCGCTCGCCGAAAACTTTGAAGTGTTTGAATATAGAGACGTTAAAATTCAACCGCGACGGATTGTAGACCGAATTCCGCCCGCAGTTGCCGAAAGTCAGGCCGCGTGGCGCTACGAAAGCTCCCGGATTGTAGAGCAACGGCCCGAAACTCTGCGCGGTATTCCCGCCCGATGGAGGAGTGGAATAGAGATTCCCGACACAGTCCGCATACGATCCGGTTCCAAAGTAATTCGCGACGCCACTGTTATCCGATACACCGATCCCACCTGGACTCCCGCCGTTGATTATGCTGAAGGGTGTACCAGTTTGATAAACCGTGATTCCAGAGAGCTCCCATCCATCCAACAGCACATGCTCGAGTGTGGATGGCGGATTGCTCTTCGTTAGCTGAGCCGGTTTAGCCGGAGAATTATAGTCGGCCGGAAATGGTTCGCGCTCCCAGCGAATAATTCTCGGCACGTACCTTAGCAGTGGCAGTTCATAGATGTAGCTCAAACTCAGTGAGTGGCGTTGATCGAAGTCCGAGCTGGCCTTGTTACCTGCCAAGTCGTAGGAATTCACAAAGTTCGCATCAGAGCGGTCCGACGAATCGTCTATCGAATGACTGTACGTATAGGAGATCCCAAGAACCAGAGGTGCAACCGTCCGGCGAACGCTTAATTGAAAAGCGTTATAAGTAGAATTCGCGCTGTTGGCGACGGACAGGATGCTGCCCAAGGTCGGGTAGGGGCGGAAAACGCTGGGATTGAATGGGGTACCGAATCCGGGAGCACCGTAACAGGCGACGTTCATGTTGGTCCAGCCCGGTTGACCAGCGCTGAGGATTACACCGCCGTTTGGATTGGTGGAGGCCGTTCCTCCAAGTTCGAATTGCCCACCGCCGCTACTCGAACAGTCCAGCGGCCAGATAATAGGCCGGGCCACCGGATAGGGATTGAAGGCAGGATCGACAGGCCGGATTTGGTTGAGGTCGCTCACCTCCGTCAGGTGAGTCCCCTTGCTGCCAACGTATGCGAAGGTAGCTAAAATCCCCCTTGTGAGCTGCTGTTCCAAACTTACGCTCCACTGCTGCACATACGGGTAGAGAGCTTTTTGGGGGATCGACGTAACGTTAATTGGAAAAGCGACCGGGGCATTTACGACGGGATTCAGCGCATCTGAGGCAAAGTAGCTGCTACACGGCGTACCAAGGCGCCCGAAAGCTCCAATGCACTGGTAACTGGGCGGATTCAATCCCGTTTGACTCAAAGTCTGAGGAGCGCTGCCGATCAGCGACCCGGTGTTGGCTTCGTAGCTTGTGCCGTGTTCGAAAAATATCCCATAGCCGGCGCGAATGGCACTCTTACCATTGCCAAAAACGTCCCATGCGAAGCCGATGCGCGGCATCGGATTAAAGATGTGGCTGGTCATACAGCTTTTGGGCACCCCATTCGTCCCACACTGAACTAGGCCGTCGGTGATTGCGGGATCAGGATTGTTAAGATCTAACGGAACAGCTGCCAGGTGATTACCGGAAGTCGACACCTGCGGACGCACGAGAAACCCAAAATTCGGATCGAGAAACACACCTGCGGCAACCGAAGGGTCATATGCCTGCGGTTCCCAATTGTATGCGGTGCTCTTTGCGTTGTACCAGGAGCCGAACAAACCGAGGCGTATGCCGAGATTCAGAGTAATCCTGTTGTTTACGCGCCAGTCGTCCTGAATGTATGGCTCCGCGACTTTGTATCGGTTGTAATATTTGTTTTGAGAGCTGTCCTGCTGATAGGAAGCGATTTGCGCGCCAAGGAAGTTGGCGAACACATTCGAAGTGTCAATCCCGGCTCCGCAAAAGCCCGTTCCGGGGCAACTACCGTTAACTTTGTCGGGACTGACACCAGCTCCTTGGATGTTGAACGACAGAACGCCCTGTACATCGCCGGAATTAAGCCCGTTCGCCGCGCCTACCTCGTTCTGCTGAGCAATCGTACCTTGGACACCAAATTGTAAGATATGTTTACCAAGTGATTTACTCGCGTCTTCGCGTAGCGTGTAAGTGGGAGCAGACTGCCGCCAGGGCGTGTATCCGGTATCTATGTTGAAGCCATGAAAACCGTAAGCGCCATTGGTGCCCTTGAAAAGCAGGCCCGGGATCTTGCCGCCAAAGCTGTTATCGAAGAAGGCGCCAACTGGACCGACTGGCGATGTGGCAGAGGTAGGCCCTGGCCCCGTTTGCGTGCACGAACTCACAGTTGCACCACAAGCCGCATCCAGAGTGGTGGGCCGCGAGAGGTCAACCCCGGGGCCGGGCACCTCAGCAAGCGTAATGTGGTCCACCACGTAATCGAACGATATTCGGTTCGTAAAACTCCGCCCGATAACGCTCGCCAGGCTGGCGGTCATGCTCAGCCCCGGACCGTTGATTTGGTTCTCGACCGTGGGGAAACTGTTTTGCACTAAGCCCCACTGCGGGGTAAGAACGGTGGAGTTCCACGCGTCGTGGACGAAACGAAACGAAAGGTTCTCAGTGGTTGTGAGGTTATGATCGATGCGAAACAACTCTTCACGCCAGGACGTGCTCGGCGACACCGTCGCAACGTAGCAGCCGGGATTTGCCGGCGTTGAAACAGTGGAAGTGCAGCCGCTAACAGCATTGGGCGCCGGGAGGAGCCCCGTCGCCAAGATGGCTTGCGAAGTTGGATCGATCGGCAATTGGTCGGTAGCGATAGCATTAACTGTTCCGTTGTATGAGGACCGATCGTATTGTCCGGTGCTGCTATTAAAGCCTACGACCGGACAATCCGGAAACAGTGACTTATTCTGAGTCGTAATTTGAAGTTTCTTATCCGCCGGACACACATCGCTAAAGTTTCCGGCGCGCTCCGCGTTTGACGGAACCGCCTGGTTGTAGGTCACCGGGGTTTTCTCATAACGAAACTCCTGAGAGAAAAAGAAAAACGTTTTGTCTTTCTTTTTGTTGAAAACACCCGGAATGAAGAGCGGCCCTCCCAGCGTGTACCCAAAGTCGTTGCGGCGATAGAGCGGCGCACCGGCAGTTTGGTCAAAGAAGTTCCGCGCGTTAAACATCTCGTTGCGAATGAATTCATAAGCACTCCCACGTAAGCTGGGCGTGCCTGATTTTGTGGTGATCAAAACAATCCCGGAAGCCGTATGCCCGTACATGGCCCCGTAGTTCGACGTTAGGACTCTCATTTCTGAGATCGCATCTACGCTCGGGTTGATGACAAAGGTGTTGCCGCCGCGGGCCGCATTGATGGCATTATTCAAAACATCCGTTCCATCCACTTCGAAAATGTTGTATTCAACGCGGCCGCCGTTTACGCTGAATTTTGCGCTGCCCGCCACACCGGTTTTGCCTTCATCCTGTCCAGTCTGGTTGCTGACGCCCGGAATGAGCGAAATAAGTTGGTAAGCGACGCGCCCGTTGAGGCCGTAACTCTTGACCTCGTTCTCCCCAAGAGTTCCTGTAACTTCCGCGTTGCCCGTTTCTACTTTGACAGGGCTCTCGCCTTGGACCGTGATCGATTCCTTTACGTCGCTCAGCGTCAACTGGATGTTAAAAACTAACGATTGCCCTGGCGACAGGGCGATGTCTTGGCTTACCACCGTACCGAATCCCTGAGCCTGAGCCGCGACCTGATAGCGGCCTCCGGGAAGAGAAAGAAGAGAATAATGGCCCGCCTCGTCTGTCTGCGTATCTCGGGTCGCCAAGGTCTCTTGGTTGACAATTTCGACCTTCACATCCGGTACTGCCAACCCCTTTGGATCGATAACCTGACCGGAGATCTGTCCGTCGTCGGATTGTGAAAAAGCTAAACTCGCGCCCAGCAAGAGGAACACTGCCAGACTCAGGATTTTGACGCCCGTTCGGGACATGAACGTATGGCTCCTATTTGCTGTGGCCCGGGATGAAGTCGAGTGCGGCGGCGCGTAGTCGCGAAATCGTCTCGCAATTTCCCCGGCTGTTAGCGTCCCGGGGCGGTTCGATTCGCCGTAACCAGAGATCATCTCTCTGGTTGCGCCCCGAGTTTAGCGCCAAGCCGGTAATCATTCGGGCCAAGACGCCGTCAGAAACATGAGAGTGATTTTCACTCTGAAAGTCAAAAAGACCGATCATGTGTGAATCTCAAGCAAACTAATCGACCGTTGCATGAGTTCACCGACGCGCTGCACGCTTATTCCTAAAGTGAGGGCTATCTCGCGGTATCGGAAGCCTTCGGCCCGAAGCAACACACATTGGCGCTGTTTCGGCGTGAGGTGCGCAAAAGCATTCTCGAACTGCCTCATTCGTTCATCCAGAATGACCTGCTGTTCAGGGCTCGGTCGTGGATCTACGTGTTCCCGAATCACCGGGTGGGCCTCGTCGTCTTTACCTTGGGAACAGCGCCGCTGAGACCGGTGGACATCCATAGAAAGATTATGAGCGACACGGAAAACCCACGCCCGAAGGTTGTCGTCCTCTTCCTGCTCAAACCCATGGCGAACAAGGCGAAGGAATGTATCCTGGATCACGTCTTCGGCTTGATCCGAACGCATACCCAGGCAGCAAAGATACGCTCGTAAGGATGGTCTCAGGTGATCGTACAGATCGATAATGCGTTGGCGGGTCCTTGCGCTACCGGATGGTTTGGAAACGAGAATTCTAAACTCGCCACAGATCAGCGCATTTCCTTCTCGACAAAACGGTGAGACTGTTGCGCGAAGTGTGGGGAGGATTCGACTGGTCATTTGCGTTCCAAAGATAGGTTCCAACCTTTCAGCGCCATAAACCCAATAGGGAGACGCGTAGACCTCAACTTTTTCAAGGGCCACTGAAATTTTTTTCCTGCGCCTCTCTGGATCGTCAGAGTGGATCGGTGTGAGCCAATTTGGAGGGAAGATGGTGCGGATAAAGTGTTGGCGAGAGGTCAACCTACTATTGAAATCGCGTTACAACATGATGTGGAAACCACTCACCTGTGGATATCAGTCGCAAGCAAGCCGCATTCCGCTTTGGCGTGATCGAGTCGCACAAGATTCAAGCATTGTTAACCGTCCTTTGATGAAGAACTGTGCGGAAAGATCGTACTTAGTGACTGTTCTTAAAATTAGGCGCAGGAATTTAGCGCGAGATTGTTACGGGCTCATGCAACCTAAGCTAATCACCACAGGTAGACGCGGCACAGGATATAAGTTCAATCGAAAAAGTCCATTCGTCTTTCTACAAGCCGCCGCGTGAACTTCCGGCGGAGCCACGTAGCTTCGCAGATGAAAGCAAGAGATGATTGGCGATGGCACTCTAATAGCGGTGTCAGAGTCGTGATGCCAACAGTTGTTGAGTCGCACTGTCAATAGACTTGGTCGTACGTTTAGCTCCCAACCTGCTCGTCCCTAGCCCAGAGCAGCTCAATTGTTTCTAGGCACTTTCGCTGGAGTTAACGTCCCGTTGGGACTGAGAGGGCGAAGCTATGTCGAGTTTCGCTGAATATACCCCGGCACTAACAGCTAGTTCCCTTGCTTCCTCGATAGCTATCGTGCCTGAAAGAGCGAAGTGGTATGCCGTTCACACTATAGCGAGGCATGAGAAGCGCGTTGCCGAACAGTTGCAGGAAAAGAGAATCTTTACGTTTCTCCCGGTGCTCCAACAAATCCATCGCTGGAGTGACCGCCTGCGCAAAGTGGATGTTCCATTGTTTAGCTGCTATGCCTTTGTGCGCATTGCCCCGAATGGACAGAACCGCCTCGACGTGCTCCAGACAAAAGGAGTGCTTGGATTTGTAGGCAGCAAGGGGCAGGGAACATCCATCGCCGACGAGGAAATCGAGGGGCTCCGGACGGCTATGAGGGAGAAGATTCCGTGCGTCCCGCATCCTTTCATCGAAAGTGGTAAGCGCGTGCGCATTCGCGGAGGATGCCTGGATGCCATTGAGGGAATCCTCGAGCGACAGGGACCGGATCAAAGCTTGGTGGTGTCGATTGAATTGCTGAGGCGATCCGTATCGATCCGAGTCGACGGATACGATATCGAAGCGATCTAAAGCATCCTCGTTGGGACGCAATTCTGCTGCGTCCGCTTTGCCAAACCGAAACGACCTGTTCGTGTTCCCATTCACTATCTGAAAACCCTCTAAATATCCACAAATGAGCACGGCTGTCCGACCAAGTGTTCGTCCATCTGGTGACCCGCGATTGTCGCGTCAGGCGATTCCGTGCGGTCCATTTGAGGACGGTCGAACAGCTGGCCGAGACAAAGAAAGGGCGCTCGCTGCTCAGAGAAGGTTTGAGGTACTAGTTAACGTCCTTGAGCGGGCAGCGGATTTCTCAGCCGTGTTGTTGGCGGTGTTTGCAGCTCACGGTATTTACGAGGTTCTGCATGTCGGTAAGCAGCTAAGGTATCCGTTTCATTTGGTCGCGACCGCCGCCGCGTGCTTTGCCCTGTTGTTTGTCTACTTAATGGACTGCGATGGAGGCTATCAGCGAGGCAATAGTCTCCTTCGTATTCGCGAGACGGAGCGAATCCTACGGGTTGCGATGACAGCGTTTTTGTTTGTATTTCCAGTTACATTCTTGGCTGGCCAATTGTTTTCCCGCTGGCTGTTGATATTAGCCATACTGAACGTGCCTCTGTTTCTGATCGTTGAAAAGCCGCTCTTCTGGCGATGGTTGCGATGGATGCATGCGAAAGACCGTGGTGTGCAGAATGTACTGATATATGGGGCAGGATTCACCGGCCGCAAAGTTTTTTCCGCGCTGGCACGGTCTCCCAAACTAGGCCTTAATCCCGTAGCAGTGGTTGACGACAACTGGGATCTCGCTGGAGAAACGATATTCGAATACTCGTACCGCCGCGAGCGGTCGGTCCCGATCATTCCTGGCCCGATCACTAAGCAGAAGATCACTGATTGGGGTGCCCGCCAGCTGATTATCGCTATACCTTCCCTGCCGCAGGACCGGATTAATGAGGTCCTGGCAGAAACCATGGCAGCCGATGCCATAGTTTCATACGTGCCACGACTTTCGTTTTCATCGGAAGCTACCAGCAACTGTGCCGAAATCGATGGATTGCTGATATCTGAGTTTGGATGTTCACAGAATCCACCAGCGTATGAAATCACCAAGCGCGTGTTCGATTTTCTGCTGAGCATTTTGCTAATCGAACTCGCGCTTCCTGTTGGACTGATTATCGCAGTGCTGGTGCTCCTGGACTCACGTGGCCCGATTTTATTCTCGCAGGAACGCGTTGGCCGCGGGGGAAGGCCCTTTCGGCTTTATAAGTTTCGTTCCATGTACGTAGAGGCTCCTGAGTACGCTCTGCATCCTCAGGAAGCCGAAGACCCGCGGATCACGCGCATCGGAAGATTTCTTCGGCGTACGAGCCTGGATGAATTACCACAATTGATCAACGTGCTTAGGGGAGAGATGTCGTTGGTGGGTCCCCGTCCGGAAATGCCCTTCATTGTGGAGAAATACAACGCGCACCATCGCCAGCGCTTGGAAGTGACCCCAGGCATCACAGGCATATGGCAGCTCAGCGCCGACCGCGCGTTTCTGATCCACGAAAATATCTTTTACGACCTTTATTACATACGGCATCGGAACTTTTTCATGGACGTGGCCATTCTCCTGCACACCGTAGCGTTCGCGATGAGGGGTATTTAGACCCCGACCAATAACCCCAAACAATGACGCCAAACAGAGTTACGGTTGAAAACCCCTCACCCAACCGTGGGAGAGGCGCTCTGAGCTTTACCGGAGGGGGAAGCGGCCAAGCGAATTTACACAGAGGTAAGGTTAAAACCGGAAGTTCCGAGTCTTCCGTTTCCCATCTGGGAATGGAACCCTTGCCCAATCGATGGCCTGCAATTCTGTATTCAAACCGGCTGATTTGGATCGTCCTGGGGCTTGCGTTCCTCCTGCGAACGGGATTCGCAGTGCACACACCGAATCCAAATATGGAATGGGACGCCAACTCCTACCGCATGATCGGCCATCATTTGGCTTTGGGCGAAGGCTATACGCTAAACGCTTTACAACCCAACACTTATTGGGCGCATTGGCACCCTTTCTGATCGCCGCGGTATACCGCCTGGGGGGGGATTTTGTCGTGCGCGAGGTTTGGGCTGTGCTTGGGGCCTGCCTCGTCTTGGTTATCTACGAGCTCGCTCGCTTGAAGCATGCCCTGACAGCTTCAAATCTCGCTGCCATGGCGACGGCTATCTATCCATACAACATCATCGTAGGGGCGAGCACTTCTACTGAAATCCCAAATAATCTCTTACTTCTATTACTCATCCTCAATTTTATAATGTGGAGGCAGAGTCACAGGCTAAGGTTCGCTTTGATCGCGGGCCTAGCTCTGGGTCTCGCTACGCTAAACCGCCCTGCCGGTGTTGTATTTCTTCCCGTCATGGCACTGTTTTTCCTTTTCGACAATTCGGCAACTTCAAAAAGGTCCTCCATCTTTGCGGCGGCGGCGTTCGTGCTTGTAACCTGCCTCGTGGTTTCCCCTTGGGTCGTCCGGCCTTCGCGGCTCACAGGCACCTTCTGCATGGTAACAACCGGTGGCCCCTGGAACTTGTGGTTTGGCAACAATCCCTGGCTCCAGGATTACATGACGGGGAAAATAGATGTGGATCAGATTAAGGCTCATCTGAATTCCGTCGTACTCCCCGATCAGCACTCACAAAAAGAATGGGATAGCGCATATCTACATGGGCTACGACAGTTTGTGTTGTCCCAACCGCTAACGGAAGCTCATCTGTTCGTCTTTAAGACCATGCAATTGTGGCGGATTCCTGGCATCACGAGCACAGCGACACACGCATCAGTTAAGCCGTTGCACTGGGCGATCCTGCTGGTGGGGTTCCTGAGTTATGTGCCCCTGATGATCTGTGGAGTTATCGACACTGCTTTCTTGATGTGGAAAAGTCGAGTCCGGGAAATCAGTATTTATCTCTTCTGGATTCTTGTAATTTACGCTTCCTACATTTGGTTTCCCGCCGTGAATCGGTTTCGATTCGCTGGAGCCATCGATAATCTAATGATCATTTCGTGTGTTGTGCCCATTTCCATCTTATTGCTGGAACACGCTGATCTTGCCCAAGGGGTAGATCAGAGACTTGTTCCCATTTCTGAAACATCGAGTTAAGAGACAATTCACCGGACGCCACAAGTAATTTAAAGAATGAACTCTTTCATCTCACGCTACTGGAATAGCACGCTGGCCCGCAACACAGGTTGGATGTTCCTGGGCCAGGGATTGCGCCTGATTATTCAGGCGGGCTATTTCATCATTATTGCGCGCAGCCTCGGCGTCGAGCACTACGGAGCATTTACCGCGGTGACGGCGATGGTTGCAATCTTCAGTCCTTTTGTCGGACTGGGTTGCGGCAACTTAATAATAAAGAATGTGGCGCGCAATCCCGAGTTGCTTGACGAGTGCTTCGGCAACGGTCTGCTGCTGACTCTGGTGACTGGCTTGGCGGGCGTCGGCATCGTGATCGCCATCTGCCGGTTGGTGCTGCCTAATACCATTGCGATGACTGTCATTCTCATGGTCGCCCTCGCAGACCTGGTGTGCAGCCGCCTGATCATTCTGGTTGCGAGTGGATTTCAGGCCGTGGAAAGGCTTGATAGGGCCGCCCAGCTCAATGTACTAATGAGCGCAGCGCGCTTCGTGGGAATTGCGGTGACTGTCGTGCTGGTGCGTCATCCCACTGCGGAATTGTGGTCAATCGTGTACGCCGCCGCTACGGGAGTTGCGACGGTGGTCTCGCTGCTATCGGCGACAGCTCTCGTAAAATCCCTCAACCTGGGTCCGCGTCGCATAAGGGGTGAATTGCTGGAAGGCGTTTATTTTTCTGGCAGCATCTCTGCGCAAACCGTTTACAACGACGTGGACAAAACCATGCTCGCGCGCCTATCCACGCTGGGCGCCAATGGCATTTACTCTGCCGCTTACCGGCTGATCGACGTGGCGTTTATTCCGGTGAGTTCGGTGCTCTATGCCGCATACCCGGGGTACTTCCGGCATGGCAAGGGTGAGATTCGAGCTACCTACAAATACGCTAAGAAATTGCTGCCTCGGCCAATCGCGTTCTCATTACTGGCCTTCCTGGGCTTGCTCGTTGGAGCGCCGCTTATCCCTAAAATTCTCGGCGGAGAGTATTTGCGCACAGTGGAGGCGCTGCGCTGGCTGGCGATTTTACCGCTGTTCAAAACCATTCATTACTTCTTCGCGGATGCGCTGAGCGGCGCTGGCTATCAGGGGCTGCGGATGAGCTTGCAAATCATCGTCGCCATATTTAACGTCCTTGTGAATCTCTGGATAATTCCCGCCTACTCGTGGCGTGGAGCTGCGTGGTCCAGTTTGGCGTCTGATGGTCTTCTGGCACTGCTCATGTGGATAGCTATCACTTTGCTCCAGGGCCGCCAGCCCGAGACCGTGACTGACTCCGCTCCTATTGTGGTTTTGCAATGCACCGGCAATGAAGAGAGCGAATATCTTTCAATACTTTAGGCGATACTCCAGGACGGCCAGAAGCAAAATGCATGCGCAAAAAGAAAAAACAATAATCGTGTTTGCATTGATCTTCTCCATTGCTGCGTTTATTTCGATTTCATCGATTGATGCGGCGCAGCCGATACGCTTAAGCCCTCCTGCGCCACCTGTGCCGACAACGTATTTCGGCATGCATATGCATGGAATCATTGTCCCGAGATCTTACAACAAGCACGTGACGCCTTGGCCCGACGTGCCCTTCGGGGCGTGGCGTCTCATGGACGCGTATGTCAAGTGGTATGAGCTGGAACCAAGGAAGAACGAATTTAATTTCGAGCGGCTGGATCAATACGTGGCGATCGCGGAAGAAAAGCACGTCAAGGTGCTGCTCCCTTTGGTCGGGACTCCGTCATGGGCGTCCGCTCGCCCAACGGAAGCCAAAAACGGCAATCCTGTCGGCACTGCGGCGGAACCCGCGGATATGGATGACTGGCGCAATTTTGTCCGGACGGTGGCCACCCGTTACAAAGGAAAGATAGAAGCCTACGAGATCTGGAACGAACCTAATGAGGACAATTTCTGGACGGGGAAGGTGGAGCAGCTTGTCGACATGACTCGCGAAGCCTTTCAGATCATCAAGAGCGTTGATCCGTCCGCGCTTGTCGTGTCGCCTTCGTGCACCGTTGAGAGCGGCCCGCAATATCTGGACGGATTTCTGAATAAAGGGGGCGGCAAATTCGTCGACGTCATTGGCTATCACTTCTACGTGCGCTCCAAGCCGCCAGAGGCAATGGTTGACATCGCCATGCACCTGAAGGAGATCCTTCGCGCCAATCACGTGGATAAGCCCATCTGGAATACAGAGTCGGGTTGGGCCGATCCCAAGCCGTTCCCGTCCGACGAATTGGCCGCGGCGTATGTGGCGCGCGCCCTGATCTTGGCCTGGGCGGCCGGCGTCAGTCGATTCTATTGGTATGCCTGGGACAACCACGCATTCGTCACGCTCGAAATGGTTGACCTCGACGACACGACCAAAAAGCCATCGAGCAGAGCTTATGCCACCGTTCAACACTGGCTTGCGGGTGCAATTGTCCAGTCATGCGGATCGGATTCGGGTGACAACTGGACATGTGAGCTCGAACGCGGCGGCACACGGCAATGGATCGCATGGAACACCAAGGGTCCGGGAGTACTCACGATTCCCGCTGATTGGCACGCAGCTTACGATACGCCTCTCCTCGGATCGAAGGAAAAGTTGAAGAACACGGACATCCAGCTCGGACAGACTCCCGTCCTCTTGGAACGCTAAGCCGATGCGAATGCTGGGCTCTTCGCAAATGACACGCGTTCTTGAAAATCAAGTCGCTCTCGAAATGGCAACAGCCCGTACGGCCGACGTGTCGAAACGGCTTCACCTCGGCTGTTTCGACAGGCCGATACGAGGCTGGATCAACACCGATGTCACGCCGCACCTCTGGGTGGCTCGAACGCCCGGCTCTGCGACTCTGCTTTGGCGCTTGGGACGAATCAGCGATCACCGTTATGACCAACACCAGCGTGGCGTATTTCGTTCCGTCCGCTACATGAACGTGGCGAAGAGGTTTCCGTACCCGGATAATTACTTCGGCGCGGCTTTCTCCAGCCATCTGCTTGAGCATCTCCGCCCTGTTGATGCCCAGTGCTGCCTGTCGGAGATCCTCCGCACGCTCCAGCCGGGTGGCATCTGTCGCGTTGTTGTTCCTGATTTGGATATCTTGGTGAATAGTTACGATCCAAGAAAGCCCGACATCTTTCTGAGAAGGTTGTTGGAGCCTTCCGAACACCAAAAGAACAGTCATCACTGGCTCTACAATGCGGGCTCCTTGATAGCTTTGGTTTTGCAGACGGGCTTTCAGAGAGCCTACCGGTGCGGCTATCAGCAAGGGCAGTGCCCTGATCTGGATGTACTCGACAATCGTCCGGAAGTGTCCCTCTATGTCGAAGCGATAAAGTAGAAACCGCGGCTAGATCACGAATCCCATGAATGCGTCCGCCAAGCCCAAGGTAGTTGTGTTTTCTGATCACTTGCTCTATCCCTCGGAGACCTTCATCCGCGCGCAGGCCTATGCGCTTTCCGAATTCGAGCCAGTGTTTGCGGGATCTCGCAGAGTTCAGGGTTTGGAACTCCCAAAGGACCATACGTACACCATAAGCCATGGGGATTTTGCGGGACGGATTCGTGAAGGAATTTTCAAGCTCTTTGGTTACGCACCGCGGCGTCTTACAAAGCCGCTGGGTGCACTCAATCCGGTGCTGCTTCATGCACACTACGGAGCAAACGGATTGCGTGCGCTTCCGTTGGCACGAGATTTGGGCATACCGATGATTGTGACGTTTCACGGCTCGGACGCCACCGCAACCGATTTGCGGAACGAAAGCGCTCCCTTTGGGCACCGCCGCTACTTGGCTAGGAGGCAAGAGCTGCGTAATGGGGGAAGCCTATTCTTAGCTGTTTCGCAATTCATTCGCAGGAAGCTTCTCGCGCAGGGTTTTCCCGACGATAAGGTACTAGTCCACTATACCGGCGTCGACACAAAGCTGTTTCGGCCGGGAAGTACAGAGAGCAGTCCTCTCATCCTTTTTGTCGGACGCTTGTCCGAGAGAAAGGGGGTCGAATTCTTGATCCGGGCGACGGCTCAGGTGCAGAAGGAATTGCCTGTGGCTGAATTGATCGTGATTGGCGATGGCGAGATGCGCGCCGATCTCGAAAAACAGGCGAAAGAATCGCTTCGCCGCTACCGATTCTTGGGTGTGCGCACGCACGAAGAGGTCCGCGACTGGATGAATTTTGCCTCCATATTTTGCGCACCGTCTGTGAGACTGCTCTCGGGTGAAGAAGAAGCATTCGGAATGGTCAACGGGGAGGCGATGGCAATGGGAAAACCTGTCGTTGCCTTCGATTCCGGAGGGATTTCAGAGGTTGTCGTCCATGGCCAGACAGGGTTCCTCGCCTCCGAGCGCGATTGGCGCGCGCTAGCGAAATACCTCTCCGTCCTTCTGCAAGACGCTGGACTGAGGCAAAAATTTGGAGTCGCCGGACGCGAAAGAGTCATCCGCGAATTCGACCTGGAGAAGCGCACAAGGGTTCTGGAAGCGATTTACGCCCGGGTGTCAGGAATAAGAATTCAGGACACTGAACCTGCTATTGCGCGAGCTTAACTCTCCGGTCTGATTGAAGAAAACGACGCAGCAATTCTGAATCAGATCTCTAGGCTCTACTTTCAAACCTTCGAAAAAGAGAGACTCATGTCGCGGCAAATTCGACTCGCGGCAACTACCTCGCATTACGGTGCGGAATATTTCAGATGGCAATTCGAAATAGGAAGCTTCGGCGGCTGGGCGAATCTCCCAAAATTCTCTAAATACATCCATCCGCGAATGAAGGTGCTCGACTTTGGATGCGGCGGCGGATACTTGCTAGCCAACGTCAACTGTAAAGAAAAGCTCGGACTGGAGATCAATCCGGTCGCTCGGGCGGAAGCTGAAAAGTCTGGTATTCGGACCGTCGCTTCGACATCTGAGATCGAAGACGATTGGGCCGACGTTATCATCTCCAATCATGCCTTAGAGCACTGCCAAAATCCTCTGCAAGAACTCCAAGCGCTTTTGCGGAAACTTGTTCCAGGTGGCACCGCCGTTTTCGTAGTGCCGTGCGAGGCGATCAAAAATAGCTCCAGAACCGGCGACCCGAATCACCACCTGTATTCCTGGGGTCCGATGTCCTTGGCAAATCTGTTTGCGGAAGCGGGCTTCACTGTTGTCGAATCCAAGGCCTACGTCCACTGCTGGCCGCCGCGCTTCACTCCACGGCTGCTCCGGTCTCTCGGGGGCAGGTGGTTATTCGAAGTTGGATGCAGGATGTATGGAGCACTGACATACCTGAATCTCACTCCCGCTTCCTATTGTCAGATTCGCGTTGTTGCCAAACGTCAATAGAAGCTTCGGGGGTTCCGTTCCTAACTTATGAAAAATGCACTGGTTTGTACCCTTTTGCTTCTCTTTTCGGGCGCCTTCATCAACGTAATTGTCGACGAAAACTTCAACTTGACCGCTACGTCAGTGGGAGACGAGCGCGCCCAGCTCATGTGGGGCGTGATTGACTTTGTCGTCGTCATAGTTTGCTTTTTTCATGCCCGGCAATTTGTGCGCGTTGCTTCACGACAGCCCTTTATTCTGGCGTTTGTTGGCTGGGCTGCTTTATCCCTGATGTGGTCTGATGATCCTCAATTGACTATGAGGCGAATCATAGGATTGATTTGTACCATGGCCCTGGGTTTTTTCCTCGGGATGCGGTTTGAAACGAAAGCGCTATTGCGAATATTGGCATGGGCGTTGGCGTTCGCGGTGATTGCAAGCATTATCGCCGCTGTTTTGTTTCCGTCATTCGGCACTATGACCAATCTGGACAATGGCGCGTGGCGTGGCATCTTCGCTCACAAAAATGAACTTGGTCGCACGATGGGAATCGCCTTAATTGTTTTTATCTGCCTGCTTTGGGATTCCCGGCAAAATCGCGCGATATACCTGATTCTTTTCTTCCTTAGCGTCGTGCTTCTCGCGCTCTCACAATCGATGACTTCGATCATCGTTACGGTCCTGACGCTTTCCATAGCCTTCTACCACAGATCGCGGCTACGTCCCGCCCAGAGGGTGGCTTTTCTCGCGATGGCGCTGCTTGTGGGTTTCGGCGCAACGCTATATCTGCAAAGCCGAATGGATTCGATCTTCGCGATGATCGGCCGCGATAGTAACCTGACCGGCCGGATACCACTGTGGCGTTTGTCGATAGCGGCCATGCTCCACAGGCCGCTCCTGGGGGCAGGCTGGGACGCATTTTGGCCGGGTCCCGACGGCGATACCATCCGTAGTTTGGTCCGATGGGTAGTACCGCACGCCCATAACGGCTTTCTTGAGATAGCGCTCAACATTGGTCTGATTGGTCTGCTCATTTTTGTGTTGTTTAATTTCGACTGCTTTCGCCGTGCGCTGCGTTACGCCAATGACCCGAGTAAGCCGCTCCGCCCTTGGCCGCTTCTGTTCTACAGCTACACGTTTTTCTTTTTTTTCACGGAAGCGCCCCCGGTGGATCGTCACACGCTAATGTTTGTTTTATTTTGCGCGCTCTCCGTTTCGATGACCGAGGGGACCCGGATAGAGGCAATTGAGTACCGGCAGGAAGAAGAACGGATGCCTTCACAAATCGCTTTTGATTCTTGGATTCAGGAGTCCTGATGAATCACGACAATATTATCCTTCGAAAAGAGCCGGCGGCCGTTCTGGCGCGGCACGGAGACTTGCGCTTCCAGCGCAACACGGCTCCGCATTTTGACGAGCCATTTTCGATTGCTGAAGTTCTAAGCATTGTCCGCCGCCGCAAGTTGGTTATCCTGGGCTGCGTCGCTCTTGGATTGTTGCTTGCGCTGGCGGCCTCGCTGGTGATGACCCCCAAGTACGCATCTGTATCCGTCATTGAAATTAACAAGGAGAATTCGGACGCGTTGGGATTGGACGCCGCTATGGCAGCGCTCAGCGAGAGCGCCGACCCACTGGACCACACTATTACCATGCAGACCAACGCGAATGCGCTGGAAAGCGACACCCTCGCTCTCCAAGTGATCGACCAATTACATTTGGAGGAACGGCCTGAGTTCAAGTGGAAGCCCTCTCCCTGGAGTTCCAGAGAAGAGTTAGACGAGATCTCTCTGTCCCTGGACAAGGCGCCCCATCGTCGCGAAAAGTTGCTAAAGGTATTTCATAAGAACCTGAGTGTAAAAGCGGTGTCTAGCACTCGCATGATCGAGGTGCACTACCTCAGCCCGGACCGTCAGGTCGCTGCCAGCATCGTCAATACCCTAGTGAATGACTACATAGAGCAATACTTCTTAACGCGCTACACGGCTACCTCACAGGCATCGGCTTGGCTATCACAGCAACTCGCCGACCTAAAAACGCAGGTCGAGGTCGCGCAGCAAAAGCTCGTTGATTATCAGAAGCAGAACGGCATTTTGGGAACCGACGCAGCGAACAACATTGTGATGACGAGGCTTGAAGACCTCAACAAACAGTTGACAGACGCAGAAGGAGAACGAATCACCCGCCAGGTCATCAATGAGCTCGTAAAGAGCGGTAATGCGGAGCTGGTTTCTGGTCTGGCGGGGAATTCGCTGAACACCAGTAGTTCGTCCGCACTAAATTCTTTGAGCCTTCTTCAGACTCTGCGCAGCCAGGAAGCAGAATTGAAAGTCCAATACGCGCAGGCAGCGTCAAAGTTCGGGCCCTCCTACCCTACGTTGATTGAAATGAGCAACCAGCTGGATGCCCTGAAGACCGCCATCCATGACGAAATCCAAAAAATCGGTACTCGCGCAGAAAACGACTACCTGACCGCCTTAAATAAGGAACAAATGCTGCAGTCGTCTTTTGAGAAGCAGAAAACAGAAGCCAACAACCTCAACGATAAAGCCATTCAATACACGATCTTGAAGCACGAAGCCGACTCGAGCAGTAATTTGTACGACGAACTGCTGGAGAAACTCAAAAGTGCCGGTATTCTCTCGGGCCTGCGGTCCACCAAAATGGTCGTTATTGATCCGGGCCGTCCCGGGGCCGATCCAGTCCGCCCGAACTTTGTTCTGAATCACGCTGTTGGGTTGGTTGGAGGTCTGCTTTTTGGCGTGGCACTCGGTTTCATCAAAGAAAGCAGCGACAACACGATTCGCAATGGTGATCAAATCGAGGCAGAGACGATGTTGCCGCAACTCGGCGTCATCCCTGATTTTAATTCCAATTCTTTGGTTACAGCTGACTACGCGAACACGATTCTGGAACGGACGAGGATCCCGCTTCGCCTGCCTTCCAGATCAAAAGTATCAAAGCCGTTTGCCGTGGCGGCTCCCGACTCCCCTATTGCGGAAGCTTACCGGCAGGTCCGAAGCTCCATTACGTTGTCTGGCATCGAGCTTCCCAAAGTATTCTTGGTGACAAGCCCATTAAACCAAGAAGGCAAAACCACGACGGCCATCAACTTGGCTGTGGTTCTGGCACAACAGGAAGCAAAAGTGCTGCTGGTCGATGCCGATTTGCGCCGCCCCTCGATCGAATCGCGTTTACAGCTGCCAATATCTAACACTGGACTAAGCTCTATTCTTTCCGCTAAAGATGGCGCCGCTTCGGCAATCGTTGAATATGCTGGGCAACCTGGTCTGTTTGTGTTAGGAGCGGGTCCGAAACCGCATAATCCCGCCGAGTTACTTGGTAGCAGGCAAATGACGGACCTGGTGGAACTGTGGAGACGCACCTTTGATGCGGTCGTAATCGATACCTCCCCGGTGCTTTCGGTCACAGACGCGGTGGTGCTTTCCTCGAAAGTTGATGCCGTGTTGCTGGTAGCGCGATCGGAAGAGACGACCAAACAATCTTTGTTAAGGACCCGCGATATGTTGTGTCGGGCCAATGCAAAGATTGCGGGATTTGTTATGAACGCCGCGGATCCAAACTGCTGCGATTACTATCAATACGAGAGCTGAGGAAGAAATGTTTGGGAGGGTCGCTCGAATGAACCGTGTAATCAATTCGATCACAATGGGATTTCTCGTATCAATCCTGATTGGACTACTGACGCCGGTTCTTTTTGGCCAGCAAACTAGCACATCGGCGCACTCGTCGGCAGGCGCGGTGGCGGACAAAACAGCGCCGTCAAATCCCCAGTCGAAAGCGAGACTCGTCATCGGGCCTGGCGACCTGCTTACCGTGACGGTTTTTAATGTCCCGGAACTCCTTCAGACAGTACGTGTAAGCGATACAGGCGACGCCGTTTTGTCGCTAATTGGAAGCATGCATCTTGCGCAGATGACAGTAGCCGAAGCGCAGGTGGCAATAGAGAACGAATACCGCAATCGTAAATTCCTGCTCGATCCGCATGTCAGCATCCTTGTCACAGAATATGCAACGGAAGGAGTCTCCGTCCTTGGAGAAGTAACTAAGCCAGGCGTATATCCGCTGCTAGGACCTCACACTCTACTGGATATCATTTCGGCGGCAGGTGGCCTTACGGAATTAGCAGGAGGCACCGTGTCCGTCCGCCGGCGGAACGGTGCCGAGCAGGTGATTCTGCTCGATGCAAACGATCCTCAGAAAGCGCTCGCTCAAGACGTTGGGCTGCAGCCCGCCGACATGGTCGTCGTGGCGCGAGCCGCGATTGTTTATGTCGTGGGTGATGTTGGCAAGCCTGGGGGATTCCCTATGCAGAACAATGGCAGATTGACTGTGTTGCAAGCTGTCGCCTTGGCGTCCGGTGTGAACAAAACGGCTGCGTTGAGCCGCGCGAAGATCATTCACAAGGCCCCACCCGGGTATCGGGAAGCAGATATTCACCTTGCCAAGCTCTTGCAAGGCAAGGCTCCGGACACGGAACTCAAAGCGGAAGATATACTCTTCGTGCCCAATAGCAAACTAAAATCCGCTGTTGCCGGGGGTTTCTCATCAGCTGTTCAAGCCGCGACAACTGCTGCCATCTATACGATCAGGCCCTAAGGCCGGTGCGTTTTGTATTCGGAATCGAATCGAGCTGTAGTTGCTTTTCAGCATGGCTAGCAATCGAGTGATCAGCCATTCCGATGAATCCCACCAACGCGATTAGGTCGGATCCACTCCTGATGCCAAGACCTCGAGTCGCCCTCCTTATCAATCTCGTGGCACCCTATCGTGTGAGAGCGTACGAGCACCTGGCATCGGCGCTGGATTTGGTCATCCTGCACGGCGGCATGGAACGTAACCGCAGTTACTGGAACACGGTTGAGGTCAACGGAGCTTGTGGCAGGCGCATGGCCGGATGGCAACTGTCGCTGACGAAACGCGAGCACGGGGAAGTCTTCGATCATAGGTTTGTGCATGTCGAGCCTGGCTACATCACCGGGTTAATTCGTGAACAGCCCGATGCTGTGATCACGGACGAGATGGGTTTCCGCACTCTG
>Ga0210394_10000999_pt1 | contig 49106 bp, 45 predicted proteins | sample IncBWC12MmetaG_FD_160121 | JGI IMG/M metagenome (GOLD analysis project Ga0210394, IMG submission 160121) | Forest soil microbial communities from Barre Woods Harvard Forest LTER site, Petersham, Massachusetts, United States - Inc-BW-C-12-M | ecosystem: Environmental > Terrestrial > Soil >...
CTCCATGGAATCCGTTCTACCCTGTCTGAAGCTTTGCCGCGGCCTTCGCAGTTGCGTCACCGAAGTTCCGCGCGAACCCGTCGGTGTTGCCTCTCACAATTCTCGAAAAAGTTTTGGCAGACTCAGCAGCCAATCCACTCGCTCGTGCCTTTGGTTCGGTTTGTCTTTCGCAGATCTCGAAACAAGACCGCGCCAGACTCCGCACTCTATTCGCCCGAGCACGCCGTTCCGTAACGCCGGCGTCCCGCCGGCTCTTTTTACGCAGAAACCAATTACGCACACTCACACGAAGCCTAGGGTCGCTAGTCCGCTAAGGCCGCACCACCTGCCCACCAGCCCGCGCCTGCGCCACCACCGCATCGCTCGCATCCGCCGAGCTCTGCTGTCCCGGCGCCGCCACCGTCAAACCCAGATGCTTCCGCGCGTAGGTATCGATCCGCCCGGGCGCGCGCAACGTGGCATCTTCCACGTGCAGTTGCTGATTCAGCTCAAGCGCCTGCGCCCGCGCCGTCTGCAATTGTTCGAGCTGATAGTGAATTTGAATGCACTCGAAATGCTGCCAGGCGTAGCTCAGCAAACACGCCGCCATCGCCGCGCCGATCGCCACCGTTCGCCAGCAATCGTTCAGCCTCGCCTTGGGCGTCGGCCGCGCCAGCCTCGAATTATCAATGCGCTTCACTGTGTGATATTGCGTTGTATGAGAATGCGTCATGACCCGCTCCCAGCCGTCAGAATCTCCGCCGGCGACAATTTCTCCGCCACGCGCATCTTTGCGCTGCGCGCTCGCGGATTCGTTCGAATCTCTTCGTCGCCAGGCTGAATCACTTTTTTGGTGAGCACCTGAAAACTGCCTTCGCGGGCCAGGTCCTGAAAGGCGTGTTTGACGAGACGATCTTCGAGTGAGTGATAACTGAGGACGATCCACCGTCCTCCAGAATTCAAAGTGGCAGGGGTCCGCGAAAGAAACTGCCCGAGTTCCTCCGACTCTCGATTCACCGCTATCCGCAGCGCCAGAAACGTTTTTGTCGCGGGTTGCAGTCTCTGCCTTCCCCTTGCTTTTCGAACCCCTGCCACAATCGTTGCCAGATGTTCGGTGTCGCGGATCGGCCGCGCTCGAACGATTGCTCTGGCGATTCTTCGTGAATCTCTCTCCTCCGCCTTCTGATAGAGGAGATCGGCCAGCTCTTTCTCCGGCCAGTAATTCACAATTTCGTCTGCCGTCAGCGCATCGTCGGGATTCATGCGCATGTTCAACGGCGCCGCCCAGCGGAATGAAAATCCGCGCTCAGGGCTGTCCAGCTCCAAACTCGAAATCCCCAGATCGGCAATCACTCCGTCGAACGGAGGCAGGCTCAGATTCGCCGCCACTTCGCCGATCTTCGAAAACTCTGCGTGCACCAGACTCACCCGCCGCTCGTGCGCCTTCAATCGCTCCCGCGCAATTCCGAGTGCCTGCGGATCGCGATCCATCCCCACCAAATGCCCCGTCGTCAGCCGCTCGGCGATCGCAATGGCATGCCCGCCTGTGCCAACGGTGGCATCCAGATACGTGCCCTCGGGCCGAATCTGCAGCCAGTCCACAACTTCCTTCAGCAGGACCGGTATATGCAGAACGCTCAAAAGCTAGATGCCCAGATCTTCCAGTACCTTTTCGTCTTCCGCCGTGATGGGATTACGATTCAGTTGTTCGAGGAATCGCGCGTGGTTCCATACTTCCAGATAAGTGAGCTGGCCTTGAATATCGACCTCGCCCTTCATCTGCGCCGATTCCCTCAGTACCGGTGGAATTAGAATGCGCCCCTGCCCATCCACCTCGACCAGCTGACCGTAGTAATTGGCCCGTGCTAAAAACTTTTGCTTCGCCCGGTTGTAAGAGGATTGCTTCGCGAGTTTCTTCTCGATCTCTTCCCACGCCTTCATGGGATAGATCCTCGCGTACTCGCCGCTTGAACTCGTGACGTAGAATTTCTTGCCCGACTTGCGCAATTCGGCCAGAAAATCGGCGGGGATCTTCACCCGTCCCTTTTCGTCCACAGTTGCCGAATAGTTGCCCCGCAGCATGAAAACCTTCGTCGCCCGGCGTGTACGCCCTCGGAATCACTCGCCTTGCCACCCCTGCTTTGCGCCACTTCTAGATCACCCGACCGCGCCCACTGCTTAACACCTTATACCACTCTGCGCCACTTCTTCCCACTTTGTGCCCCGATTGTAGATAGGTTCTTCCGCGTGTCAAGCTAAATTCTTCGAGAAAATCAATTTTCTTTGTGGAAAAAAACGAACTGCTCGCGGCGTTTTCTAGTGCGTGCGCTTGGGCAAAACCACAATTACTTGTGGTGAGAAAAGTCGCCTCATCGCACGCCTAGTTGTCCGATTGATGGGAAAATTCGAAAATGTATTGTAAGAGTTAATAAAAAATTTCTTCGAGGATCGATCTACTGTGCCGCGGGGACACTGCGCAGCGTGCTCAGGCTCTTCACCATGGACTGTTCGTCAGGGTTCAGCCCCTCCATGAACTTCGGGTCATTCAGCGCTTTTTCGCGGTCCGCTGGGCTCATCCCCTGCAGCGTATGCAGCTTCCCGTTCACCGCCTGGCGCCGCTCGGGCGTCATTCCCTGCCATTTCGGCAGCAGTTCGTTTCTCACCTTGTCGCGATCCTCAGGCGAAAGTTGCTGCCATCTGTTCGCCCGTTCCCTTAAAGCATTCTTCTGATCGGGCGTCAGATTGTTCCATTTCTGTAGGTTCTGCCGGATTTGCTGCTGCCGCCCCGGCGGAAGATTCTGGAATCGCTCATTGTTCTGCATGAAGCGCTCTTGCTCTGCGGGCGGCTTGTCGCGAAGATTCTCCACCCACTTTGGTGGCAACCCGGCCATACCGCGACCATTGCCTACGCCACCATTCGCGCCGCCGTTTGCTTGCGCATTCGCCGCCGCACCAGCACCTTCACTCCGCGAATTCTCAGCCGCACCGCTCGCATTCGACCGCGTTTCATTCGGACGCGGTTCGTTCGGACGAGTTCCGCCCGAATTGGCACTCGCCGCGGTCGCAGGTGGATGCGCGGCCGCTGCGCCCGCGCCCGCCTGCCCATTTGCGCGCTGAGCCGGCGGATGTGCTTGCGGATTTGCCTGCGGATTTGCCTGCGAATGACCCTGCGCACCGTATGCGCGCGCCGCCGCTTGCCTCCGCGCTCGCATCATCGCGCGCCTCTGCTGCCGCGCCGCAGCCCACTGGCCTTGCTGCGCCGAGGCAGGCTGCGCCGCCATGCCTATCAGGCAGCAAGCCAGAGCAATCAGTAGCGCGAAACGACGCACCTACATCCCTCCAGTATCATCCCGCTTCAAATCGTCCTTCGACTTATCCGGCGCCGCCGGCACCGGCAACTCCGACAGCGCGTCGAATTTCGACAGCACGTCGTAATTCTCGAGCACGCCCAGATTCTCGATCACCTGATACTGCTGCTGCTCCGTAACCGGCGCCGGCATAGTTGCCGTCGTCGGATAATCTCGCGGCAACCGCGACACCCACACACACAGCGCCACCAGCAACGCCATCGAAAGCGCCAGCCTCGGCTGCGGCACAAACCATCGGAACCATCCTGGACGCGGCTCATCCGCAATCCGCTGCCGGATGCGCGCATCGAATCCCAGAGACGGCTCCTCGATGGGCATCTCATCGAGCACGTTCCACACTTTGCGGAATTCCTCAGCACGCGTCCGGCACGCAGCGCAGCTCGTGAGGTGCTCCTCCACTTCCATCCGCTCAGCCGAATTCGCCCGGCGGTCCAGATACGCAATCAGCTCTTTTGAAACATCCTCGCACTTCATCACAGCCTTCCTTCCCCCGCGCGATTCCCTACCGGCTGCTGCGCCATCAGCGGAGCCAGTTCGATTCGCAGGGTCTCGTAAGCGCGAAACAAAAGCGATTTCAACGCGCTCTCCGAGCATTCCAGAACTTTCGCAATCTCTCCGTAATCCATCTCTTCATATTTGTGCAGCAACACCGCCGCGCGTTGCTTTTCCGGCAGCGCCTGGATCGTGCGGCGGATAAATTCGGCCCGGTCCCGTTCGATCATGTGTTCATCGATCCGCATCTCTCGCGTGGGCACTTGAATCGGCGCCTCATCTTCGTCGGCAGGAGCGTCGATCGAAACTTCCGTTCGCCGGTGGCGATTGTCGCGAATCGAATTCAGCGCCAGGTTCGTGGCAATTCGGAACAGCCAGGTGGTGAACTTCGCGCCCGCGAAATAATCTTTGCGCGCGCGATAAATCCTCAAGAAAACTTCCTGCGCCAGATCCTCCGCCGTCGCCGTATCCCGTACCATTCTGTAGAGGAAATTGACCAGTGGCGTTCGATACTTCTGCAATAGAAGCTCGAAGGACGCAGAGTCCCCCGCCTTCACGTCCATCATCAGTTGGACGTCGGTCCTGGCCATAGCCTCCACAGTTTATCTAACACGCATGAAGCCATAAAGTTGCGGAGCACCGCTTTGAAGCGAACCAGGCACGTATCAAGCCGGCAACTCAATTCCGGACGCGGGTGCAAGCTTCAAAAAAACTGGCACTTAGGCATAACACCTTTCCCATGATAGGGTTAGCAGGAGGCCATGATGCTACGGGTCTTCGTAATAGCCGCTATTCTCGCTTTGCCCGGAGCGCACGGCGCACAGAAGCCATCCAAGCCTGCTCAGTCCGCTTCCGCCGCCACCTGCGTCACCTCTCCGGACGATGCCGCCATTTATTCGACGGCCCTAAACAAGGTTGTCCTCAAAGACCGCGACGACAAACGCCAAATCGTTCTCCTTTCCCAAACCTCGGCCGGGTATCCGCCTGGAATGGCCGCTTTCACCGCTGCTTCAACCCCCGACCGAACAGAGCTGCTCGATGCAGCCTCTACGGCAACTAAGATAGACTTTGACGCCAAAGCCAAGCTCACTTGCGACCTGACCACAAACGCCGAGCTCAGCGCCGGCGTGGTCTTCATGAGTCCGAAGGAAAGTGACGAACTCTTTTCCAAAGTTAGCGAGTGGAAGGATTTCGCAGCGAAATATCCGAATGCTGCCGGGTTTACGATCGTGTCGGCAATCGGATTCGACGCCTCACACCGTCAGGCCCTCGTCTACGTAGGAAACTCATGTGGGATGCTCTGTGGCACCGGCTACGTCGTGCTCCTCGAAAAGAAAAAAGACAAATGGATTGTCACCAAGACAGCTAAAATTTGGAATGCGACATGAGTTCTCTCGCAAGGTTCTTTGGACGCGCTTCAGGCCACGCAACCACCGCTCTCATTCGCCTGGCCGTGGGATTGATCTTTCTCACCCAGGGAATTCTTAAATACATCGATCCCGCTATGGGCGTGATTCGATTTACCGGAATAGGATTTCCACATCCGTACCTCACCGCTCACTTTGTGGGTGCCGTCGAGATTGTCTGTAGCTCATTGGTTTTGCTTGGTCTGTGGACAAGGCCCGCAGCCCTCCCGCTCCTCGTCGTGATTTCAACCGCAATCGCGACGACAAAGACCCCCGAGTTGTTCCGCCCCAACCAGGGATTCTGGTACATGGTCGGCGATGCGCGGACTGACTTCGCTATGTTCTGTTGCCTGATCTTTTTGCTCTTCGAAGGCGGCGGAAGCTGGGCTCTTGATGCTCGCCGCCACTCGAGCACCCCGTGAGGTACATGCTGAGGCTCAAGCTGAGGGGAATGCCATGAACAACATCGCGTTCTCACGGCGCCAATTTCTCAAAACAACGGGCCTCGCGGTCGGAACATTCATGGTTCCGCCCGCGATCGCCCGCCGTGCCCTGGCGACGCAAACGGAAACCGCCACTCCCGACTACGTGCTGCACATCAAGAACTCGGCCGTCGAGATCGCTCCCAAACGCTTCATCTCAGTGACCACATACAACGGGCAGTTCCCGGGACCGCTGCTGCGCTTTAAAGAGGCCCAGCCGGTCACTATCGACATCTTCAACGACACCGACACTCCGGAACAGCTCCATTGGCACGGACAGCGCGTCCCCACCGACATTGACGGCGCAGCCGAGGAAGGTACGCCATTCATTCCAGCCCAAGGAACACGTCGCATCACTTTCACTCCGAATCCAGCAGGCTTGCGTTTCTATCACACGCACAATCGCGCGGGCGCCAATCTCGCGGCTGGACAATACAGCGGCCAGGTCGGACCGGTTTATATCGAGCCCAAAGAAAATCCCGGACGATTCGATCGCGAGGTGTTTCTCACGCTAAAGGAGTTCGAGCCCACATTAAGTCAAGGCGGCGACATGCCGCAGGATTTCCTATCTCCCGCAACGGAGGTCAAAGAACTGAAAGAGCTGGGCGAGTCTGCGATGAAAGTGTCGCTAGCCAAAGGGATGAAACACGGATTCGAAGTGGGCTACAACTCATTCACGATCAACGGACGCATGCTCGGCCACGGCGAGCCTATCCGCGTGAAGCATGGCGAACGCGTGCTGTTCCACATCCTGAATGGCAGCGCCACGGAAATTCGCAGCCTGGCCTTGCCCGGCCACACTTTCCAAGTCATCGCGCTCGACGGAAATCCCGTCCCAAATCCCGTGGCCGTCCCGGTTCTATGGCTCGGAACAGCCGAACGCATTTCCGCCATCGTGGAAATGAAGCATCCGGGCGTTTGGATTCTAGGGGATTTGGATAACGATGACCGCCGCCACGGCATGGGCATCGTAGTGGAATATGCCGGACAAAGCGGCAAACCAGCGTGGATTGCGCCACCACCATTTAAATGGAACTACGCGCGCTTTGCGAAAACCGGCGCAACGGCTGCGCCTCCCGACGATACGTTTGAGATGACGTTTGCGAAAGACAACGCTGCCGAAGAGGGTTTCAACCGCTGGACAATCAATGGCGTTGCATATCCGATGACGCAGACAGTAGCTCCCACTATGTTCCACCTCAAGAAAGGAAAGCGCTACCGCTTGCACATGCGCAACGCGAGCGACGACATCCATCCGGTCCATCTGCACCGGCACAGTTTTGTGCTAACCAAGCTCGCGGGAATATCCACTGCCGGAATTCTCAAAGATGTATTTATGCTTGGTGGCTATCAGGAAGCCGAAGTCGATTTCGTAGCCGATAATCCCGGCCTCACCCTTTTTCACTGCCACCAGCAATTGCACATGGATTTCGGATTCATGACACTCTTCGACTACGTGTGATCGAAACTGACCAATTCAAGGAAGACCCGAGAAGCGGCGTTCGAGGCGAGCACCTACAAATGAAATATCGCCTTCAACCCCAGCATCACCGCCACACCCGCAAACACCATCACAGCCATCCCGAATTTAGGCTCCCGGTTCACTTCCGGAATTAAATCCGACGCTGCAACGTAAAGCGTCACCCCCGCAGAAAAAGGCAGCGCGAACGCCACTGTCCCGCGCAACGCAAACATCAACCCCATCCCCACAAGCGTCGCCCCACCAAGAATCACCGACGAAATAAATGCCACCCGCTTCGTCTGCCCGCTAGCCAGCATCAGCGACGCCACCGTGAACCCCTCCGGCAGCTTGTGCAAAAAGATCGCAATGAAAATCAGGCTCCCCAGCCACGCAGAAACCAGCAACCCCGAGGCAATAGCCACGCCGTCAAAGAAAGTGTGGATCACGAGCCCCAGCAGCGCCGCATAGCTCGCATGTGCATGTGAGATTTCCTCGTGATGCGTCTCCTCGCCAAAATGAAAGTGCGGCGCAATCGTATGCTCGAAAAAGTGAACCAGAAAATATCCGGCAAGCACAAAGAAGAAAACCGTGTCTGTGTTGTTGACAAGCGCCCCAGCCGAAGAAGAATCCGCCCGCAGCTTCAGCGACTCAGGAATCATCTCCAGCAGCGCCGTCGCCAACATGAACCCCGCACCCAGCGCGATGAAATACTTCAGAAAATTTTGCGACCACTGCCGGTGCGCAATCAGCGACCCGCCAATCACGTTCGCTCCCGCCGCCGTCAATCCAAGCAGCAGCCCGATCAACAGTGTCGAAGCATCACTGGTTACCATTGCGTAGCCCACGCAGGCGGTTTCACTGACTTTGGCTTGGCCTGCGTGAAGTCGTGGATTTCTCGAAGACCGATTTTGCCGTCCCTCAGTCGCGCGGAAAATAATTTCCCTTCGGACGCAAATACCAAACGCCCTGCGTGGTCAAAATCCGCCCAGGTACCGATGCCTATGGCAAACTCCTTGCCTCGATCGGTGACTAGAGAACAAACCCATTGCTCGTCGGGATCGAAATACACTTCGACCTGCAGTTTCATTTTGCCGGATGGGCTCTTTTTCTCCATCACTCCAGGCAGTAACGTTCGCCTCTCCCAATAGTCGTATTTGAGACTCTGAAGAACACGCCAGCGGTCTTGATGTGACGATCGAATCAGCAGTACATCGCGCTTGGTAGTTGGCTTGACCCGCAGTCCAACTGGCAGGTGGTTTGGATGGGGCGAGGCAGCTTCCGGAGGATGGTTCAGCAACAAATCTCGATCAGTAGTGAACGAACCGCCCCCGCAATATGTATCGCCTTTAGGCCACAGTGCCAGAGCAGTCAAATTGGGTGGCTTACTTACCGCCGTCCACGCGTATGTATATGCGTTGCTCTTCAGAGTCTGCCGGTTGAATTTGCCTGCAAAATAAACCATCAGACGGCCGCTCGGCGAAAGATCAGAACGTTCGTCATAGATGCGGCCGTGAAACCATTGCCCTTCTTCGAAGGCGTCTTTTTCAGTGTCCCATTTTATTACCTGAACCCACTTGCTAGGTCCGCGCCGGAAAATCACGCCTACCGGGGCCCTTCGCGCCAAGAGAACCTTCAACCGGCAAGGTGGACTGATTTTGGATTTCATAGCATCTCGACCGAAATCTGCGCTTTACCCCGAATGCCGAAACAAAATTACATCGCCATCCTGCACAACGTAGTCCTTGCCTTCGAGCCGCACCTGCGCCTTCTCACGCGCGGCGCCAAAGCTCCCAGCTTTCAATAGATCTTCCCAATTCACCACTTCCGCCTTGATGAATCCGCGTTCCAGATCGCTGTGAATCGCGCCTGCCGCTTTCTGCGCCGTCATGCCGCGCTCGATCGTCCACGCGCGCACTTCCGGCTCGCCGCAAGTGAGAAATGAAAGTAAACCAAGCAGCCGGTAACTCGCCTGTATCAGCCGATCGCGGCCGGATTCGGCGAGACCATACGCCTTCATCATCTCGGCCACTTCTGCGTCATCAAGCTCAGAGAGCTCCGCTTCGATTTTTCCGCAAAACGGCACCACCGCTGTCTGCGGCTTCGACGCCAGCTTCTCCAGATGATATTTCTCAACGACGCGGTCAATGTCCGCCGCCTCTTCGTCGCCAAGATTCAGAACGTAAAGCATCGGCTTGCGCGAAAGAAACATGAAGCCCGTGAGCATCTTGATTTCTTCGGGCTTGAATTCAAGCTCACGCAGCGGCGTCTCCGATTCGAGCGCCTGTCGGCACCGGTTCAACAGCGCCAGCTCTGTCTCCAGAATCGTTTCTTTCTTTTTCTTCAAATCTTTTTCGACGCGCTCGATCCGCTTCGTCGCCTGCTCCAGATCGTAAAACATCAGCTCTATCTCGACGCTCTCGATATCCCGCAGCGCATCCAGTGATCCCGCCTCGTGCGGCACCGCCGGATTCTCAAACAGCCGCACCACGTGCGCCAGCGCATCCGCCTCCCGCAATGGCACCAGCGACGCCGAATTTTTCTCCCGGTCCTTCTGCAAGCCGCCGATGTCCACGTACTCGATCGTCGCATACGTAACTTTCTTCGGCTTGAACGCCTCCGCCAGCTTCGCCACCCGCGCGTCCGGCACGCGCGCAATCCCCAGATGCATTTGTGACGGCGCGCTCCGCGTGTCCACCTTCGCCCGCGTCAATATACGAAACAGGCTCGTCTTCCCCACCTGGGGCAATCCAATGATTCCAGTTTGCATAATTAAGTGTGCGTGCCGCCGGACATACTTCCAGAACGGCGCTCAGCCTCCTGTGCAATTTGTCAGAATAACATCGAACGCCCGCAGCAGTATCAGCTTAAGAAGGCAGACGCGAGATTGTTTTCTACTGGGTGAGAAATGCCGTCACTGCTGATTGGATTGGGATGAGGCTCGAAGAGTTTCCTGCGTTTCTAATTAGTTCCGCTTGAAGTTGAACCTTCCATATCTCCAGGAGTTCCGCTCTGCGCTTCACTCGACTGGGCCTGTGCAGGCACCCTGCTCGCTGGATCATCCAGCGGACCTGAAGCAGGCGCGAGCAGATCCGATCCTTGTTGAACAGACTCTGCCGGTTGGCTTTTCGCGAGTTCATCTACCACACGCAACAACGTCTCCGTGTCGGGCTTCGCCACCACGTAACGCACGCCAGCCTTTTTAGCTTCAAGATCGATCGTCGCAAATTTGTGAAGCGTGAATATCACAATCGGAACCGACGGTAGTTTTTTTCCGATTTCCTTCGCCGCGCTAAGCCCATCCATCTCGGGCATGACCAAATCGAGAATAATGAGGCTGGGCCTCAGCTCCACCGCCTTCTCGACGGCCTCCCTTCCACTCGCGACGGACCCGCACACTTCCCACCCGTCGTGGGTCGCCAGCAATTCGCCCAGGCGGCCTCTCACCGCCTCGTTATCGTCCGCAATCAAGATACGTGTCGCCATCGCTGTACAGCGCCAGTGTCGTCTACCCTACAAACGCTTGTGAATACCATGCATACGGTATAAAACCCTGAGGGCAAAAAATGGCTCTAACTAAACTCGCTATCGTGCAGCCAGGTGAAAGGACGAACCCTGCAGGAAAGCCTGTATGCAACAAACTATTGCTGGCCATACCTGATGAAGAATTTCGCAGGATTCGCTCCCGTCTGCAATTCGTAGATTTGCCTCACCATTTCATTCTTCACCAACCTCACCAGACCGTCCGCTTCGCCCACTTTCCCAATGCTGGCCTGATTTCGCTGGTTGTCGAGTTGAAAGATGGAAGGACCGTGGAAGCGGGCCTCCTCGGCAACGAAGGCGCTTCCGGAATGCCGGCAGTTCTCGGCCTGAGCAGAAGCCCGCTTCGAGAGATCGTTCAAATTGAAGGTGACGCATTCAGGGTCCGTGTCAATGCGCTGAGGGAGCTACTGCCTTCGACTCCGGTCCTTCAAGCCACCTTGAATCGCTATGCCGCCGGACTCGCCATGCAAGTAGCACAAACGGCCGCGTGCAATCGCCTTCATAAAATCGAGGAACGCCTTTCGCGCTGGTTGCTGATTGCCCAGGATCGAGTCGATTCAGGGATTGTCCCCATCACCCACGATTTCCTCGCCACGATGCTGGGCACGGACAGGCCAAGCGTCACAGTGGCAGCGGGAGTGCTCCAAAGAGAAGGCATAGTCGAATACACCCGCGGTTCCGTAAGAATTCTGAATCGGAAGAAACTCGAATCGTTCGCCTGCGAATGCTACGCCCTCATCAAACAATACAATAATTGAGCTCGCCATTTTCTCCGCGCTCGCGCCTGAGCGCGAACCATCTTCTTTCTCGCAGATCTCGCCAAAACAACACGCCAAAACTGAAGTAAAATGTGCGCCGTTGCGGAGAGTTCACCTTTGAAGAACAGCGCCATCCTTTTGTTGCGGTGCCCGGATCGGAAAGGCCTCGATGCCGCAATCGCGGATTTCATCTACTGGCATGGCGGCGACATTCTTCACTTCGAGCAGCACCAGCCCGGCGTCGAACGCTTTTATCTCGCGCGCCTGGAATGGGATCTCGCCGGTTTCGAGTTCGACCTCAAGGATTTTCCGAAGTGGTTCGCGCCCATCGCCGAGCAGTTCTCGATTCAATGGCGCGTCTCCACCTCGAACTACCGTCCTCGCGTGGCAATTTTTGTTTCCAAATACGACCACTGCCTCGTGGATCTCCTCTACCGGCAGCGCACCGGCGAACTCGCCTGCGAAATCCCTCTGGTGATCAGCAATCATCCCGACGCGAAAAATCACGCCGACTTTTACCACATCCCCTACACCGTGATTCCAGTCACAAAGGAGAACAAGCAGGAGGCCGAGCGGCAGCAGATCGAGTTGCTTCGCAAAAATAATATCGAACTGGTCGTTCTAGCCCGTTATATGCAGGTGCTTTCCACCAGCTTCATCGAACAATTTCCCCAGCAAATCATCAATATTCATCATTCTTTCTTGCCCGCCTTCATCGGCGCAAAGCCGCACCAGCAAGCCTTCGACCGTGGCGTAAAAATCATCGGCGCCACCGCCCACTACGTCACCGAAGTCCTCGACGACGGCCCCATCATCGAACAAGGTGTCGAACGCGTCTCGCACCGCGACACCATCGAGGATCTGGTTAAAAAAGGCCGCGACATCGAAAAGGTAGTCCTCTCTCGAGCCGTCCGCTGGCACATCGAAAACCGCATCCTGCTCTACGGCAACAAAACCGTCATCTTCGAATAGCCCAATATTCCTGTCCATTTAAGTCATTGCAATTCTTCGATTTTCCGTAATGTAGGGTTCCCTACATGGAACACTGGATATCGTGACGGACACACTCGAATTAACCTCCTTGCTCATGCCAAAACAATTGCTGATAGCCGCTGATAGCCGACGACAGCTATCTCGTTCGCGAGACGATCAAAAACGTTCTCGCAGGACGGACCGATATAGGTGTTTGCGGTGAAGCTTCCAACGGGCTCGAGGCCGTCGAAAAAGCCAGAACACTCAAGCCGGATTTGATCCTTCTAGACCTTGCGATGCCCGAGATGAATGGCGCGGAAACCGCATCCGTGCTGAAGATGACGGTCCCCGGAGTTCGCATCATTCTCTTCACGATGTACAGCGAAAACGTAGGAAGCTATTTGACGTCTGCCCTCGGCATCGACGCGGTGCTTTCCAAACCTGACGGGATGACAGCCCTACTCAACGCGGTTGAGGCCGCCATTGCTCCCGCCTCGGGTTTGGTGGGCGAAGAAGAACCACCGATCAAGCGTTCGGCGACAACTGCTCCCGGCCAAGGGCAATGACGGCGAGAATCGGAACCCAAGCACAACCGGCGCCACTTGATCTAGTTGGCCTTTCGAACGCGTCTCCGACATACCCTCCGCCTGTTCTAACGCAATCTGCCATCCCTGCTATCTGCCCGCGAGAAATTTTGCAGACGCGAAGAATTTCGCTATGCTGGGCGTTCCAATGATAATGAAGACCACGAGCGAGACGTTGTCTCTCCCCTTCGATCACATCGCCGCGCACGAATTTCTCACTCGAAACGACCCGCATCTCGCCGATGTCGTAGCGCGCACCGGTGAATTTCAATTCAAGCTCGACGAGTGCGACAGCGTCTACGAATCGCTTCTCGAAGCGATCGCCTACCAGAGCATTTCCGGCAAAGCCGCGGCAAAAATCTTCTCGCGCATCCAGGCCCTCGGAGCCAATGGTGTCTGCCCGACCCCTGCCGAGATGTTGAAAATTCGCATTCCAGCCCTGCGCAAAGCAGGCCTCTCCAAAGCCAAGGCGCTGGCGATGAAGGATCTCGCGCAGAAAACGATGGACGGCATCGTTCCCACGCTCGAAGACGCGCAGAAGATGTCTGACGAAGAGCTTGTCGAGCGGCTGATCTCTGTACGCGGAATCGGCGCGTGGACAGTGGAGATGTTTCTGATTTTTCGCCTCGGCCGGCCAGACGTGCTGCCCATTCACGATCTAGGCGTTCAAAAAGGCTGGGCAATTACATATCGCAAACGCAAAATTCCTAAGCCCAAGGACCTGCTCAAATTCGGCGAGCGCTGGCGCCCTTGGCGCACCGTCGCAAGCTGGTACATGTGGCGCGCCGTCCACCTGGCCGGCAAAGACGCCCGCAAAATCACCAAGCCAGGCCCCAAGAAGAAGCGCCCCGCGTCAAACCAAGCCGAGAAGAAACCGGCGGCAAAAACAAACAAACCCCGCGGCAAATCTCGCTAACGCCGATCCTAATCAGCAGATGCACGGCATTCCGTGCCCCTCGATCGCCAACAGTCGCCGGGAGCTTTTCGGTGGGAGCTTTTCGGTGGGAGCCCCCCGCTTTAGCGGGGTGAGCTGGACTTCAGTCCAGCGAAAAAAGCTCTCCACACGTGATGGGCTTTAGCCCTGGGGTTTGTCACGTTGCGCCCTCACCCTCCTCGCCACTTCAACGAATATTAAGATCTACGTATTCCGCACCGTCAGAAACAAAGAAGCAAAACCAATCAACAACGTCGCCGCCCGCCTTAAGTGGCACAGGCACTCCTGCCTGTGCTCTTACGAGCACCCATTGTCCCAAGGGCACTACCATCCTCGCTTCGCTGAGACGTACGCTACGAACTCCTCACTGTCAAAAACAGCGACGCAAAGCCAATCAACAACGTCGCACCCTCTAGTTTTACCGACACACCGTGCAAACGATCAAACTCAACCCGCAGCGGACTATCCACCGGAGTCGTCGCCACCGATCCCATCTCCCGCCGCAGTTCAATCATCCGCCGAATCACAACGTGCTGCGAAATCACCGTCAGCACCACCATAATCGCCACACCGATCGTCGGCAACAGCACCGATCTCCTGGAACCGCTAGCGGAAACCGCGAGCGCCGCCGACGCCAACAGAAACACAATCCCCGCCGCAACTCCCAGCGTATGCAAGCGCCGCAAGGTAAACTCGACGAGCACTCCCGCCAGGTCTTGGCTCGGCAGCACCCGAAACGCCCCCGGCGCCACCGCCGCGCTGAAATAGAAAATCGACCCCACCCAAGTCCCCAGCGCAAAAACCTGCACGAACTTCAGAATGTTGGTCATCGCAGCGAGACTACCACGACAGGCCGATTGTTGCGATTAGCATGCAAGTTTTAATCGACGGTTCGGCGATTAAGTCTCTCCCTATGTGCATGAGAATCACAGGGATGCGTATTTCTAATCGGCGGTAAAAGGCTCTCGCAGAGCAACAAAATGCTTCGCGGCAACATCACAATGGGCGCCCGCCGCCTCACGCCACTTTCTAAGCACACGCATCCAAATCAGGACTGCGAAGCGTCGAACGATTGATGGCAGAATGACTAGGGCGGAAAAGTGGTGGGCGACAAAGGACTTGAACCTTTGACCTCTCCCGTGTGAGGGGAGCGCTCTAACCAACTGAGCTAGTCGCCCGCGAACCTACTTTTTGTAGCAGAAGGCCACGCGAATTGCAATCAACCACGAACGCCCCAAGCAACGCCGCCAGTAAACGACTCGCCGAGCTTTTGCGCACGATTTCGCGCGTCGTAAAAGGCAAAGAAGACGTAATTCAGCTCGCGCTCACCACCCTTCTCGCGCGCGGCCACTTGCTGATTGAAGACGTTCCCGGCGTCGGCAAAACCACTCTCGCCCAAGCTCTCGCGCTCTCCTTCCACTGCTCCTTTCAGCGTATCCAGTTCACATCCGACTTGCTGCCCAGCGACGTGATCGGCGTCAGCGTCTACAACCCCACGACCCAAGGCTTCGAATTCAAGCCCGGTCCGATTTTCGCCAACATCATCGTCGCGGACGAAATCAATCGCACCACGCCCAAGACGCAATCCGCCCTGCTCGAAGCAATGAACGAATCGCAAATCACAGTCGACAATCACACGCATCCGCTGCCCAAACCGTTCCTGGTTCTCGCCACCCAGAATCCCATCGAGCACCACGGCACCTACCCTCTACCCGAATCGCAGCTCGATCGTTTTCTGATGCGCATTCGCATGGGCTACCCCGATCGCGAGAATGAAAAAAATATCCTACGCAACAATGCCGGCCCTGCGCCGGTCGAATCAGTCGCGCCGATGATGGACGCCACGGATGTTCTCGCGATGCAGGAAGCGGTCTCGCATATCAAAGTCGAAGAAAGCCTGCTTGATTACGCGCTCGAAATCGTCGAGCGCACGCGCCAAACGGAACAGCTGAGCCTGGGCGTAAGTCCGCGCGGAGCCGTCATGCTCCACCGTGCCGCCCAAGCGCGCGCATTTCTCGAAGGCCGCGATTATTGCCTGCCGGACGACTTTAAGCGCCTGATCGTTCCCGTATTCTCGCACCGCGTTGTCGTCAGCTCGCGCTACGTTTCCACCCAGAAAAAATCCGAGCAAGCCGAAGCCATTCTCCGCGAAATTCTCGAAACCACCCGCGTTCCACTCTAATGCACGAAACAGTCGCAGCACGATGGTGGCGGGGACGCGATCGTCCCGGCTGGAAAAACTTCGGCATCGCGATGCTGGTGCTTTCTGTCGCGCTGCTCGTGGCGCTTTTCTCCGCCGCCGCTGCGCAAACAGGACGCATCTGGGTTGCCGCCGGCGCCACGGTCGTAGCCCTCGGCCTCGCCGGCTGGGTGGCGATCACCATCGTCCCCGCGCTCGCGCGGCGCACCAGCCTGCGTTGGTTCGTCTATCAAGTGGACTACCGGCTCACGCGCGAAGGAATCATTTATCTCGGCGCTGTCTTTATCCTCGTGCTCGCGGCGGTGAATACAGGCAACAACCTTCTCTTCATGATTCTCGCATGCACCCTCGCCGGCATTCTAATTTCCGGTGTATTGTCGCGCGTCGTTCTCACTGGCGTCGACTTGAAGTTCGACATGCCCGAGCACATTTTCGCCGAGCAGCCGGTGCTTGCCGAACTCGAGTTGCGCAACGAGAAGCAAACCTGGCCATCGTTTTCGTTGCTGGTCGTAGGCGAGACAAAAAAAAGCACAGCGCAGGTGCTCACCCGCCCCGTTTATTTTCCGTACATTCCGCGTCAAAGCGCCGCGCGCCAGAAAGTAGAGCTGACCTTTCCCAAGCGCGGCGTTTACCGCCAGGACGCTTTCGGCATCCGCACCCGCTTCCCCTTCGGCTTCTTCGAGAAAACTCGCACGGTCGCCTCCAACATCGAAATCACAATCTATCCGCGCGTGCAGCCCGCTGACCAGTTCTACGAAGTGCTCCCGCTGCTGAGCGGCGAGATGGCCAGCTATTTCCGCGGCCGCGGACACGAATTGCACTCGCTGCGCAACTATCAACCCAGTGACAGCGCCCGCTTCGTCGATTGGAAAGTCACCGCGAAAACCGGCCGTGTGATGGTTCGCGAATTCGCCCGCGAAGACGAACGCCGCGTGATGCTCGTGCTCGATCCATTCATCGGCCCTGCTCGCGCAGATTTGGGTGCGGTGGGCGAAAAGGAACACGCAGACCGCTTCGAGCGCGCCGTCTCCATGGCCGCCTGCATCGCCTGGCACTTCCACGAAATTAATTCCGTCATGCAGTTCCGCACAGACCGTTTCTCAACGCCCATGGCCACTGCAAGTGAAATTATCTACGACACATTGCGCGAACTCGCCCTCATAGAGCCAGATTCGTCCGCAAAAGGCGGAACATTCCTGAACGCCCTCGCAAGCGAACACGAAATCTTCAAAATCATAATCACCAGCCGCCCGCAAGCCGCAATCCCAAGCTCGCTGTGGTCCTCCTCCTATTTCGTCTTTATCGACACTCTTTAGGTGTTGTCATCCTGAGCGTCGCGAAGGATCTCAGCGCCAAATTCAACTGCGCGGTGAACCACAGGCGCACCGTAAGCGCCCTTCGTGCGAGAATACGTCGCGCCTCCAATCAAAATGATGATTCACCTGAAGCCCCGCTCGCTTCGCACGTTTCAATCCCGCCTGCTCGCCTGGTTTCGCGCACACCGCCGCGAATTGCCCTGGCGCGCAAGCCGCGATCCCTATCGCATCTGGGTCGCTGAAATCATGCTGCAGCAAACGCGCATCGCCGCCGTGATTCCCTACTACGACCGCTTTCTCCGCCGCTTCCCAGATGTGCGCGCACTCGCGCGTGCCCGCCAGTCAGAGGTCCTGAAATCCTGGTCAGGCCTCGGCTACTACAGCCGCGCTCGGAATTTGCACGCCGCCGCGAAGACAATCGTCGCCCAGCATAGCGCTGAGTTCCCGCGAAACCTTGAAGCCGCGCTGGACCTGCCCGGAATCGGGCGCTACACAGCCGCTGCCGTACTGAGCATCGCGTACGACGAGCCTTTCGCAGTGCTCGATGGAAACGTCGCCCGCGTACTCGCGCGACTTGGTGCGCTGCGCGGTGAATTGCGCGAGCCTCACACATGGCGAAATCTCTTAAAAACAGCGGATGAACTACTCGCGCGCGGCGCGGCGAGCGATTGGAATCAAGCGCTCATGGAACTAGGCGAAACAATCTGCACGCCGCAATCGCCGCACTGCGCGGCCTGCCCCATCAGCCGCTGGTGCGAAGCACACGCGCAAGGCCTCGCCAATGAAATTCCCGCACCGCGCAAGAAACGCGCCCCAGTGAACGTCAAAATCGCCGCCGCCATTTTGCGAGACCCCCAGGGCCGCACACTGCTTGTGAAAGGCACGGGCGCGCACGATGGCGTCCTCTTTTCGCGCATGTGGCAATTCCCTGCCATCGAAGTGAAGCACCACCCCAGCGCCGAACTCACCAAACATCTCCGCGCTACTCTCGGCATGAACGGCATCACGCTCGAAGCTCTAAGCGAAGCGCGCCACGGCGTAACGTTTCGCAACGTGACCTTGCTTCCCTTTCTCGCCCGCGTCGACCACTTGCCCGCGCAGCCCGGAACCCACGGCCGCGTTCTGCCACTCAAGAGCATCGCCCGCCTCCCAATTTCAAGCGCAACTCGCAAAATCGCCGCAGCTCTTGAACGCTCCACAAAGACTCCCGAAACAAAAGCCGGATAGTTTGCGTTAAGCACAGTTACCAAAATCGTAGTTGCATTAATCTCACCGGCATGCGAAATATTCCCCGCTCGGCGATTTCGCGAAGCGTTCCAAGAAATGAGGCTGGCCATCCTGATCTCCATGCCCACAAAGAACGCTTCTTGCGCTCAAGATGTGACGCCCTACCGCACCCGTCTCGCGCCCGCTACATGGATACTCGTTTTGGCAGCAACTTTGCTGCCGGCAAATCCCACGCAAGCACGGCCCCGCGGAGAAAGTGCTCCGCCTCAGGCGGCTGCCACACAGGCGAATTCCGATCCGGTGTATCAAGAATTGCGCACCGTCACCCCTGGCGGCAAGGCGGTCGCCGCGAAGGATGTGGTGTTGAAGCGCGACGCCGGAACATTCCGATTCAGGTCTGGCATATTCTATTTTCTCGCCCCCGTAAAGGACCTTGTTACCGGCGCTATTTTCATCGGGGATGCCACATTCGCGCTCGATCCGCCCATCGACATCGAAAAGAAAAACTTACAGCTGCTCACCAAGTCGCAAGAAATGGTGGAGGATTTTTCCGAGGCCGTGTTCCGATTCAGTGACGGCACCGAAGAAGAGATCGCCAAAGTGGGCACCGCGTCGTCCGGCGCTATTCCAGCGCGCGCCGGTGAGCTGCTGGCCGAGAATCGCACGGCTCTCCGAAAACATCTTCGCTACAACCTCGATATCCGCCTTCTTGAAGAAGTCTTGAATGACCAATCCGGCGGCTTCTTCGTGGCGTTCATTAAAGGAAAGAAATACAGCGACAAGGAAGTGTTTGCCGTCGACCCGCACGGGGTACCGGCCGGCCTTACGGGCTTTTCCGTTGCACCGGAAGAAGTATCCTTCTCCACGTGGGAAGAACACAAATTCGGCATCTGGGCCGCTTTCCATTATTCCGATGAATATGCCAGCGGAGCCGCATCTGGAAGGCAAAAAAATAATTTCATCCGTATTCCGCACCAGCAACTCAACACCGCCATCGACAAAAGCGGTGTCATAGCAGGCGAGGCGATATCCACGATCCAATCGTTTACCAATGGTCTTCGCGTGGTGCAGTTGAAACTCTTTCCGACCCTGCGCGTTCGGAGCGTCACTGGCGAGAATCAAACGCCTCTGAATTTCATTCAGGAGAAAAAGGAAGAGGACGCGCAGTTCGCTGTAATTCTTCCCGAAAAGCTCCCACTCGGGAAAAAGTACACAATCACGACGGTGTATGCCGGCCCGGATGTGGTCATGAATGAAGGCGGCGGCAATTATTACCCCGTAGGGCGCGAGTCCTGGTATCCAAACACAACTCAATTCGATAATTTCGGCACCTATGAGATGTCCTTTCGGATTCCGGCGGGATTGACAATGGTGGCAACGGGAGACCCGACCGGCGACACCGCGGACGGCGATCACACGATCTCGAAATGGACTTCGAACGTGCCCATTGCCGTTGCGGGCTTCAATTTCGGCCGATTCGAGAAAGCCGAAGCAAAAATAACGGACCCTCCATATACCTTGCAAGCGTTTGTGAACAAAGACCCAGCCGATATCGTTGTCAGGCTTCCCGCGGGCATGCGTCCACAGATAAACACCATGATGAAAAAGGCCCTCGGGGAAGAACAGCTCGCGGTTCCGCTGTACAGCGAGTTTTATGGACCAACGCCATTCGGCCGGCTGGCTGTCACCCAACAGACCGCTCCCACATACGGCCAATCCTGGCCCGAACTCGTCTTTCTCCCTATTACCTCATTCCTCGATGATGCATCGCGCGCGCTCGTCGGATTCCGAGAACATCGATTCTTCGAATCGGTTGATCCTCATGAAATTGCGCATCAATGGTGGGGACATACCGTAGCTTGGGGTTCTTATCGCGATCAATGGATGAGTGAGGGTTTTGCTGAGTTTTCGGCGTCTCTTTTTCTGGAAGCGTTCTACAAAGGTGAGGTCGAGAAATTCTGGGACGATGAGAGAAAGATGCTTCTTGAGAAGGACGCAGAAGGCTTTCGCGCCATTGACGTGGGGCCTGTAACGCTGGGATACCGCCTGGCCTCTACTCGCGCTGGCTTCAGTATTCCGCGCCGCTTGATTTATCCGAAGGGCGCTTACATCCTCAACATGATTCGCATGCTCTATTGGACAAACGAAACTGGCGACGCGACCTTCAAGAAAATGATGCACGACTTCGTACAGTCTTACTCCGGTCGTGCTGCCACTACCGAAGATTTCAAAGCCGCGGTCGAAAAATACATGCAGCCCTCATTCAACGTGGCCGGCGATGGAAAGATGGATTGGTTTTTCAACGAATACGTCTACGGAACGGCTTTGCCGAAATATAAATTCGATTACTCTTTCTCCGACGGCTCCGGCGGCGCCATGCAGCTTCACGTCAAGCTCGAGCAATCGGGATTCGATCCATCTTTCCGCATGCTCGTACCGATCTATATTGAGCTGGCGGATGGCCATCCGTTTCGTGTGGGAACTGCCCCGCTGATCGGCAACAGCAGTTTCGAGAGGGACATTGCGTTGCGCGGCCTGTCGCAAAAGCCAAAACGCGCGATGATCAACTATTTTCACGACGTGCTCTGCACTCAGTAGCCGCAAAACATCAGCGTTAACTGCCCGGCACAGTAGGCCCAGCACGAAGAGCTGCCGCCTTCCGCCCAGTGCTAAAATTTCAACTGGCCATGTCCGCATCCGCCGCACGCATCAGCGCTCCGCCCCTCTCGGCGGTGCAGCGCTATTTCGAGGTATCGCTCTATCTTCTCGTTTTGACCAGCGTCATCGCCGTCGTCTCCACCGGCAAACTGGATCCATTTTCGAGCGTCGTGCCGGTTCTCGCGCTGGCCTACAAAGGCTTCAGGCTCTGGCGCGGCAAGGGACCGGAGCTTTCGGTACGGCTGGCCACCTGGCTGGTCCTCGCGTATTTTTTATTTTTCCCATTCGACCTTTGGGTTATCTCCCGCAATCTCGCTGCAGGCGCGCCGAATCCCGCCCTTTACTCCGCGCTTCTCTCGGCGATTCACTTGCTCCTCTTTGCGGTGATCGTACGGTTGTATTCGGCGCGAACGAATCGCGACTACGCCTTTCTCGCGGTCCTCGCGTTCGCGTCAATTCTTGCTTCCGCAATTCTTACCGTCGAAACGGGTTTTCTGATTTCGCTCGCGATTTTTCTGGTGCTGGCTGTCTCCACCTTCGTCGCGCTTGAAATCCGGCGCAGCTCGCAGGGAGCTGTTTCCCCCGCCCTCGAGCCCGGCACTCCGCTCGCCCAAAAATTGAATCGCGCGCTCGGTCTCACCTCGATTCTTGTCGCAGTCGGCACGCTCGTCGTCGGCGCCGCGTTTTTCTTCGTGATTCCTCGCTTCACCGCCGGCTACATGAGCGCCATCAATATTCAGCCCACCTTGATGACCGGCTTCAGCGACAGCGTCACCCTCGGCGCCATCGGCAAAATCAAGAAAAATCCCGCCGTGGTGATGCGCATCAAGATTGATGGCGATCCCTCGCGCGCTTCCAACGTCCACTGGCGCGGCATCGCCTTCACCGATTTCGACGGCCACCGCTGGTTCACGCCCAATCACGATCCCACGGTGGTCAGCCCCAACGGTAACGGCGTTTATCAGTTGATGCCTACCATGCCCGCGCGCGGCGAATATTACTCGCTGCACTACACAGTCCTGATGGAGCCGATCGCGAGCGATGCTCTTTTCGTGGCGCTGAAGCTGGTTGATGTGCGTGGCAGGTTTTCAAACGAAACGGATCGCCCCGATGCCACCAAGCGCTCCGGTTTCCTCGTTTACGATAAGACCGGCTCGCTCTCCAATCCCTTTCACAACGAAACGAAAGTTCGCTATCAGGCCGATTCCCTGCTCCCAGTGATTCCCGCGCCGGAGCTTCGCCAGGCTTCAGCCGAGTATCCGGAAATTACGCGGCGCATGTATCTGGAGCTGCCGCCCCTAGATCCGCGGATTGCGAAGCTCGGCGCGCAAATCACCAGCGGCGCAACAAATCCCTACGACAAAGCCTCGAGAATCGAAACGTATCTCAAAACGAAGTACGCCTACTCGCTCGACCTCACCGATCCTCACGGCAAGGATCCGCTCTCCTATTTTCTTTTCGACCGCCGCGCCGGCCATTGCGAATATTTCGCCTCCGCCATGACGATCCTCGCCCGCACGCAGGGAATCCCGGCGCGCTACGTCACCGGATTTCTCCCGGGCGAATACAACGACGTGGGCGGCGACTACATCGTTCGCGCCAGCGACGCGCACGCCTGGGTGGAAATTTATTTCCCCGATTACGGCTGGATCACATTCGACCCCACGCCGCCAGCCAATGCGCGGCCCGGTGGATTGCTCGAACGCCTGGCCATGTATTGGGACTGGTTTCAGTTCGCCTGGAGCGAGTGGATCGTCAACTACGATTTCGGCCACCAGTTGAATCTCGCCCAGAACATGCAGCGCACTTCGCACGATTTTGGCGACCGCGCGCAAAAATACTACAAAGAAAAGCAGCGGAAGCTGATGCAAATGATTCTCGCACTCGACAAGCGCATCGAAGCGTCGCCGTATTTTCTACCGACACTACTCGTGCTGCTGGTCGCCCTGCTGATGTACTTGCGCGGCCGCCCGCTCATCACCTACGTGGTGGCGCGCTGGAGCCTGCGCGCTCGCCGCGCCGGAAACCTCACGGCATCGCTCGCCGCCCTCGAATACCGCGAAATGCTGCGCCTCCTAGAAAAGCGCGGCTGGAAAAAAGCCGAGTCGCAAACGCCCCTCGAATTCGCCGCCGCAATTCCGTCATCCGAAATTTCAACCCCAGTCGCGCAGCTAACCGAGCTATACCAGTCCGCCCGCTTCGGCGAACACGCCGCCCCCATCGAGCAAATGTCCTCCCTCCTCCGCTCGATCCGCGACACTCTTCGCTCACGAAATCAAGTGCGGTCGGTTTAGTTCACCGCCATCTAATCGAAGGGATTTCTTTCAGGAAGGGTTCTGTGGCGGATAAGTCATGAGGACGCGGTTTGATTTCTCCAAGATGAGTACCAGATCAGGGTATATACGATGGAATTTAAGAGAGGTTTCACTGTTTGCCAGGAAATGAATCTCGAGAGTGAGCCCTTATGCCCCATCAGCACCACCCAATTCACACCCATAGCTAAATCCATGACGCTGAATATAAGAAATGCGATCATGAAGCGCTTTGCCTTTTCTATTCCAGCTGGGTTCTTCTTCCACAATTGAATGCCCGCGAAGATACCGTAGCCGCAAATCGCGAAACCTAATAGCTGCTCAATGCCATAAAATCCGTACTGCAGGTAAGGGTGCTCTGATCTGCTGATTAACTCTATGTTGTGATGGTATCCGCTTTTAAAGTGAAGGATTCGCGCAACGGGGCCAAAAATAACCAAGGTGAGGATAAAGAAAAGTAACCAGCCTCCGACGCCCTTCGGCTGGTGTCGTCCGCACCCTGCACAGGACGAGTCCGACGGAGATACTTCGCTTCCGCACGAATTGCAGAAGATCTGGGGGCTCATCGAGAAGAGAAAATATCACGGATTCATGAATTAACAATTCCTGTATCTAGCGGCAATCGGGAGAGTCAGAATTCACACCCAACAACGTTGCCGTCGCTGTGCTAAAATTGCTTGTTTGCGACCACCTAAGGAAAGCGCGCTGGTATGCCTAAAGTTGGATTTGTGAGCCTCGGATGCCCCAAGAACCTCGTCGATAGCGAGGTGATGATGGGCATCCTCACGCGCGCAGGCTACGAAATCACGCCGCGCGCAGGTGACGCCGACGTTCTCGTCGTCAACACCTGCAGCTTCATCGCTCCCGCGCAGCAGGAATCCGTGCAGTCAATCCTCGAGATGGCGGAGTACAAGAAATTCGGCCGCGCGCAGAAATTAATCGTCGCCGGCTGCATGGTCGAGCGCTACCGCAACGATATCCGCGAGCAGATTCCCGAAGTAGACGCCGTCATCGGCACAGGTGAAGTCGACAAAATCCTAGAAGCCTGCGAAGGCCAGCTTCAACCAGCAGGTTCCGATGGCACCGGCGCTTCCCTGCCTTCGTATCTCTACCACGACTTGACGCCGCGCATTCTCGCCACTCCCCGCCACACCGCCTACATCAAAATCAACGAAGGCTGCGACCATCCCTGCACCTTCTGCGTGATTCCGCAGCTGCGCGGCAAATTCCGCAGCCGCCGCTTCGAATCCGTGGTGCGCGAGGCGGAAAATCTCGCCGCCGCGGGCGTGCGCGAAATTTCGCTGATCGGGCAAGACACCACTTTCTACGGCGAAGATCTCGGCCTGCGCGACGGCCTCTCCATCCTGCTCGAACGCCTCGCGCAAATCGAAGACCTGAATTGGATTCGCTTCCTCTATTGCTACCCGAATCGCATCACGCCGCGCCTGCTCGACACGATCCCAGCGCATCCGCGGCTCGCAAAATATCTCGACGTGCCGCTCCAGCACGCAAGCCGCAGCGTCCTCGCGCGCATGAAGCGCGGCTCGAGCGGCGACGCATTTCTAAAAATGCTCGAGCGCGCGCGCAAAGCAATCCCCGGCGTTTCCATTCGCACCTCCTTCATCGTCGGCTTCCCCGGCGAAACCGAAAAGGATTTCCGCGAGCTCTGCGATTTCGTGCGCGCCGCCGAATTCGATTGGATGGGCGTCTTCGCCTATTCCGACGAAGACACCTCGAAAAGCTTCGCCCTCGAAAATAAAGTGGACGAAGAAACGATCGCCCGCCGCCGCGACACCCTGATGGCAATCCAGAAGAAAATTTCCGCCCGCAAGCTCCGCAAGCGCGTAGGCCAGCGCCTGCAGGTGATGCTGGAAGGTCCCTCCAAGGACACCGATCTCATCTGGGAAGCCCGCCTCGAAGGCATGGCCCCCGAAATCGACGGCAAGGTCTTTATCACAGAATTCGAAGGCGTGAACGACGCCGAGAATCTGCCCCAACCCGGCACAATGGCCACCGCAGAAATCACTGAATCAAACGACTACGACCTGATCGCCCGCGCGATAGAATTCTCCGTCCCGCAACCCCGCATGATCAGCGCAGAAATCGCAGCACCCACGTCGTCGCCAAACCCATTTCCAATCCTAGCCTCCCGCTGAGACTCACCGGCCTCTCGTACCGCTGGCCTCCGGCGCGCTGTTTGCGTCCCGGTGGTCTTCGCGGGGCCGGCGACTTTGAAGTTACTGGATTGAGGCAAGAGGTTCTTCACATCTGCGCGCACCAAGCGCCACGCTGCACTTCGTACCGCCGGCGTCCCGCCGGCTCTTTTGACTCTATTCCCCTCGCCGCATCAAACTCCCACTGAAACCCATCCATGTTAGCCTTACTATAGAACCCATGAAGCGCCGCTGCCCCATCTGCCACAAACCAACCGACTCCGAAACAAGCGCCGATTTTCCGTTCTGCAGCGACCGCTGCCGCCTACTCGACCTCGGCAACTGGTCCAGCGAAAAATACGTAATCAGCAACCCAGTCTTCGACGAATCAGAAGACGAAGCCTCGCGCCCAAGCGCCCGCGATGACGATGACGACAACAAGGACGCTCACGGATGAGCGCCGACTCAGGCACAGCAGTTCCGAACGCCACAGAGGCATCAGGCATTCCAGTCGCAGCGCAGCGCAAACCACGCCTCACCCTCTTCATCGCCACCGCCTGCGGCCTCGGCTACATCCCCATCGCCCCCGGCACGTTCGGTTCGTTGGCGGGCCTCGCACTGGCGCTCCTGCCGTGGTGGAGTTTCTTGACGATTTCGGCAGCCATCATCGCAGCACAGAACGGCGACGGTGGTTTTTTCGTCACGTCTAGCGCGCACCACCCCGATCCATTCTTATGGGCACAAATTGCACTCGCCATGCTCACGGCTGGATTCGGAGTCTGGAGCGCAAGTCGTGCGGCGCTCTATTGGCAGCAGGGCGATCCGCAACGTGTCGTAATCGACGAGGTATCGGGACAGCATCTCACCCTTCTGCTCGGTTGCAGCATCCCGGTCTGGTGGAAGCCCTTTCAGTTTCCACCGGAAGGGGAAATGCTCGGTCTCATTTCGATTCGTTCAGCCCTCAACTGGAAATATTTGCTCCTGGGTTTTATACTTTTTCGCGTTTTCGATATCTGGAAGCCGTTCCCAGCCCGACAAGCCGAGTCCCTTCCCGGCGGCTGGGGTATCATGGCTGATGACTGGGTCGCAGGCATTTACGCCGGAATCGGATTGTGGCTAGCCCGCGCAGCCGGCCTTTAGATTTTGTGCCTTTGGATTCTGTAGCGCCGGCTCGTCCTGAGGAACGAAGGGTCTTTAGACCGGCAGGTTTTCTTTTGAATTTGCAGCGCCGGTCTCTTTATCCTGACTCCGCGAAGGGCAGACCGGCAGCTTTAAATCGAACGTAACAAACGCAACATGGCAGCAACGGGACCAATCAAATTGAAATCGAACGGCACACCTCGAATCGAAAGCGTCACCCCCGCAGCAGCCCTGCCGGGCGGCGAAGTTTCGATTAAAGGAAGCGGCTTCGACACGCGAAACCACACGCGCGCCCAGGTTCAATTCGGCGCCGCAGAAGGTAGCCTCGTAATGGCCGCCGAGAACATGCTGATCGCGCGCGTCCCCGATGGCGCGGAAGGCGGCGCCGTCCGCGTGAAAATGGGCAGCGTTGAAAGCGCCCCGTTTCCAATGGCGCTGGGCGTACAAATTGCCGACAACCTGCACCCAGTCGCCAGCCCAGCAGTCGACTCCGAAGGAAACGTCTACGTCACCTTCAGCGGCCAGCGCGGCCAAAAGGTTCCTGTCTCGCTCTACAAAATCACTTCGAACCACACCGTGAAGCCGTTCATCACCGAACTGATGAACCCCACCGGCCTCGCGATCGACCACGACGGCTACCTCTTCGTTTCCTGCCGCAACGATGGCACCATTCACCGCATCTCGCCCGACGGCCGTGCCATGCAATGGATCGAAGGCATGGGCATCGCCACTGGTCTCGCCTTCGACAGAGCTGGCAGCCTCTACGTAGGCGATCGCAGCGGCACCATTTTCAAGATTGGCCCCGACCGCGAAATCTTTGTCTTCGCAACGCTCGAGCCCTCGCTCGCCGCGTATCATCTCGCCTTCAGTCCCACCGGCGATCTCTACGTTACTGGCCCGACCACATCGAGCTTCGATCGCGTCTACAAAATCACTCCCGGCGGCGACGTCAGCGTTTTCTTTCGCGGCCTCGGACGCCCCCAGGGTCTCGCCTTCGATCGCTTCGGCAATCTTTACGTCGCGGCATCTTTCAGCGGCCGCCGCGGCATCGTCCGGCTCACTCCTCACGCGGAGCCTCAAGTAGTTCTAGGCGGCAGCAATATCGTCGGCCTCGCGCTGATGCCCAGCCGCCGCGCCATGATCACCACCAATAGCGCCATCTACTCTCTCGACTGGGACGTCGAGGGTCTCCCGCTCTTCGGTTAACCACCCAATGCGGGCAGAAATTATCGCCATCGGCTCAGAACTGCTCACGCCCTACCGCCTCGACACGAATTCCCTTTTTCTCACCGACGGTCTCAATCAAGTCGGCATCCGCGTGGTGCACAAAGCAGTGGTCGGCGATTCGCTCGACGACATGCGCGCATCATTCCGCCAAGCCCTCGATCGCGCAGACCTGGTCGTAGCCTGCGGCGGCCTTGGCCCCACCGACGACGACCGCACTCGCGAAGCCGTCGCCGATCTGCTGGGGCGCAAACTCGAATTGAACGAAGGCGTCCTCCGCCACATCCAGGAACTCTTTCGCCGCTTCGGGCGCGTGATGCCGGAAATCAATCGCCGCCAGGCGATGGTCCCCGAAGGTGCCACCGTGATTCCCAATCCGCGCGGCAGCGCCCCCGGCCTATGGATCGAAACAAGCGGCCACATTGTGATTCTATTACCCGGCGTTCCCGCGGAGCTGCGCGCGATGTTCGAGCAGGAAATCCGCCCGCGCCTCACCAGGCTCGGCCACGACGAACGTCTCTTCACGCGCGACCTGCGCATCACCGGCCTGCCCGAATCGGAAGTCGAGCAGCGCGTCTCACCGCTCTACGCCCTCTACCCCGACACCGAAACCACAATCCTCGCATCGCCGCCGGGAATTCAACTTCATCCGCGTGTCTGGTCCCGCGATCCCGCCAAAGCCAATCAGATTCTCGAAGAAGTGGTCAAACGCATGGCACTCGCGCTTGGCGAGCATCTCTATTCCACCGAGGGCGAAGCGATGGAGGAAGTAGTCGCGCGCGTGCTCACGGAAAATCGCGCCACAATCGCCGTCGCCGAAAGCTGCACAGGAGGCCTCCTCGCCGAACGTCTGACAAACATTCCCGGGAGCTCCGTCTATTTTCTCGGCGGCGTAGTTTGCTACAGCAACGAGCTGAAATCCGCGCTGGTCGACGTCCCCGCAGAGCTGATCGAATCCAAAGGTGCGGTAAGCCCCGAAGTGGCGCTGGCTCTCGCCGACGGCATCCGCAAGAGAACCGGCGCAACGATAGGCGTGGGCGTCACGGGAATTGCGGGACCTGGCGGTGGCACCCCCGAAAAACCAGTCGGCCTCGTGCACATTGGCATCGCGGACGAACGAGGCCCGCGCGAGCGCCGCTTCCAATTCCCCGGCGACCGCGAACGGATCCGCATGCATGCCTCTCAAACCGCTCTCGATTCAGTGCGGCGCTATTTTCTCTTCCCGCGCAGCCGGTCCTAACCAGTGCGCCTCTTCGTTGCGCTCGACTTGCCGGATCAGGTCCGCCACGCAATTGCAGAACTGATCGCAAAGCTTCAGCCAAAGTCTCGAGCAGCGCGCTGGATAAAGCCCGAAAATCTCCACATCACGTTGAAGTTCATCGGCCACGTGCCAGATGAAAAGTTAAGCCCCATCCAAGCGGCGCTCTCCTCGATTCACGCTACACAGCCTGTCGAGCTGCATTTCCGCGGCATGGGTTTCTTCCCCAACGAGCGCCGTCCACGCGCTTTCTGGTGCGGCATCGCTTCCTCGCCAAACCTCGCGGAGCTTGCAGCGAGCATCGATCGAGCGCTCGTGCCGCTGGGAATCGAAGCCGAGACGCGCCCCTTCACGCCTCATCTCACCCTGGCGCGATTCAAATCGGACGAAGGCATCCGCGAAGTGGTTCAAGCTGCGACCGACATGAAATCAACCGCTTTCGGCGCAGCCACCGAGACGAATTTTCACCTCTACGAAAGCCTACTGAAATCAACCGGCGCGCAATATAATCGCGTTGCGTCATTTCCATTCGTCGGCGGCTCAACCGCCCAGGCACACTAGCAAAGGAAAATGATCGTTTCCGCCGCACCGTTCGCTTCTCTCGACCTATCTTTTGTGAACGTCACGACGTTGATTCCCGTCGTCGCCTACATCCTCGGCTCAATTCCGTTCGGCCTGCTCGTCGTCAAGGCGTTCGGCGGCGCTGATATTCGCAGCGTCGGCAGCGGCAACATCGGCGCCGCCAACGTCACTCGCAACGCCGGACCAATTGCGGGCGCTCTCACACTGCTCCTCGACGCTGCAAAAGGCTACTTCGCCGTCTGGATCGCCGGCCATTGGACCGGCTGGAACATCCGCTGGATGATGCTGGGCGCAATCTTCGCCGTGATCGGCCACGTGTTCCCGGTCTGGCTGCAATTTCGCGGCGGCAAAGGCGTCGCCACTGGCCTCGGCGTCTTCATTCTCATTTGCTGGCAAGCGGTGGTGGCTGCGGTCGTCCTCTGGCTCATCGTAGTTATCTTCTGGCGTTACTCCTCGCTCGGCTCGATTGCCGCCGCCGCTGCCATGCCGATCTTGGTTTATATGCTTTACGCGCCCGGCCATGCTCCTTCAGAATTCGTCAGCCTGGGGACAATCCTCATCGCCGTGCTAATCCTCGCGAAGCATCGCTCCAATATCGAGCGCCTGATCGCAGGAGAAGAACCCCGCCTGAAATTCCGCAAGTAAGCCTGCCCAACTCGCGAGCCCGAAGCTTCGGAACCTCCTGAGCCTGTGTGACTTATCCGCCAACTCTAGTACTTTCGTCCTGTTGTGCGCGTTCCCTTCTGGCCGATAGCATTAAGGCTGGGAATCCCTGTGCCCATCAACGCCCTCAATCAGCTCACGACGCGCCGCCTGCGCATCCTCTGGATCGTGATGGGCGCGCTTCTGCTCGTCAGCGTCATGCCGCTATGGCTCTATCACCGGCAAGTGCTGCGATTAAGCGAAGAGAAACTCCAGGACACCGAGCGCCTCCAGCAGAACGAAATCACCCGTTCGCTCGCCAGCGAAACCGTGCAGTTCGAATCGAGCCTGCGCGAACAGCTCCTCAGCCAGCGCCAGCTTCTCGCCCTCACCGGCTGGATTCAAAATGTGGACGAGCCTTCGCACGCCCCGCAGATGACCCGCTTACTGCAAAATTTCGTCGAAAATAATCCCGACGTTCTCTACGTCACCGCAGTCAACACTCAGGCGAAAGGCGAGTCCGCCGGCAGCTTCCGCGCCGACGCCGATCCCTTCGTCGCAGTCGCCCTCAAGCGCGCATTCACCGCCAGCATTCAAGGCCTTAACTACGTCAGCGAACCATTCGGCGTAGGCCAGGACAATCGCCCCGCGCTGGTCGTCTCCATTCCGCTGCTTGCCGATGGCCAATTCACTGGAATGTTCGCATCGGTAGTCTCCATCGACCATCTGCTCGGTCGCCTGCGTGACGCGAGCGTTCGCGACCGCACCGTTTTCATCGTCGACGTGCACGGCCACATCGTCGCCCACCCCAACACGAACGAAATGGTTCCCGGACGCGATCTTTCCACCACCTCCCCGCTCGTCACAAAATTCAAAGACTTGCCGCAAGAGCTGCGCGCCACAGAAACGATGCATTTCTCTTTGCCCGCAAAAAACAAAAACCGTAAAGTCGAAATGATCGGCACCTACAGCACGATTCCCGAGCTGCGCTGGGCCGTGATCGCCGAGCGTGGCCTCGACGAAGCCCGCACCGACGCCGGCGTGCAGGAGTTAACCACGCAAGCGCTGACATTCGTCCTCGGTGTGACGTTCGTCGCGCTGATGTTCGGGTATCTCTTCGCCGTCGGAATCACGCGCCCGATTCGCGGCCTCGTATTTTCCACGCGCGCTATCAGCCGCGCTGAATTTCACGAGCGCGTCGAAGTGCGCGGCGCCGCCGAAATCCGCGAGCTCGCCGAAACTTTCAACCACATGGCCGGCGATATCGAGCGTTACGTCGAACGCCTGAAGCAAGCCGCCGCCGAGAATCGCGACCTCTTCCTCGGCTCTATCCGCATGCTCGCCGCCGCCATCGACGAAAAGGATCCCTACACGCGCGGTCACTCCGGTCGCGTAGCGAAATATTCAATGATCATCGGCGAATATTTGCAGCTCACGTCCGAAGATCTCGACCGCTTGCGCATCTCCGCGTTGCTGCACGACGTGGGAAAAATCGGGGTGGACGACCGCGTCCTCAAAAAGCCCGGCAAGCTCACCGACGAAGAATTCGACCTCATGAAGCAGCACACCGTGAAAGGCGCCAACATCATGCGCCCCGTCGCGCAGTTGAAGGAAATGCTCCCCGGAATCGAATTGCACCACGAACGCCTCGACGGCGCCGGCTACCCCTACGGCCTCGCCGCCGACCAGATTCCGCTGATGGCGCGCATCATCGCAGTCGCCGACACCCTCGACGCCATCACCACGAACCGCCCCTACCAATCCGCGATGGATCTCGATTTCGCCATGGAACGCATCCGCTCGCTCGCCGTCTCCCGCTTCGATCCCAAAGTCGTCGCCGCCCTCGAATCCGCCGTGCGCGCCGGCCGTCTCCGCCTCACCGCCACCCTCGTTGAAGTCTAAGCAAACAGAAAACTTGCCGCTAATCCGAATGCGTGCAATAAAGCATCGTCGCTCGCGTATAACTTTAGGCAGTGCGAGGTGGCGGGCATGAGCGTTGACGGGCAGGCCAATCTTATAGACGCACCCTTGGAAAAAGAACAGGCCTACCCATCCACCGCCTGGGCCTGGTACACCGTCGCGATTCTCCTCTGCGCCTACATCTTCTCGTTCATTGACCGGCAGATTCTGAATCTGCTCGTCGCCCCAGTTCGCCGCGACCTCGCAATCACCGACACCGAGATGAGCCTGCTGATCGGTTTCAGCTTCGCCGTTTTTTATTCCGTGCTGGGTCTGCCGTTCGGACGCCTCGCGGATTCCATCAGCCGTCCGCGCTTGATTATCGTAGGGATGTTCACGTGGAGCCTGATGACGGGCGGTTGCGGCCTGATCAATTCTTATGCCCAGCTTTTCATTCTGCGCATGGGAGTCGGCGTCGGCGAAGCCACTCTTTCTCCCGCAGCCTATTCGATGATTTCAGATTCCTTCCCTCCCGCCAAACGCTCCGTGCCATTCAGTGTCTACACCATGGCCACTTACATCGGCGGCGGCTTTGCATTTCTTCTCGGCGGACTGCTCCTCCGCTACTTCGGAAGCAGGCAAATGTTCGAGCTTCCTGTGCTCGGACTCGTCCGCCCATGGCAAGCCCTCTTCATTTTCCTCGGAATCTCCGGCATTCTCTTCATCCTCGCGCTGCTCACCCTTCGCGATCCCTCCCGCAAAGGCGCCCGAGTCTTCGAGAACGCTCAAGGAAAAATCAAAGTCGAACGGATCGCGCTATCGGCCGTATGGAAATACTTCGTTCAGAATAAAAAGGCGTTGCTCTCACTCAACGTAGGAATGGGACTCGCCGCGCTCGCTGCCTATGGAACCTCAGCCTGGGGAATCACGTTCCTCGCGCGCAACCATCACATGGCGGCCTCGCACGCAGGTATAGTCTTCGGCTCAGCTCAGATCTTGGCAGGCACTCTCGGAATGCTTACAGCAGGCAAAGCCGTAGCGTGGCTCGCAAAACGCGGCCACCGCGACGCCTACATGCGCGTCGCAGTTTTTGCAGCGGCCGCATGGCTCATCCCCGGAATTTTATTCCCGCTCGTCCCGCAGACGAACGCTATGATCCCTCTGCTCTACGTCGCGATTTTCTTCGGCTGCATGCCCACCTGCCTGATCCCCGCAGCGATTGTCGAGCTCGTCCCCAACGCCATGCGCGGCCAAGCCACTGCATTTTATCTGCTAGTTGTAAATCTCATCGGACTCGGCATCGGCCCCACCGCCGTCGCCCTCGTCACCGACAAAGTCTTCCACTACGACGCCGCCGTGCGCTACTCCCTTACGATCGTTCCGGTAGCAGCCATCATTCTCGCCGAACTTTTCTTCGTGATGGGCCTGCGCTCCTACGTCCCCACGCTGGGCCGCCTGAATCTCTGGCTCAAAGAAAACCTTTAGATCAAAAAAAACGGAGCGCGTGGACGCCAGGTAAACAGGCATCCAGCGCTCCGTTAAGTATCGTGGCCTCGCCCGCTGCTCGCTAGCCTGGACCGCAGAGCTGATCGGGCTTCGTAAATGTTCCAATCAACGAGTAGAACCCATTCTCAGAGAACGAGGGAACGCTGCGTAAGAAATAGGTGATAAACGCCTCGTCTTGCAGATGGTACAAAGTTCCGTTCGTTGTTTTTGTGAACACCACCGGCGGCGCCTCGAGCACATCGCCAGTTTCGAAGTTCACTTGGCAAAGCCCGCCGAATCCTGGAAGAACGTACGGCGCCACCAGATTAATTCCAAACGGAAACGCGCCCACGAACGGGTCGTTCAGCCACTCCGAAACTTCATGGCTCAACGGTTGTACGTCCAGGATCACGTCGCCGCGGAATGTGCCAGGTTCGGTGTATGCGGCGTAGATCCATGTCTGGGCTGTCGAAATCGGCGGCCCTTGCGAATTGTGGAAGCCCAATACGCAGCACGTGGAGAGTCCACCATCGTTCGACAGAAACACGTTGTCAGTCACGAAAATGGGCAGCACGTTGGCCGTGTAGGATGGGAGCAAACCGGCGAGCACAGTCCCCTCGAAGTACGAATCCGCCAGCACTCCAACAAGGCCGTTCCTCAGCGCGAACGCATTGCCTTTGCCTGCTGGTACCGTGATAGTCACTGTGGGCGCAACCGTCGGAGTTCCCAGCAGCACGTGATAATTCTGGCTGAATCCTGGGAGGTTCCAAAACTCGCCGCGCTGCACGGCGTCTCCATACTGAGTCGTGCCGAGATCTAACCCGTTGATCGTATAGTCTGCGGTCAAGAACATCGGCGAATTTTCCGTGGCTGGCGTCACGTTCGTGCCGTCCAGGACCGGATTTCCGGGGTTTGGGAAGATGAACTTCAGGGGCACGATCACAGTCGGGATTATCGTCGTGTTTGCACCTAGACTCGGGTTCGTTCCGATGATGCTGAAGGGCACCGGTTTAACGCCGAGTGAAGTGTAATTGGCGGTGTAAAACGCAATGCCCGGAGTCGCCGCCAGCTTGATTGCAGTGCCTTGAGCCGGGCCGGCCCCAATTCCCTTGTGCATCTTCGGGACCACCAGTTGCTGGGAACCGTCGGCTAGCTCCAGCGTGGCCGTGTTGGACTGGGCGAAAAGCGGAACGCAGCCTACAAATGCGAGCGCCGCAAGCAGGCAAATGCTCTGCAGGCTCAGAAAACGCCTACTCATAGGACTCCTCCTGGGATTTTTGGGAGATATCGAAATGGGCCGGGTCGCAATTTCACTTGGTTCCTGGCATCCGTGACACACGCGGACGGTGGAAGGGTTTCGTGGCAGCCTCGCCGGGGCTTGTTTCCACCGGCGCGGCTAAAATTTGTGCGCTTCACGTACGAAGGCAGGGCGAAACTAAAACACTTTGGCCTACGCGCTCACGTCGCCCGTACGCTTGCCTGCGAACCCCAGTCCCGCGAGCAACAGCAACGCCAGACCGAGCAGTTGCCATGTGCCAGGTTCAGGCGCCGAGAAGAGTTCGTAGAGGGTCCCATTACCAACGAACTCGGTCTCAATGAAGCCGGGTACATTCAAAAGCGGAACTCCGGTCCCATTGTCGGCTCCAAACAGAAGGCCGATCGCATTGAAACTGAATGTCGATGGATCAGGAATCCCCGTCGTGGATCCGAACAAGAAAGCGGTCAAGCCCAGTCCCGTTCCGCCTCCTGTGTCGATCAGGTCGTTGAAGATTCGGAACACACCGTCGATATTGCCGCTGTTGTCGATCAACACCGCGTCACCGGAAATACCAAAGAAGCCCGGTGTGTACGACATGGTCTGCCCTTCAATGGCGACGCACACTGTGTTGTCGGCATTGCAGCCCTCCGCCGGCAAAGTGTCCGCCACCGCTGGGAGTGAGAACAAACAGAGCACCGCTAACGCGAGTACTAGCCTCGCAAATGGAAGCTTCATTGTGGATCGTCTCCTTGGACCAGAGCGCGCACACTGCGGAGAGGGTAGTGATCGCTCTGAACAGACGAATTGGTATGCAATCGCTGGCAAATAGTACTGCAGGCCTATGACCATCGCGTTGGCGATTCACAATTTGGACAAATGTAATCCGCACTTGCAGTTATAAAATTTTATCTTCATCTTCATGCCAATGAGTATGCAAAGTTCTGCACACCTTTGGCTATTCTGTGGGCCCACGTTTAATCACTAAGATATTGTTTGATCCCTATCGAAGGTTACTGTAACCCAGATGTCGTCCTTATGATTATCAGTACCGTCTTATGCCGCGATCGCGTAGCACTCTTGCTAATCGCACCGGTTTGCCTTCTGTTCGTCCCTCCGTCTGCTAGAATATTCGTTTCCGCTCCGCGCGGCGAACACATGATTACTCTCTTCGGACCACCCGAACCCACGCTCCTCGAGCGCCTCAAAGATTCCGTCAGCAAGACGAAGACGGAGCTCTCGGCGAAAGTCGAGCAAATACTCACCGGCGATCGCCCCGTCGACCCGGAACTTCTGCGCCAACTCGAATCCGCATTGCTCAGCGCCGACATCGGCGTTCGCACCACAAAAGAAATCCTCGCCGCCCTCCGCCAGCAGGTCAATGAACACAAGCTCGTTGAAGCCAAAGACCTGAAGCGCGAGCTGAAAAATCAAATCTCGAAAATTCTCACATTCCCTCCGCCACCCGCCGATGGCAACGGCAACTCCGCGTCTCCTCGCGTCCTGTTCGTCGTCGGCGTCAACGGCACCGGAAAAACCACCACCATCGGCAAGCTTTCCAATCGCCTGAAAAAAGGCGGCGCCAGCGTGATGCTCGTCGCCGCCGACACCTTCCGCGCCGCCGCAATCGAACAGCTCGAAGTCTGGGGCCGCCGCTCAGGCGTCGAAGTCATCAAGCAAAAATCCGGCTCCGATCCTTCCGCCGTAATCTTCGACGCGCTCTCCGCCGCCACCGCGCGCAAAGTCGACGCCGTCATCGTCGACACCGCTGGCCGCCTCCACACCAAATCCAATCTCATGGCCGAGCTCGAAAAAATGAAGCGCACGGCCGCGAAAATCGTCCCGGGTGCGCCTCACGATGTGCTCCTCGTCCTCGACGCCACCACCGGCCAGAATGGCCTCAATCAAGCCCGAGAATTCTGGAGCCATTCCGGCGTCACGGGAATAGTCCTCACCAAACTCGACGGCACCGCCAAAGGCGGCATCGTAGTCGCCATCGCCCACGAACTCAATCTCCCCATCCGTTTCGTAGGCACAGGCGAGCAAATCGACGACCTCGTCCCCTTCGACCCCCAAACCTATGTTAACTCCCTCTTCGACTAGCTCAGCGCTCGCCACGAGCCAGTTTTGGCTCGCGACAAGCAAAATCGCCGTAGGCCTCGCATCTCCAAAGGGCTTCAATGCCCTTCCGTAACGCCGGCGTCCCGCCGGCTCCTTTGACTTCCGCCAGAAGCAAAGCTGTGAATCGCGCCATCGTTGTAGGTCGCGGCTTTAGCCGCGACATCAAAGCAACACCTGACGAGGGGCTTTAGCCCCTGAGAAATGATGCCCAAGCCCAACGCCAACGCCGACGAATCACACCTCACCCGCGCACTCGCCCTCGCGCGACGCGCCACCGCCCTCGCTCACCCCAACCCCCGCGTCGGCTGCGTCATCGTCAAAAATCACCGCGTCATCGGCGAAGGCTTCCACTCCTACGATCACCGCGACCACGCCGAAATCGTCGCTCTGAAAAAAGCCGGCAAAAAAGCCCGCGACGCAACTCTCTACGTCACCCTCGAACCCTGCTGCACCACAGGCCGTACCGGCCCCTGCACAGACGCGATCATCGCCGCAGGAATCAAACGAGTCGTAACCGCAATGCTGGATCCGAATCCCGCCGTCGCAGGCCGAGGCCTCGCGCAACTCCGCCGCGCAGGAATCGAAGTAGCGCAAGGCATTCACGAAGCCGCCGCCTGCGAACTCAACGAAGACTTCGCCAAATGGATTCGCACCGGCCTACCCTTCGTCACCCTAAAAACCGCCCTCACCCTCGACGGCCAAATCGCCGCACGCTCAGGCAGCACCACATGGATTACAAGCGAGGCCTCGCGCGAAGCCGTTCAGCACCTCCGTCACGAAGCCGACGCCCTCCTCACCGGCATCGGCACGGTCCTCGCCGACAATCCGCGCATGACCGACCGCACCGGCAAGCCTCGCCGCCAAAAACTTCTTCGCGCCATCATCGATTCGCGCCTGCGCCTGCCGCTCAAATCGAACCTCGTCAAATCCGTTGACGCCGACGTGGCAGTCTTCACCACGTTACCGCTCGATTCACCGAAAGCTCTCGCACTTGAACGTGCCGGAGTCGCCGTCGTCCGGGTTCCGGCCAAACGCGGCCACGTGGACCTTCACGCCGTCCTGCGTAATCTCGGCAAACACCAAATCCTGAACGTCCTTCTGGAAGCGGGCGCAGAACTGAACGGCGCTGCCCTCGAAGCCGGCATTGTGGATAAGATGATTCTCTTCTATGCTCCGAAAATCATGGGCACCGGCGGCGTACCGTTGGCGGATCTGCCCGCAGCGCACTGGTTTCCAAAATCGCCGGCACTAACGAACATCACCATCAATCGCTACGGCCCTGATTTCTGCGTACAAGGATACTTTCACGATGTTTACGGGAATCACCGAGCACGTCGGAAAAATTGAAGCGTTTCAGCACGACGAAAAAGGCGGCCGCCTGCGCATCAGCCTCGAAGCCGCCCCGTCCATCGCCGCAGAAATGAAGCTAGGCGACAGCATCGCAGTAAACGGCTGCTGCCTCACCGTCGTCGAGTTCGATAGCACTTCCTTCGCAGCCGATCTCTCCGGCGAAACCCTCCGCCGCACCGCCTTCGGCGAAAAAAAGCCCGGCCACCCCGTAAATCTCGAGCGCCCTCTCGCCGCCACCGCCCGCCTCGGCGGCCATTTTGTGCAAGGCCACGTTGACGGAATCGGCCGCGTCACCCGCCTCACACCCGAAGGCGACAACTGGTGGCTCTCCGTCCGCCTCCCCCAAGATCTGCGCCGCTACGTAACCGAAAAAGGCTCCATCGCCATCGACGGCATCAGCCTCACCGTCGCCCGCTGGCACTCGCAAGACGGCATCGCCGACATCGCCGTCATCCCCTTCACGCATCAGCACACCAACGTCCACGCAATGACGCCCAACGACGCCGCCAACATCGAAGTCGACATCCTCGCAAAATATGTCGAGAGCCTGATCGCGTCACAAAAAGTGCGCCCCACTTCGCACCTCACCGTAGCCGAACTAATCGAAGAAGGTTTCTAATGCCCGTCGGAAAATCCGTGTCACACGACGTCGCCGTAGTCGGCGCAGGCGTCTTCGGTTCCTGGATCGCCTACAGCCTCAGAAAAGCCGGCGCCACGGTTCTACTTATCGACGCCTACGGCCCCGCCCACGCCCGCGCCAGTTCCGGCGGCGAATCCCGCATCATTCGCATGGGCTACGGCCCCGACGAAATTTACACTCGCTGGTCCCTCCGCGCGCTCCCGCTCTGGCAAGAACTTTTCGCCGAAGCCGGCCGCCCCGAGCTTTTCCAACGCACCGGCGTTCTCTGGATCGCCGACGAATCCGCCCGCGAATCCTACGCCCGCGACACCGTCGAAACGCTCACGCACCTCCGCGTCCCCTTCGAAAAATTATCCAACGCCGATCTCCGCCATCGCTACCCGCAAATCTCAATCGACAACACCTCCTACGGAATCCTCGAGCCCTCCAGCGGCGTCCTGATGGCCCGCCGCGCCGTCCAATGCGTAGTCGACCAAGCCGAAAAAATCGGCGTCACCTACCAAATCGCCGCCGCCCAACCCCCCAAGCCCGCGTCCGCCGCGCTTCGCGGCAAACTCCATGAACTCGCAACCACCACCGCCGCCGAAAAAATCTCAGCCTCCAAATTCATCTTCGCCTGCGGCCCTTGGCTCCCAAAACTTTTCCCCGCCCTCCTAGTCAATCGCATCTTCACCTCCCGCCAGGAAATTTTCTTCTTCGGCGTTCCTCCCGGCGATCAACGCTTCCGGCCCCCTGCCCTCCCCACTTGGCTAATCCTTCGCGACGAATTCTACGGCATGCCCGATCTCGAATCCCGCGGCCTGAAAGTCGCCAATGATCGCCACGGCCCCGCCGTCGATCCCGACACGCAATCGCGCATCGCCACCCTCGAAGGTGTCGCCGCCGCGCGCGAATTCCTCGCCCGCCGCTTCCCCGCGCTCAAAAATGCGCCGGTAGTCGAAACGCGCGTCTGCCAGTACGAAAACACCTCAAACGGAGATTTCTTGATCGATCAGCATCCCGACTTCGAAAATGTCTGGCTGGTCGGCGGCGGTTCAGGTCACGGTTTCAAACATGGTCCATCTGTAGGCGAATACGTCACAATGCGAATCCTGCAAGCCGGCGCGCGCAGCATCACATCAACACAGCCCGCACCCGAACAACTCGAGCGCCGCTTCTCTCTCGCCACAAAAGAATCCGCGCAACATCGCGCAGTTTTCTAAGCGCTTCTAAGCTTTCTATCCTTTCCTAATCAGCGGAAACCGGCCGCGCCCGCGTCTCCCCCGCCTCTCGCGCCTTCGCCCGCGCCCCGCGCAAATACAACAGCACCCCCAGCAGCACGGCGAACCCTGTCGCCCCCACAAGTTTCATTTCAAATTGAATTTTGCTCGCGCTGTCTCCCGGCGGAATCAACGACAACAAAATCCCCGCCAGCGCAATCGTAAATCCCAGTCCACCCGCAATCCACACTCCGAGTCTTCCTCCAGGAATCAGTACAGCGCCCTCGCAGGTCTCTCGATCGGCACGACTCGAAAGCCGGATCGCCGCCGCATACATATAAAGGAACGGAATGAAGTACAAAATATTCGTCGCGTCCACGAGCACCTGATACGCGCCCACCGTCGTCTCGTTAATCTGGCTCAGCAGCAAAATGAACCCCGAGATCGTCGCCTGGACCAAGATCGAAACGTAAGGCGTCTCCCATTTCGGATGTATTTTTCCAAACGCCCGCGGCAGATAGCGATCGAGTCCAATCACAAACGGCACTCGCGCGATTCCCGCTACCGTAGATCCCACCCCGCCCGCGTTTCCCACCGTGACGAGCATCGCCGCAATCATTCCCAGCGCGCTAATCTTCAGCGCGCCCGACGCTATCGTCAGCGCCTGAAACACTCCGCTTTTCGGATCCACCTCCACGCTGCTCATCAACGAAAGCACCGCAACGGTCCCTGCGATATACGCCACTGCGATCACAATCCCCGACCCCAAAATCGCGCGCGGAAATGTTTTTCGAGGGTCGCGCACTTCTTCACTCATCGACGAGACAAGCTCCATCCCCGCGAACGCAAACGCAATCTGCGGCCAGAAATTCACCGTCGCCCAATCCCAGTGTGGCCGGATATTGCTCCACGTGAAATGCGTCACCGATCCCTGACGGTGCCACACAAACGCCGCCACAAAAATCAGGATCGTCAGCGGAAGAAACGTCGACACGCCCCCCACGTTCTGCAGCCATTTCCCAATCCGCAGCCCGATAATGTTCATGAATACCGCTACGAAGAGCAGGATGAATGATCCAATCAGCAAAAAAGTGCGGTTCTGTGCGAGCGGCGCGTATCCAATTCCTCCAATGTAGGCCGCCATCGACGCGCTCGCAAAAAGCAGCGCCGGAAAATAAAAAAGCGTGTACACCCAATAAGTCCACCCCGCCACGAATCCGTGAAATTCGCCGAACGCCGTTTTCGACCACGCATACAGCCCGCCTTCTTCGGGAAATCGAGTTGAGAGCTCCACAATCACCAAAGCCGTAGGCACAAAAAAGAAGACCGCGGCAAGAATCCACAACGTTATCGAAGAAGTTCCGTTGTGCGCCGCCGACGCAATCCAGCGCGGCCCCAGCACGGTTGCGATGTTAAATAGCAGGACGTCCCACAGTCCCATCACTCGGGGCAGGCTTGGCTTGGGACTGGATGCGGCGGGCGAACTCACTCGGTCAAGTCCAGCGCGGGAATCAATTCGTCTTCTTCCAGGAAATTGCGGAGAAATGGATCCTTCGAAGCCTCCAGCTCCTTCCACGTTCCAAAAAATCCAACACGGCCCTCCTGCAAGAAAATCACTCGGTCGGCTAGTTTTTTCGCAAGGTGCGTGTCGTGCGTCACCACGATCGAAGTTTTCTGCAAAGTTTTCTTCAGTCTCACAATCAGGTCGCTCATGTGCGCTGCCATCAGAGGATCAACCATTGTCGTCGGCTCATCGTACAAAATTGCCTGCGGATCCTCCGCCAGCGCTCTCGCAATTGCCACCGATCGCTTCGTGCCCATGCTCAAATCCGAAGGCAATCGGTCCGCATACTCCGTAAGGTTCAAAGTCTTCAGCAGCTCATTCACTTTCCTATCCACTTCTTCATCGTCCGGTCGCGCGCCGCGCGCTTCGAAAGGAAACGCAACATTTTCCGCGACGGTCAACGAATCAAAGAGCGCGCCCGATTGAAAAACCATTGTGACGACACGCCGAATTTCCGAGAACTGCTGCTCCGTAAAAAACGTCACGTCCTGCCCCGCCACAATAATCTGCCCATCGTCCGGCTGCAGAAATCCCAGCAGCAGCTTCAGGCTCACTGATTTACCCACGCCGCTGCGCCCCATGATCACGGCCGTTTCGCCCTGATTGACGAAGAAGCTCACATTTTTCAACACCGCATTGTCGTCGAATGCCTTCGACACGTTCCGAAACTCAATATAGTGTTCGCTCATCGCTTCGGGCGCCCTTCCAGCCTCGACTTCGCTTCTTCGTAGTCCGCAGGCGAGTTCATATTCTTGAATAGCAGCCCCTCGGAATCAAAGCCTTTCCATTGCGGAAGTTCGATGAATTTGATGCGAATCTCCGCGAGGCCGTCCGTCACCTTTCGCACGCCGCGATCGAGTGCCGCTCGAATCGCACTTTCAGCTCGTTTGTGATACATCGCACATAAGGGCTCCGCTCCGCGCTCGTTCATCGGCAACACCGCGTCCGCATCCGAGCGCACCGCGTGCTCAATCAAAAATTCAAGCCACTCGCGCGTCAAATACGGCAAATCGCAAGCGACAATCAAATTCCATTCGACCTCAGAAGAGCGCAGCGCAGTAGCAATCCCCCCAAGCGGCCCCGCCCCAAGAAATTCATCCTCAATCACAAGCAGCTCAAGCCCCTCAAGCCGCACTGTGTCCCCCACAATCGCGCACCGCTCAGCTGCCGATTCCACAAGTCTCGCTGTCCGCACAATCAGCGCCACACCGTCCAACTCCAGCAGCGCCTTATCGCGCCCCATCCGCGAACTCTCCCCGCCAGCCAAAATAAACCCGCCGACTTGTCCACTGCGATCGCGATGTTCCCTATCTTGCATGAGTTGTCATCCCGACCGCAGTGGAGGGATCTCTCCCCGCCTTTCCTCTAATTCGTCGCGTCCCCATCACTTCCCCGGCCTCTGAATCCCCAACTCCCTCAACTTCTCCTGCAAACTCTGCCGATGCAATCCCACCTCCGCCGCCGTCTTCGACACATTCCACCGATGCTCCTCGAGCTTCCGCTTCAAATATGCAATCTCGAATTTTCTCTTCGCCTCGCGAAAATCCGTCTCTGCAAGATACGAATCCCCGCCCGCATTTCGCGACGCCGCCACCGCCCCCACACCGCTGCGAATCTCCTCTGGCAAATCCGAAACTCCAATCGTCTCGCCCTTGCTCAAAACCACGGCACGCTCGAGCACATTCCGCAGCTCCCGAACATTACCCGGCCAATCGTATCGTCGCAGCATTTCCATAGCGCCATCATCAAACCGCACGCGTCGCCCATGCCGCGAGCCCAGTTGCTCGAGAAACGCCCCCGTCAACAACGCCAGATCCTCTTTGTGCTCCCGAAGCGCAGGCAATTCCAGCGTCACAACTCGCAACCTGTAAAACAAATCCTCTCGAAACCGTCCCTCACCAATTGCCTCAGGCAGATTCCGATGCGTCGCGCTGATCACCCGCACATCCACTTCAATCGCTCGCGACCCGCCCAGTCGCTCGACAGTCCGATTCTCCAGCGCGCGCAGCACCTTCGCCTGTGTCACCGGACTCATGTCCCCAATCTCATCCAGAAAAATCGTCCCGCCCGAAGCCAGCTCGAATTTCCCTTTACGCTGCTGCGCCGCCCCCGTGAACGCGCCCTTCTCATACCCGAACAATTCCGACTCGATCAAATTCTCAGGCAGCGCCGCGCAATTCACCGCGACAAACGGTTTCGAGGAGCGCGCCGACCGCGAATGAATCTCCTGCGCCAGCAGATCCTTGCCAGTTCCGCTCTCGCCAAGAATCAGCACCGTCGCATCGCTCGGCGCCACCCGGTCGGCCATCTCAAACACGCGCCGCATCGCCGCCGACGCTCCCAACATCCGCCCGAACTGCCCATCCGAGACAAGCTCGCGCCGTAAGCGCGCGTTCTCAACGCCCAGCTCCTCAATCTTCAAGATGTTCGCCACGCGCGTCCGCAACTCCGCAATGTCAAATCCCTTCACAATGTAATCCGCCGCGCCACTCTGCAATGCTTCAACCGCCGTCTTCGCCGTGTCCAGCGCCGACACGATAAGCACCGGCGTCTCGTTGCCGCCTTCGCGCAGCGAACGCAAAAACGACAACCCATCCTCGCCCGGCATCACCAAATCGAGAAAAATCAAATCCGGACGTTCACTCGTAACCGCCGCCCGCGCCGCCACAGCAGATTCCGCCTCGACCACACGGTAATTCCCTTCCAGCGCCCTCCGCGTCCCATACCGTGCCGTCGCTTCGTCATCCACAATCAAAATCGTCCGCTCAGCTTTCATTCCGCCTCTGTCCTCACGTCAGGGCACGGCTTCAGCCGTGCCCGTAAAGATTGCAAAATCGTTGCGGCTTTAGCCGCTAAGGTAACGCCGCTCATTGCATCGACTCGCACTAAACAAAAGCTGTCATCCTGAGCGCAGCGCGCTTTCTGCGTCCCGCATTCTGTGGCGGGGCGAAGGATCTCGGCCGGCTCGGAAGCCTTGTGGGTCGCCCCTTCAGGGGCGACATAATACAAAGCAAATATCAGGGGCTTTTGCCCCTGAAGTTCTCAGGTGCCCCGCGCTATTCCCGGTCGCCCTTCGCCAGGGGCACCGTCAACCGAAACCGCGTCCCCGCCCCATTCCGCAATGGGCTCTCGCACGCCAGCGTCCCGCCCATCTCGGCAATCCTTCTCGCCACAATCGAAAGCCCCAAGCCGGTCCCGGTCGGCTTCGTCGTGAAGTACGGCTGGAAAATCCGCGCGCGCAGCTCCTCGGAAATCCCTGGCCCATCGTCATCGACCCGAATCTCCGCCCACTCTGTATCCGCCGACAGCCCCACCCGCACTCGCCCGCCATTCGGCTGCGCTTCCATCGCATTCACAATCAAATTCGACAGCACCTCGCCCAGCGAATCCTCCGATGCCCGTACAAAAATCTCTTCCTTCGGCTGATCAAACTCCATCCGTATGTTCCGCCGCTCCGCATCACGACCAAATAGTGACGCCGTCTGCCGAGCCAGCGCCACCGCCGCCACGCGCTCGCCATTCACCGACGGCTTCGCATAGCGCAAAAGCTGTGTCAACTTCGCGCTCATCCGGTCAATCTCGCTCACCACCAGCGTGCAATCCCGCCGCGCATCCAGCGGCAGATCCGGATTCTCCAGCTGCACCTGCAGCACTGTCTTCATCGAGCTCAGCGGATTCCGCAAATTGTGCGAAATGGTAGCCGCCATCTGACCCAACCCGGCCATCCGCTCACGTTCCGCTAACTCGCGCTCCAACTGCAGCTTCTCCCCAATCATCCGGCAAAGATCGATGCTCCCGGGCAGCTGCTCCGCAAGAAATTCAAGCGCCGCCGAAGTCTCGCCCGTCAGATACGACCCAGTCGTCGCCGCCTCAAGCAACCCAATCTCGTTTCCATTCTTCATCAACGGCAATCGCGCCACATGCCCCAAACCACCAGGAGATTCCAGCGCCGCCCGCGCCGGATCGCGCGGCACAGAAATTCGCACCACGCCCAATCCAAATTCCTCCCGAATCCTCCGCTCCGCAAATGCGATCAGCTCCGCGATATTCCCGTTGCGCGCCTCGGTCTGAAGTTCCGTAGAGAGCTGCTGCAAACGCCCCACGCGCTCCTGAAACCGCCGATGCAGCGCCGGCCCGATCACCCGCTCCAGCGGCTCAAACAGAAAAATCAACACGAACAACAAAACGCTAGCTGTAGCCTCAGGAGGCAGCATCGGCTCAAGCCACCCACTCACCCGCCGGACAAATGCTAAATAGAGAAGCGCCAAAAATGTCGCCGAAAGTGCATACACCAGATTTCTTTGCGCACCGTACTCAAGAAAATTGTGCTTCAGCGAATAGTAGGCCAGCAGCACTCCCGGCATAGCTCCAGCAAAGAGAGCGGCCGCAATCACGGCTTGCTCCTCGAAAGCGTTAGCGACAATGCCTGACTGATAGATCAACACCACGATCGTCAAAAGCGCCGACACGTAGAATAAACTTCGGAACAGCGCTCTTTCGCGTGAATCCTTGGCCGTTTGCCAATCCTGAAGCGCGCATACCGCTTCGAGAAGCGCGGCTCCGAGCAAAACTTCCCGACGCATCCCGACGAAGGTCCCGAGCACGAAGCTCAAACGGGTCCTTAGGTCTAGGCTGTCCCCCGCGAAGAACGACAGGCCCATGGCCAGCAGGCATCCCGCTAACAAGTAGAGAACGACCAGAAGCGGTCTGGCAAAAACAGTCGGCTGCGATACTCGAACCTGCCGACGATAGGCATAATGTGTGTTCCAAACCAAGGGGAGGATGAATGATAAGCCGAGGGCCATTAGCCCCTCGTAAAACCACCGTGTTGCGTCAGGAATCTGCGCGTACTGAATGCGTGAGTTGACTTCTAACAGACCGCCGGCATAGATGAGGAATAGTGACAAGGATAGGAAGAAGAGGAGCCGTTCGAATAATCGCGGACGCCGGTGCCCCAGAATCAGCGCCATCAGAAAAAGGTACACGAGTGTCCCGGCTGTCAGGCTGATCAACCGAGCGTAGAAGAGGTATGTCATGCCAGCTCTCGTCTAGCGCGAATTCTAGACTCACTGCACAAACAACTCAATCACGAACTGTCGGAAAAATCTTACATGTACTAATGTGCTGAAAACACAACGCTTATTATGAATGTGAACAGACCATGAGCGTCGAATTATCAGATTTTCGCTTGACTCTAGGCGAGGACTCCAATATATTAGCACTCGCTTGAGAGGAGTGCTAACACTCGGAACCTCCTCACCGAGCTACTCAGACTCAAACTCCATTGGAGGAATTGCACAAATGGCAGTCAACATCACGCCGCTCCACGACCGCGTTCTGGTCCGGCGGCTCGAAGGGAAGGAAGCTGTGAAGGGCGGCATCATCATCCCCGACACAGCCAAAGAGAAACCGCAAGAGGGCGAAGTCATCGCCGTCGGAAACGGCCGCCGCGAAAAGGGCGAACTGATTCCGCTGGATGTGAAGCCTGGAGATCGCATCTTGTTCGGGAAATACAGCGGCAACGACATCACGATTGACGACGAGGAATACATGATCCTGAAGGAAGACGAAATCCTCGCGAAGATCGGCGGCTCGGCGAAGGCGGCGGGCGGCAAAAAGTAACTTTGGTCGGCCGCGTTTTAGTGGCGAGTGGGCGGCAGTAACCTTTCGCCAAGCGCGGTGGCAAAAAGTAACTTTGATCGGCCCCGTTTAGTGGCGAGTGGGCGGCATTAACCCTTCGCCAAGGGCGGCGGCAAAAAGTAACTTCAATCAGCCGGAATTCCAGGGCGAGCGGTCGAAGACGGAAGACAAGTGGTCGAGCACCAAGCACTGCGATTCGCCCAAGCGGCTGGGGTAATAGCAACGAAAACCTAACTCAGAAAGCGAAAGAGGAGAAAGAGACATGGCAAAGCAAATCGTAACTGGCGAAAATTCCCGCCAGGCGATCCTGCGCGGCGTCAACATCCTAGCGGACGCCGTGAAAATTACCCTCGGCCCCAAAGGCCGTAACGCAGTGATCGAAAAGAAATTCGGCGCGCCGATCATCACCAAGGACGGCGTCACCGTCGCAAAAGAAATCGAGTTGCCCGATGCGCTCGAGAACATGGGCGCCCAGATGGTCCGCGAAGTCGCTTCCAAGACCTCTGACGTCGCCGGCGACGGCACCACCACCGCAACCGTTCTGGCCCAGGCCATCTTCCGCGAAGGCGTGAAGACGGTCGCAGCCGGCGCAAGCCCGATGGCCCTCAAGCGCGGCATCGAAAAGGCCGTCGAAGTAGCCGTCGAAGAAATCAAGAAATTCCACAAAGATGTGAAGGGCGACATGATCGCGCAAGTCGGCACGATCAGCGCCAACAATGACAAGCAGATCGGGTCGATCATCGCGGAAGCGATGAAGAAGGTCGGCAAGGATGGCGTCATCACTGTCGAGGAATCGAAGACGATGGAGACGACGCTGGAAGTGGTCGAAGGCATGCAGTTCGACCGCGGCTACCTCTCGCCCTACTTCGTCACCGACCCCGAGCGGATGGAGTGCATTCTGGAAGACGTCCGCATCCTGATCCACGAAAAGAAAATCAGCTCGATGAAGGACCTGCTTCCCCTGCTCGAGCAGACCGCCAAGATGGGCAAGCCACTCTTGATCATCGCTGAGGACGTTGAGGGCGAAGCGCTCGCAACTCTCGTGGTGAACAAGCTCCGCGGCACCTTGCAGTGCGCTGCGGTGAAGGCTCCTGGCTTCGGCGATCGTCGCAAGGCCATGCTCGAGGACATCGCCACCCTGACGGGCGGCAAAGCCATCACGGAAGATCTCGGGATTAAGCTCGAGAACGTGAAGCTCGAAGACCTCGGCCGCGCGAAGAAAGTGACCATCGACAAGGACAACACCACGATCGTGGAAGGCGCC
>Ga0210394_10001000_pt1 | contig 49078 bp, 42 predicted proteins | sample IncBWC12MmetaG_FD_160121 | JGI IMG/M metagenome (GOLD analysis project Ga0210394, IMG submission 160121) | Forest soil microbial communities from Barre Woods Harvard Forest LTER site, Petersham, Massachusetts, United States - Inc-BW-C-12-M | ecosystem: Environmental > Terrestrial > Soil >...
AAGGCATCGACAACCTGAAGAAAGCCCTCGACCTGCGTCCCGACTACGATGACGCCATGGCCTACCAGAATCTCCTCCTGCGCCGCAAAGCCGACGAAGCGACCACTCCCGACGAGCGCGCCGCCCTCTTGAAGCAGGCCGACGATTTCGTCGAGAAGGCCAAGGAAATCAAGCAGAAGAAAATGGAGACCCCGGCCAAGTCGTGAGGAGTTCTGAGCCACGTCTAGCCATTGAATCGCAGAATTCGACAAGAAGCGGCCCGGAGACGGGCCGTTTTTTTTTGTGCCGCTGGGCAGTGGCCCGCGCTTTGAAACGGTGTTGACTTTCCGGATGGCCGCTCCTTCGTGAGTTTCGAAGGGGCGGAGGCTCCGGCTCTTCGCTCCGACGATCGACGTATCAGTTGACCGCCCTAAACTAAATCCATGCCCCGCGCCCGGCACGCGCAAGGCACCCCCGGAACTCTTTTCACCTTGGGGCATCAAATCAGCATAAAATAGATGGAAATGTCATCGCTCGAAAAACCGGTGGGACTGCCGGCTCTGATCGGCGTCACCAGCAGGGCGGAGCGCACCACGCGCGCCCTGCAAGTGCGCTTCATCGAGCTGGTCGAAAAGGTACGGCAGGCGCGCCCCGCGAGCGACATCGAGCTGCTGCGGCGGGCCTTTGACTTCGCCGCCGAGCAGCACCGCGCGCAGTTGCGCAAATCGGGCGACCCCTATCTCTCGCATCCCCTGGAAGTGGCGCACATCCTGGCGGACATGAAGCTCGACGTCACCACGCTCTGCGCCGCGCTCCTGCACGATGTGGTCGAGGACACCCGCGTCACCACGCAGCGCATCACCGAGCGCTTTGGGTCGGAGATCGCGGTCCTCGTCGAAGGGGTCACCAAGATCAACCGCCTGGACCTTCTGGCGCCGGAAGCGCGCCAGGCCGAAAACGTCCGCAAGATGCTGCTGGCCATGGTGAACGACGTGCGCGTGGTTGTGGTGAAGCTGGCTGACCGGCTGCACAACATGCGTACCCTTGGTTTCCTGCCCCCGGAAAAGCAGCAGCGCATCGCCCGCGAGACCCTCGACATCTATTCTCCGATCGCCAACCGCCTGGGAATGGGCCTGATTCGCGGCGAGCTGGAAGATCTCGCCTTCAGCTATCTCGAGCCCGACGCTTACCGCGAGCTGCAAAATACGGTCGTTGCCAAACGGAAGGAATTCGAGACATTTCTCGCGGAACTACAGAGCACGATTCGCAAGCGGATCGAGGAAAGCGGAATTACCGCTGAAGTGGACGGCCGCGTGAAGCGCCTCTACTCCATTCATCAGAAGAGCCTGCGCCAGCACCGCACCGTCGATCAGATTTACGATCTGCTGGCCGTGCGCGTGATCACGGACACGATTCGCAATTGCTACGCCGCTCTTGGCGTGGTGCACCAGGCCTGGCGGCCGGTGCCGGGCCGGTTCAAGGACTACATCGCCATGCCGCGCCCGAATCTCTACCAATCGCTGCACACGACGGTGATCCACGCCGGGCAAACGTTTGAGGTGCAAATCCGCACGCAGGAGATGCACCGAATCGCCGAGCAGGGCGTGGCGGCGCACTGGCGGTACAAGGACGGCAAGGATGTTTCCGACGCGGACGATCAGCGCATTCTGTGGATGCGCCAATTGATCGAATGGGTGAAGGAGATGCAGGAGCCGTCGGAATTCATGTCCACGCTTAAAGTGGACTTGTACCCCGAGGAAGTGTACGCGTTCACACCGAAGGGGAAAGTGCTGGCGCTCCCGCGCGGCGCGACGCCCGTGGATTTTGCGTACGCAGTGCACACGGAAGTCGGCAATCAATGCATCGGCGCGAAGGTGAACGGGCAGATCGTCCCGCTGCGGCACGGCCTCTCTAACGGAGACGTCGTCGAGATTCTCACGCAAAAGGGCCACGTCCCCAGCCGCGACTGGCTGAATTTCGTGCGCACTTCGCGCGCGCGCAGCAGGATTCGCCATCACATCAATTTCGTCGAGCGCGGCCAGGCCACCGAAGTGGGCCGACGGCTCCTCGAGCGCGAGGCTCGGCAACTCGGCCGCAGCCTGAAGAAAATTCCCGAGGCGGAATTGATGCGTGTCGCCGCCGAATATGGCTGCGCGAAGCTCGAGGATTTGTTCGCAGACCTGGGCTACGGGAAATACTCGGCGCGGCAGATCGTCTCCAAGGCGCTGGGCGAGCCGCTCGCGCCAGGGAAGCCCGAGCCGCCGGTTCCGGCGAAGGAAGATCCTTCGGCGCGCATCGTCAGCACGGTGAAGCGCATGTTGCGGGTGGGCGACGCGCCGCTGCAGGTCGGCGGGCAAAGCGACCTGATGGTTTTCCGCGCGAAGTGCTGCAACCCGATTCCCGGCGACGAAATCGTCGGATACGTTACGCGCGGGCGCGGCGTCGCCGTCCACTCCACTTCGTGCCCGAACGTTCAGAATTTGTTGTATCAGGTGGAGCGCCGGATCGACGTCGAATGGGGCGGCGCTACGGGTTCCACCTATCCTGTCACCTTGCTGATTCGCGCACAGGATCGCCCCGGCATGCTGGCCGACATCACCACGGTCATCAGCGAAGCCGGATCGAACATCCGCACGCTCGGCAGCCATCCCGACAATTTGCACGCCCGCATCGACCTCACCCTCGAAATCGGCGAACGCCGCCAACTCGAGCGCATCATCGCCAACATCCGCAAAATCTCCGGCGTCTTCGGCGTCGAACGCCTGTACAACGTCTGAGTGGCACAGCCACTCTTGGCTGTGTGGTTTTTGCAATCGCGGTGGGTTCTCTCTCAATTTCCGACCGTGGATATTTAGGGGTAACTTCTAGTTAATCGTCGAGACACACGCGCCCGCCGCCCCCCATCAGCTCGGCTACAATTGGAAAGTGCCCCCTATAGCCCCATTGCGTTTTCGGCCCTCGCGCCGCTGGCCCTCCGCATTGCTCCTCGGGTGCGCCGCCCTGGCCTGCTCCTGCAAGCCCGCCCAAAAGCCGGACACCGAGCAAGCCGATCAAATGGCCATGTGGCTGGACAGCGTCCCGCAACTGAAAAACCTGAACGTCTCCAACGCGGAGATTACCGAGCTCAACAAGGCGCATGAAGCCGGCCTGACCGATCCTTCCGCCGTCGTTTTGATCCAGCTCGCCCGCGATCGCAAACAGCCCTTCGCGGAGGGGCAATCCGTCGTCGATCTTCTGAACGCCGGTTCGTCGGAAGACACCGTGGTTGCACTGGCGAAGCTCAACCTGCTCGGCCCATGGGCAGGCGAGGCTCGGGCGATTCGCCTCGAGGGAATCTCCGACAAGATTATCCTGGCCGTTGCGCAGCGGCACGCGAAGGGCCTGCCCGTGCTCTCCGGAGAAAAGCTCGGAGAACTCAAGAACACCGGCGTGAGCGACGCGGTGATCCTGGAGATGGTTCAGCGAGGCGACACGGACCAGAGAGCAAATCAATTCATCGCGGAGCGCGAACGCGTAGCCGGCGGCCACAAATTCGTGTATGAGACCCACTCCCATAGATAGTTTGCCTGAATTTTATCCCGCGGAATTTGTTTTGTAGCGACGAAGATCGCGTATATTCTTTCCGCGTGAAGTCTCATCCAGAAAATTCAAGCGCCTCCGCACTGCGCGTTCCCCCGAGCGGAAACCGTGAGCCCATCCAAGTTTGAAATCGTGCAGGCCGGTAATCCGGTCTTGCGGCAGCGCTCCCGGTCCCTGGCGCCGGCGGAAATCCGCGGCCGCGAAATACAGGATCTGATTGAATCGATGCGAGACTGCATGCACGCCGCGCCCGGCGTGGGTTTGGCCGCTCCGCAAGTGGGGCTATCGCTGCAACTCGCGGTCATCGAAGACCGCGCGGACTACCACAAGGATGTCGAGGAATCGGTGCTGAAGGAGCGCGAGCGGCGTCCCGTCCCTTTTCAAGTCATCATCAATCCGGTCCTCGAGGAAATTGGGAACGAAAAAGTCGAGTTCTTCGAGGGCTGCCTCAGCGTGTCCGGGTTTTCGGCGCTTGTGGCGCGGGCTCGCTCCGTGCGTGTCACCTGCCTGGACGAGCGCGGCCGCGAGAAAGTCATCGAAGCCACCGGGTGGTACGCGCGAATCCTGCAGCACGAAATCGATCACTTAAACGGCTCGCTCTACATCGACCGCATGGTTTCCAGAACGTTCACTACGATGGACAATCTGGGTGAGTTTTGGAAGGGCAAGCCGGTAAACGCGATCAAGACCGAAGTGAAGGCCTAGCGGTGTTGCCCGATCCATTAGCTCCTCTCGGCCGCGAGTGAGGGCCTTTTTTTGCGCTGATCCGGCCCGCGCAATTTTTGACCTCCGCACTCGCCGCCGGTAGAATCGCTTCGTCTTGATCGCAGGAACCAGTTCGAGCTCCGTTTTCGCGATGGCGCTCGGCGCGTGCGCCTGTTTCGCGGCGGGCTGCGTTCACCCGCTAGGCCCGGGCTATCATTTTCCCGATCGCCAGGCGGAAATACGCGTGTCGGGCGCGTCCCCGGGCCGCATTCAGATTCGCGTCACCGACGAGCTCGTGAACGCCGGTGATCGCCCTCTTCATTCTCTCGACGTCCGTCTGCCCGAAGGGCCCGCGTTTGGCGAGCGGAATTTGCGCGTCCATATCGACGGCGCGGAAGTTTCTCCCGAGCGCGACTCGCCAATCGATCCGCGAATGATGCGCGCGCCGTTCAATCCCGTGTGGAGGGAGAACGAGACGCGCCGCATCGTCAGCGAGTGGGAACTGAGGCCCGAGTTCTCGTCGCGCGGCACGATCGTCGCGTCGCCTGACGGGTTTTTCATCGCGGATGAAACCGCGCTGCCGCTCTGGCAAACGCCGTTGGGCGTGTTTCCGAGGGGCGGAACAATTCCCCGCAAGGAACTCCTGAGTGTAATTTCGCCGCCCGATTTCCGCGTCCTTGCTCCGGGAAAGCCTCTCAAGCGCTCCATGAAAGGCAATGATGTGGTCCGGCGCTTCCGCCTCGAGTCAGGGAGAACTTTCATCACGTACATCGTCGCGGGCCGCTATCAGGAAAAGATCGTCCACGCGCATCAGGGCCAAATCCAATTTTGGACTTTCCATCCCATCGACGGCGCTGCCGCGCAAACAGCCGCCGCGCGCCTTGTGGCCTCGATGAAAGCGCTGGAGGATTTTTTTGGCCCGGCTTCCAAGGAGAGAACAGGCGTACGAGTCGTCGAGTCTCCCGTCAACTTGCCCGGCGAATTTGCGCCGGCGAGCGATCCCGGCGGCGCGTCGTTTCCCCAGGGCGTGTTGCTCGATCCGAGGGATTTTCCGCAAGGCCTCGCGAGCGAGCCGGTGCTGGAATTGGCCGAGTACGAACTCACGCGCACGTGGTACGGCTGGGGCGTTCGCCCGCGCCCGGAGGCGCAGATCCTGATGGGCCGCGGCGTAGGGCTCTTCGGACTGGTAATAGCCGCCGAAGGACGTGGCGGGGACGAGCGCGGCCTCGCCGTAGCCTCGCTCATCGCTCGCTACGACGAAGCTCGAGCCGCTACGCCCGACCGCCGGCTCATGGAGCCGCCGGAAGGCTATTCGCGCGGCGAGCGGATTTCGACCGGTTACCGCGGCGCCCTCTTTTTTGTGGCGCTTGAAGACATGTGCGGACGCGACAATTTGAAGGTTGCCTTGCGCGATATCCTCGACGCCCGCGCCTCGAGCGACACGGGCTATGAAGAGCTGAGGGCCGCGCTGGAAACAGCGCCCGGGAAAGACCTGGCGGAGATGTTTCGCAAGTGGCTCGTTCAGCCGGGCATCCCCGAGGAATTTCGCGGCCGCTATGCCAAGCCTTCGAGCGCGAAGGCGCTGAAGTAATCCGCGCAGCACCTTGGCATTGGCGTCCCAAAATGTTTTGCCGAATGACTTTCAGTATCAGGAGGTTTACGTGATCGAAACCGTCGCAACCGACCGGGGCCCGAAGGCCATCGGCCCGTATTCGCAAGCGATTCGCGCCAACGGATTTGTGTTCCTGTCCGGGCAAATCCCGCTCGACCCGACAACGCAGCAGGTGATCGAGGGTGATATCGCGGCCCAGACCGAACGCGTCCTCGAGAATCTGAAGGGCGTCGTCGAAGCGGCCGGCTCGTCCATCCAGCGTGTTGTGAAGACCACCGTGTTCCTCGCCGATATGAACGACTTTGCCGCGATGAACGAAATCTATTCGCGCTATTTTGTCGCGCACAAACCCGCGCGTTCAACCGTCGAGGTGTCGCGCCTCCCCAAAAATGTCCGCGTTGAAATTGACCTTATTGCCTTGCTGTGACGGCCCTGTGCGGGGTCGAAGCTCGTGGCGCCAAACCTTTACTCGATCGCTTTAAACTCATTGAATCGGCACCGCCGTACTTTTCCTTTAGCGCAAACGGGACCCATCTCAAAGGGGTGGATGCGAACTTGAACCGGCCCTCGCTAGGTGAAGGCCGATTCGAACGACCAGCCCCATTGCCGCGTAAGTCAGCATCTGCGGTAGTTGGCTGCCGCAAACGCGCAACTTGTTGCATATCTTGTGATCGGTTCGAAACTTCCGTTCGAACGAAGTCCTTTGTTCCCGCACCACCCTCCCTCGGTAACTTGCATCTAAGCAAGTGGGTGCCCGCCTGCTGCAGTTTTACTTGCCGATTGATTTTCGCTATGACAGCAATCAACGATTTGATGCAGCCTACTCGACGGTTTTAGTATGGAAAGCTCGAATCTTGGAGTAGATTTGTAGTAGCAATTGCCTTGGCCGAACCTCTGAGGGGGAGGCTACCTTTGAGTCTTCGCGAGAAGATCAAGCTGGCGGCGCCCGGTGAATTTTCCGGGACGGCCTGCCTCTCCGCGCTCAGGGATGTTTGGCGGCAAGTTGTTTCCAGCGATCTCCAAAAACCTCTGGATCTCTATCGCGACCTTGACCCGCAACAGTGCTCGTCCGAATTGCAGGACCTCCTAGCCACGCTGAAAATCATACGCCAGAGAATTTTCGCCAACTCGCTTCTGCGAAGCGGCGCAAGGTGGTTCATGTGGCTGATGATCGCGCTCATCGCCGCGGCACTCGTGATCGCCAATTTTGGCGGCGCGGTTGTTTCCATTGCGGTGCTCGCCGCAGTCGGCGTGCTGGCCATTCTCGCGTGGACCTGGCGCGTGCGGCCCTCGAACTATGAGACCGCGCGGCGCATCGATTCTGCTGCTGGCCTGAAGGACCGGCTATCCACGGCGATCTATCTCGGCGGGATCGACGATCCGCGCGGCATCGTCGGCGAGCAGCGCAAGGACGCGCTCGCGCGGCTGATCGCGCTGGACCCGCGCCGGTACTTTCCGGTTGAGCTACCGGGAACCGGCCGTCGCGCTGCCGCGCTGGTTCTTGTCGTAAGCGGACTTTTCGCCTATCGCATTCATCACAGCCCGCCGCTCGTTTCGCTGTTGCAAACCACGGCGCGCTCGCCGCTCGTGCAATCGCTCCTCACCCCCATCGCGCACGCCATGGAGAAGGATCTGCAGCGAACTCTCGCCCTGGTAACGCGCAAGCAAGACGTGGCCGGCGAGCAGGCCGAGCGCGCCGACGCGGCGAACACCGACGATCTCTGGAAGAGCGACCAGGGTCCCGGCTCGGATGAGCAAAAGAATTCGGCCGACGCGAACGCGAGCGACCCGCCACAGGACCAAATGCAGCCAGACGGCAATCAGGAGGGCGATCCTTCGGGCGAGGCTCGCCAGAGCGACAGCAACTCGCAATCGCAGGAAGGCAAGGGAGACGACAGCTCGAACGGCAACTCCCAGCAGCAATCGGAGCAGCAAGGGCCGCAGGGCCGCCAGTCGCTCGGGCAATCGCTCATGCAGGCTTTGAAAAACATGCTGTCGAATTCTCCCGGCCAGCAATCGAACAATCGCGCCGGGCAGCAGCCGCCCAACGGCCAGGGTACTCCGCAGGCGGGCAATTCGCAGCAGCCGGGACAAACGGAAAGCGATAAGCGCGGCGACTCGCGCGGCAATTCGGACGCGAAACAGAAGGCGTCGCAGACCGCCAGCGAAGGCGCGGGGAGCCAACTCGGCTCGAAGGAGCTGAGCAAGGATCAGGAAGCGCATCCCGTGAACGCCGTGCCCGACCGCGTCGCGCTCGAAGCCGGCAGCTACAAGGAACAAACGGGGATGAAAATCGCGACCGAGACGGGCGCGTCGCAGCTTGCCGACCGCGGCCTCGCGCCGCGGCAGGACGCCGTGATCAACGGCTCCGAGCAGGAAAATATTCCGGCGCGCTACCGTTTCTACGTGCAGCGGTATTTCGAGCACGCCGATAATGGGACGCACTGAGCGGAAATTTCGGAGAACCGAATGCCGGGAACCAGGATGGATACATGACCAGCTCGGTGGGAACGGAAGGGCAGACGGGCGGCCAGCCCCTCGGCCAGCAAGCGGAATTTCTCGCCGAAAAAATGGCGGAGGTCCGCCGGGAAATTTCCAAGGCGATCGTGGGCCAGTCGGAGGTCGTCGACGGAGTGCTGATCGCCCTCTTGGCCGGGGGGCACGTGCTGCTCGAGGGTGCGCCGGGCCTCGGCAAGACGATGCTCGTGCGCACGCTGGCGCAGGCCGTGGCGCAGAAGTATTCGCGCATCCAGTTCACGCCCGACCTGATGCCGGCGGACGTCATCGGAACCTCGGTGGTCCAGGAAAACGGCGACGGCCGGAAATCGCTGGGATTCCAGCCCGGGCCTATATTTACCAATTTACTTCTTGCAGATGAAATTAATCGAGCGACGCCAAAAACGCAATCGGCGCTGCTCGAGGCCATGCAGGAAAAACAGGTCACCGTCGCCCACACTTCGCACCTCCTGGACGAGCCGTTTTTCGTCATGGCCACGCAAAATCCGCTCGAAATGGAAGGCACCTATCCGTTGCCCGAGGCCCAGCTCGACCGCTTTTTGTTCAAGCTGCGCGTGCCGTATCCCGGGCGCGAGGACCTACACGAAATCCTGGACCGCACGACGCAGGGCAACGCGAATCCCATCCGCCCGGTGGTGAATGGCGCGCAGATTCTCGAAATGAGAACCGTCGTGCGCACAGTGCCCGTCGCGCCGCACGTGCAGGAATACGTGGTGAAACTCACGCTCGCGACGCATCCCGAGAATCCCGAAAACCTTCTCGCCGCAAAATATATCCGCTATGGCAGCTCGCCGCGCGGCGCACAGACGTTGATCCTCGGCGGAAAAGTGCGCGCGCTGCTCGACGGCCGCTTCAACGTTAGCCTGGACGACATTCGCACGCTGATGCTGCCCGCGCTGCGCCACCGCATCATCCTGAATTTTGAAGCCCAGGCGGACGGCCGGACGCCCGACGACTTGCTGGAAGAAATTGCTGGCAAGATTTGCACGAAGTAAGAGTTTTCGTGTACGAAGGCTGAATCCGATGGCCACCGCTTCACCTCTACTGCTCGACCGCGAGTTCCTGAAGACGCTCGAGCAGGTCACCCTGCTCTGCCGCACCAACCTGTCCGGCGCGGTCGGTCCCGAGCACCGTTCCCGCACGCGCGGGCCCGGCATGGAATTCGCCGACTACCGCCGCTACAGCTTCGGCGACGACCCGCGTTCCCTCGATTGGAGCGCCTATCTCCGCCTTGGAAAACTCTTCCTGAAAATCTACGAAACCGAGCAGCACATTCCCGTGCGGGTTTTGCTGGACCGCAGCGAATCGATGAATTTCGGCGACGAGGGAGAGTCGAAGTTCCTTTATGCGCAGCGGCTCGCCGCGACGTTTGCCTATCTTGCGCTATTGCATCTGGACACCACCGCGGTGATTCCGTTCGCCGATCGCCTGAACAAGCCGCTCGTGGCCTCCGGCGGGCGCGAGCGGCTCTGGCCGGTGCTGCAATTCCTCGGCGAACAGGCGTGCGCGGGAACCACCGATCTCTTTGGAGCAGTAAAAGAGTTTCTGAGCCGTTTTTCCACTCGCGGAATCGCCATTTTGATTTCCGACTTTTTCGATGAGCAGGGCTGCGAGCACGCCGTCGAAATGCTGCGTTCGGCCGGACACGATTTTGTGTTGCTTCAAGTGCACAGCGCCGAGGAGCAGCATCCCGCCGCACTGGGCGAGCTGATTCTCGAAGACGCCGAGACTGGAGCGCAGCGCACGGTGGAGTGCTCGGCGCGAACCACCGCGCTTTACGAGCGCCGATTCCAGGAATTTTCCGCGCGGTTGCGACGCCTTGCGATTCGCAACGGCGGACGGTACGCGCGCGCCGTTACGAATCTTCCGTACCAGGAATTCGTTCTGCGCAGCCTTCGCAGCGGGCAGGTGCTGGCATGAACTGGCTGGCGCTCAACCCGGTGGAAATCGCGGCCGTATGGACCGCGCTCGCGGCCTCCGCGCTGTGGCTTTACCTGCATCACCGGCGCCCGAAGCACAAGAAAGTCTCGACACTGCGTTTCTGGGCCAGCGTCCAGCCTGCCTCGCGGCCGCGCCGGCGCAAACTTCGCGAGCCGTGGGCGTTTCTCGCGCAGATCAGTTTTTTGTTGCTGCTCGTCCTGGCGCTGGCGAATCCGCGGTGGGGCCCGGCCGCCGATGCGCGCAGCGTCGCGATCGTGTTCGACGCGTCGATCGCGTCGCAAACGCGGCCCGCGGGAGAGCCGTCCTGGATCGATCGCGAGCGTGCCGAAGCGTTGCGCCTACTGGATTCGCTGCCTAGTGACGACCGTGTCTTGCTTCTGCGCGCCGAGCCGGATGCGCCACCGATTCTGGCGTTCACGACGGATCGCGCAGCCCAGCGTCGCGCGATTCTGGAAGCGCAGCCATCGAGCGTCGCCGCCGACCTGCCGCGTGCGCTGGAGACGGGCCGCGCGGCACTTGGCGGAGCGAGGCGCGGCCTCGTGGCCTATGTCGGGCCCGGCCTCGTCGACGCGGAGCAATCGCGCGCCCTCGACGAATTTCGCGGCGAAATCGAATCCCCAGGAAGCAAAGGCAGCCGGCAATTTCTGATGCGCCTCGTGGGCGATTGGGCTTCCGTGCAGAATCGCGGCATCACACGGTTGTCCCTGCGCCGTGACGCCGCGCGGCCCGATCGCTGGCACATCCTCACGCAATTGAAAAATTACGGCCGGCAAAAATCGGACACCGTGCTCTCGTTTTCCGTGAACGGGCAGCCGCTTGGACAGCGCAAGCTGACGCTCGCGCCAGACGCGCTCGTCAACGCCGAAGACGAATTGACGTGGAACCAGGGCGGGCTGCTCCAGGCGCAATTGACACCTCCGGACGCTCTTCAAGCCGACGATCGCGCGATCGTAAATCTTCCCGCATTTCGCACGGTCCGCGTGGCCGTGCTTGCGGGCAATCCCTCTCCTTTTGCGTCGGATTTGTTCAGCGTCCTTTCCGACGATCCTTATGTGCGGCCTGAAATTCTTTCTCCCGACGCCGCCGCCAACGCCGCGCCCGACATCGCGATCTACCAAGGGGCGAATCTCCCGCCGCATGTGGAATTCAATTCCATTTATTTTCTCGGCGGCGCGTCGATCGCCGGCTCGCGGCCCTTGCGCGTTACGGGGTGGAACGTGCAGCACCCGGTCACGAGGTGGGTCCGCACACGCGACATCAGCGTGCGCAATCCCGCAGCCCTCAAGGTTGAGGCCGGCGACGCCGTTCTGGCGTACGCCGAAGGAGATCCGCCGGCGCCGCTCATCCTGGCGCGCGAAAAGGAAGGGCACAGAATTCTGATCGTCGGCTTCAATCCTCACGATTCCAATTTTCCGCTCGAGTCGGCGTTCCCATTGCTGATGGCGGGAAGCATCGAGTGGATGACGCATTCGGTCGATGAAGTGGCCGACTCGCGCTCGACGGGCGAGATCGACTGGCCGGGGCCGGCGGTGAAAATCATCACGCCTTCTGGGGGAGAGATACCATTCGCGCGCAATGACGCTGGGGTTCATTTTATTGCGCAGGAGACTGGAATCTACCGCATTGCCTCGCCCGGCAGCGAAACGAGCCTTGCCGTGAATCCTCCGGCACTGCCGGCCGAGCGCGTGCAGTTGACCGCCTCGGAGGTCGAGGATGTGGCATCCGAGCCGCTTCCGCCCGCCGCGTGGAGCATGTGGCGCTGGCTGGTCGTGCTTGCGGTCGTGGCGTTGTGGCTCGAATGGTGGCTCTACTATTCGGCGCGTGAGGAGCAGCGCGCGGCAGAAGCCGAGCAATTGCACGGCGATTTGCCGCGCTCGGAATTCGATGCCGAACTGGAAGAGAAAGACGAGCCCAGGTTCCGCAGTGCCGATTTTGTAGGCAGGTGAAGCGTTGACGTTCGATCAGCCCATTTTCCTCGTGCTCCTCGGCTTGCTGCCGCTCCTGTGGGTCGGGATGCGGAAGCTGCCGGCGGCGTCGCAAACGTGCCTCGCCCTCAAGTGCGTAGCCTTCACCGCACTGGTGATCGCGCTGGCCGGACCGTGGGCGCCGCTGCGCGTCGAGAAGCTCGCCGTCACCGTCCTGATGGACACTTCGGCGAGCATGCCGCGCGAATCCCTGCAGCGCGGCGAAGCCATGCTTCGCGATTTGGTACGTAGAAATTCTGGCGCCGACCTGCGACTCATCACGTTCGCGCAACACGCCAGCCTTCGGGCCGTTCCCGCGAACGCAGACGAAGTAAGCATCCCACAAGGCGTCGATCCGAAGGACGGGATGGCCACGAATCTCGAAGAAGCGCTACAACTCGCGCTGAGCACGTTCCCGCCGCAAGGCCAACGACGGATCTTGCTGATCAGCGACGGCAACGAAAATCGCGGCCACGCGCTCTCCGAAGCCCTGCGCGCGCGCGAAAGCGGCGTCGCCGTTTTCACCGCGCCCGCCGGGGGTACCGCGCCCTTGTCCGTGCAAGTGGAAAGCATCGCGTCGCCGCAAGATGTATTTTCCGGGGAGCGCTTTCCGCTTACGCTGCGCGTCAATAGCGCCAGCGCCATGAAGGCTCGAGTCTGGATGACCTCCGAGGGCCAGGAAATCGCCTCGACGACGGCGGACCTGGCGGCTGGCGGAAACGAAATCGGTCTGGAAGCGCGCCTCTCGACGAGTGGTGTCCATCTACTGGAGCTGCACATCGCCAGCGGCGGCGCTGAGCAGGTGCTCGTGTCGCGCGCGATCACCGTGCGCCGGCCTCACGTGCTCTACGTCGCGGGCGGAAATGAAACGTCCGCTCCGCTGCTCGACACGCTGAAGCAAGCCGACGTCGAAGTCGAAAAAGTCACGTCGTTTCCCGTGAATCAGCCGGCGCGGGATTGGGACGCGGTTCTTCTCGACAATTATCCCGATCACGATCTCGCCGTCGAGGAGGACATGGCGCTCGAGCGGTACGTGTACGCCGGCGGCGGCTTGATTTTCATCGCGGGGGACAGCAATGCCAAGCTCGCAGAGGAGCCGAAAACACCCTTTGAAAAAATGCTGCCGGTACGAGCGGAGCCGCCGCCCCAAAAGCCGACGGCTGTCGTCCTCGTCCTCGACAAATCGGGAAGCATGAGCGGCCCCAAAATCGAAATGGCGCGAGACGCCGCGCGTGCCAGCATCCGCACGCTGCGCCCGATCGACCTCATCGGCGTGATTTCGTTTGACGAAACGTTCAACTGGGTCATCCCCATGGGCCCGGCCGGCTCGCTCGAGGACAAGAGCAACCTGATCGCCCAGATCACCGCGAACGGCGGCACGAAAATTTATCAGGCGGTCGAGGCCGGCTTCGAGGTCATCGTGGACCAGAAAGCCACGCACAAGCACATCATCCTGCTGACGGATGGTGTTTCCACGCCGGGTACGCAAGAGGATTTTCCGAAACTTGAGCGCGACGCCCTGGCGAAGCACGTCACGATTTCGACGATCGGTGTGGGCGACTACATCAATCGCGACCTGCTTGATGAACTCGCTCACAAGACGCGCGGCAAATCGCATTTCGTCGAAAATCCAGAGACGATCCCGCAGATCATCAACGCGGAAGTGAAATCGACGGAAGACCTCGCGATCCAGGAGCGGCCCGTGCGCGCCGTGCGCGTTCGCCCAGTGGAATTCACGGACGGGATCGATTTCACCAAGGCGCCGCGGCTGCGCGGTTTCGTGCAGGCCGAGGCGAAGGACGGCTCGGAAGTGATTCTGCGCGTCGATGAAAAGAAGCCGCTGCTCGTGCGCTGGCGGTACGGCCTGGGCCGCGTGATCGCATTCATGTCCGACGCGAAGAGCCGCTGGGCTGCGCCGTGGGTGCGCTGGGAGTCGTTCGGCACTCTGTGGCCGCAGATGGTGCGTGACGTTTCGCATCGCGACCGCACCATTCGCGCCGGCGTGCGTCCGGGAGAGCAGGAAGGCGAGGCGGTCGTTTATTACGACGTCTTGGGAAACGCCGAGAATCCGGAGGGCGCGGCGCTCGATGCCGCTGGGCCGCCGCACATTCTAGTTGAGTCGCAGGGCGCCGCGCCGCGTACGCTTCCGCTCGAGGAGACCGCGCCCGGGCACTACGAGGTGCGCATTCCCGCAGATCAGGGCGGCCTCTACCACATCGTTTCGGGAAATTCGGAGCTGGTTCTTCCCGAGGCCGGCTTCTATCGTGAGTCGGACGAGACGAAGCCGCAGGCGATCAACACGTCGCTCCTCGCCGAAATCAGCCGGGTGACTGGCGGACGGATGCATCCTTCGATCGAGCAACTGCTCAACAACAAGGGCGCGATGGTGCGCGAGCGCCAGGCGCTCTGGCCGTATTGGCTGATCCTCGCGCTCCTGCTCAATTTCGTGGAAGTCGCGTTGCGCAAGGGATTCTTCGAGCGGCTCGCAGCATGGCTGCGCCGCCAGCCGCTTCCACGGTGGCGTCGTCAGCCTGCTTAGCGAATACCCTCCCAAATTCAAAGAGAGACGACTACAATACCGGGAGGTAAGCCCGAAAGGAAGCCCCTATGCAATCGAGCAGGCGCGATTTCTTGGCGGCGGCAGCCGGCGCTGCGGGAGCGGCGGCAGCGGGCGATCCTTCCGCGCACGCGGCCGACGATCCCGGGCACACGCACGAACACACGCATGATCACGCGCACCAGGCGGTGCCTTCTGATATGGCCCTCCGCGTCAAGTCGCTTGAGTCGCTTCTGGTTGAAAAAGGAGTCGTCGACCGCGCCGCACTCGACGCCCTGGTCGATACCTACGAACACAAAATCGGTCCGCGCAACGGCGCTCAGATCGTCGCGCGAGCCTGGGCGGATCCCGCCTACAAGCAGCGGCTCCTGACGGATGCGGACAAAGCCATCGCGGAGCTTGGTTTCAGCGGCCAGCAGGGCGAGCACATGCTCGTCGTCGAGAACACTCCCACGGTGCACAACATGGTCGTGTGTACGCTGTGCTCCTGCTACCCGTGGCCGGTGCTTGGACTGCCGCCGGTGTGGTACAAGTCCGCGCCGTATCGTTCGCGCTCGGTGATCGATCCGCGCGGTGTGCTGCGCGAATTTGGGCTGGAGCTTTCCGACGCCGTGGAGGTGCGCGTGTGGGACAGCACCGCGGAGCTGCGTTACCTGGTGCTGCCCGAACGCCCCGCGGGTACCGAGGGAATGAGCGAAGCCGACCTTGGCGCGCTCGTCACGCGTGACGCGATGATTGGAGTGGCGCAGGTCTCTCTCCGGCGGCCGGGAGGCGCGGCATGAACGGCGTGCACGATATGGGCGGAATGCAGGATATGGGGCCGGTCCAAGAAGAGAAGAACGAGCCGGTGTTCCACCATCCTTGGGAAGGGCGCGTGTTCGCGATGTACCGCGCGGCGGGGGCCTGGCACAAGTGGAATATCGACGCGGCGCGCTATTCGAGAGAGGTAATTCCGCCGGCCGAATATCTGAGCATGACCTATTACGAAAAATGGTACCGGGGGCTGGTGGATCTCCTGACCGCGAGAGGCTTGGTCACCCGCGCCGAAATCGAGAGCGGAAAACCAGCGGACGGATCCAGCCAAGCCACGCCGCCGCTCAAGGCGTCACAAATACACGACACGGAGGCTTTGGGCGCATCCACAAAACGGGACGTTCGGGCCGAACCGCGTTTTCAAGCGGGCCAGCGGGTGCGCGCCCGCGTAATAAATCCCACGGGCCACACGCGGCTGCCGCGGTACGCGCGCGGGAAAATTGGCACGATCCATCTCGACCATGGCGTATTCGTTTTTCCGGACACGAATGCGCAGTTCCTGGGAGAAAAACCTCAGCATGTTTACTCGGTCCGGTTTGCCGCGCGCGAGCTTTGGGGCGAGCAGGCCAAGCCGCAGGATGCGGTCTATCTCGACATGTGGGATGACTACCTTGAGCTGGCATAGTTCCCAGCCCGATCCGGAAAACCTCTCGGCGTTGCCCAGTTTGCCGCGCGATGAAGGCGGGCCGGTGTTTGCCGAGCCCTGGCAGGCCCAGGCGTTCGCGCTCGCCGTCAAACTTTCCGAGCAGGGGCATTTCACGTGGAAGGAATGGGCCGCGGTGCTAGCGGAAGAATTGAAAGCGGCCGCCGATCGCGGCGAGCCTGACGACGGCTCGCATTATTACGAGCACTGGCTCGCGACGCTCGAGCGCCTCGTCATGGCGCGCGGGTTGAGCGATGCTGCGGCTCTCGCCGCCCGCAAGGAAGCCTGGGCCGACGCGTACCGCCATACGCCGCACGGCAAGCCCGTCGAGCTGGGAGCGGGTAAGAAGTAGCACAGCGACTCTTCGCTCTGTGGGTCTTGCAATCGTCGTTGAGTACGGGACCGAATGTGCGGCCTACGAAACCGCACAGCGAACCCCCCTCCGAGGGGCTCGGGGTAAAGAGTCGCTGTGCCGCCTAAATCAACCTATCGCGGAATCCAATTCGGATGCGCGGTGAACAATCCGCCGACGAAGCCGGTCTGATAGCAGAGAAAAAATCCGAACGCGACACTCAGGAATCCTGAAGCGGTGACGAGGCCGCGATTCAAGCGCGCGAAATGCCGCATCGAATACGCGAAGGGCAGCGCAATTGCCGCAGTGATCAACATCATCCCAGCGACAGTTCCGAGCCCAAAGATCAGGAGATAACCGACGGCCCACGATGGCCGGCTGATCGCCGTCAGCACCAGAAGTGCCACGGCGGCCGATCCCGCGAGGCCGTGCACGATCCCGACGACGAGCGGGCGCAACACGTGAAACAGCCCCAACTGCCTCCACCAGCGCGGCGTCCATCCCATGATCGAAACGGAATCCATGAATACCGGATCGCCGTCCTCGTCGTGCGTGTGAACCATCCAGCTACCGAGCAAGAAATGGGAATGCGCGCCGGAGCCGATGCGGCGAATCGTGGCCCATTCGATGGCGCGGCGGAGGACTCCGGTCAGATTCAAAATACCGAGAAGGATCAGCATCAGGCCGACGCACAATTCCATGCTCAGGCCGAGGCGCGGCGGAATCGTGAGCTTGAAGAGAATGATGGCCGAGCCGACGGTGAGAATCGTGAGCGTGTGGCCCAGGCCCCAGAGCGCCCCGATCAGCGCGGCGTGCAGCATCGTGCGCTCGCGGCTGACGATCGTGGTCACGGCCACGACGTGATCGGGATCGGTGGCGTGCCGCATCCCCAGGAAAAATCCGAGCCCGATGATGGCGAATAGCGCGGTCATGAATTTTCTAAAACCAACCCGAGACTGTTGACGTTCTTCGCCCCGAACCCCGCCTCTAAAGAGGCGGGCTACAACGTTGCGGGTAGCGGGGTACAAAATTGCTGTAGCCCGGGTCTTTAGACCCGGGGTTCGTCCGGTCAGTACTTCCGATCGTCGAACGGGGACAGCCGGAGCATCGTCTGTCGCGCCAAATTCCACAGCTTCTTGTTCATGCGCGTCATGTCCGGCGCGGAGCGGGCGAGAAAGCGCGCGACGCACCCTCCGTGCGCCAGCAGGTTTGCGCCGCCGCGAATTTCGGGTGTCCGTTCCAGTTCCGCGTTCAAGCCCTCCCAAACCTCCGCCCACTGCGTGAATTTGTCCGCAAATACGGACAGGCACGTCATGTAATCAAAGTCTTCCATCAGGCCGAATTGATCGGGCCGCAAGGCGCCCGGGAAGATCCTCGTGCGGTTGATATACGCGGGCCTGCCGCTTACACGAACCTCAGTTCGCAAATCCAGTTCGCGGAATTTCCATCGCTCGCCGTGAGCCCGCCGGCCGGACGCGAGCGAATCGACCAAAATCGCCCGCGAGCCTCGCGCCATTTCCAAACGCAAGGACTGCCGAAGAGTCGATCCCGCATGGGGAATGATATGGTCGGGAAAATATTCGAGGGTTGCTCCTTCGCCCACGCGAATTACAGCATCGAGGATCGCGGGCTCGGCCTCGGTCCGATACACGCGCGTAGCCGACGGAGTGCTCAGGCAAAGGTGGGTCCCGGGTTCCAACTCGATTTCCGTAACGAGACGATCGCCGCCCAGCACACCGCCCGTGGGATTCAGCAGCATCAGGTAGCATGATCCGTCCTCGAGAGCGAGCGGCGCGAGCGCCTGCAGCGGCAGCGAAAAGCGCGATTGGGCGAGGATGGTCCTCGTTCCGCTCCGCGCGAATCGCAGCCGAAGGAATCCGTCGCGCCCGACGCGCTCAGGATTCAAACAGGAGGGAGTGGCGGATCCATTCGATGAGCGTGCCCACTCCAGAACCGGTTTTGAGATTGGTGAAGACGTAGGGCCTCTCTCCCCGCATGCGTTTCGCATCGCGGTCCATCACAGAAAGATCCGCGCCGACGTAGGGCGCGAGATCGATCTTGTTGATGACGAGCATTCCGGAAGTCATGATTCCTGGCCCGCCCTTGCGCGGAATTTTTTCGCCCTCGGCGACGTCGATCACGTAAATCGTCGCGTCAACCAGCTCCGGGCTGAACGTGGCCGCGAGATTGTCGCCGCCGCTCTCGATGAAAAGAATATCGAGATCAGGAAAGCGGCGCTGCAGAGCGCTCGAAGCTTCGAGGTTCACCGAAGCATCTTCGCGGATCGCCGTGTGCGGGCAGCCGCCGGTTTCGACGCCGACGATCCGCTCCGGGGAAAGCACGCCGCGGCGCGTCAAAAACTCCGCATCTTCCCGCGTGTAAATGTCGTTCGTAATCACGGCGAGCTGGTACGCGGACTTCAGCCGCGTGCAGAGCGATTCGACGAGCGCCGTTTTTCCGGAGCCGACGGGACCGCCGATGCCGAGTTTGAGTGGTTTCGCGATCACGACCGAAAGAGCCTCGCATCGAGCCGCGCGTGGCGCATGCCCGCGATTTCGAGCGCGGGAGCGAACGACCACATGTCGTCTTCGAGTTTGTTCTGCGCCGTTTCCGCGAGATCGGCGATCAGCGGCTGCGTGTTCCACACGATGTGCTGGCCGGCAAGCTGGCCGAGCGGCAGGAGCCGCAGCGACGCGCCCACGAGTGCCGCGCTCGTCGAATAAAGATACGCGCCGGTCATTTCGAGCGCGTCCCAGTTGAGCGCGCCGCCGATCATGCCGAAAGCAACTGGATGGTGGCCGGGCGTAATTTCGTCGGACACGGCCTTGGCAAACTCGTCGAGCAAGGGGTCACATGGCAGGTGAGTCGCGACGCGCAGCGTCTGCCGGCCCATTTGGCGGCTCGCTTCGCGCAATTCGCTCGCGGCTTTCATGGCGTCGAGGTCGGCGTCGAGTGCGAGACACGCTTCGAGATTGCGTTGCGCTGCCGCGCGGCGCGCGCAAACGAGGACGACGGCATCCATTGGGCCGGCCGAGCCTTCAAGGTAAGCGCGCAAGAACGCCTCGACTCCGGTGGCGTCGCGCACCTCGCCGGCCTGCACGCAAGCCTCCAGCCCGAACGAGTGCGCGTACGCGCCCGCGGGGAAAAGGCCATCCGCGAATTGAAGCAGGCTAAGAAATCGCCGCATGTTGATGCAATTGCGTGCTTCCAACAGGATCGAAAACGGCTTGCCGCCTGCAGAACGGCACGCCCAGGCGTTCCATCAGCCGAATCATCACTTTGTCGTCGGGCACCAGGATTTTTGTGGCCTCGAGCGCGAGGGGGAAATGCCGGTTGCCGACTTCAAATGCGATCTTCACCGCTTCCGCGTAATCCGAGGGAACAATTTCGAGGACCGGTTCGATCGCCGCTTCGAGCCTCAAATACCAGTATTCCTCCACGTGAAGGATTGAGCCGGGTGCGATCGTCGTGCCCGTGGGCAGCGCAATCCCGATTTTCCGTCCCTGTGCCGTCATAAACCTTCCGCGCAACCATCGGCGCTCTTCCCACGCCAGAACCAGCTTGTCTTCCTCTTTTGCTCGCAAATCGTCCTGATTCGCGGGAGGAATCAGACGGTCGATGATGAGAGTGTTGCCCCACATGATTTTGGCGGGAGCCCTTCGAGGCTCAGGGTAAAAAAGTTCGCTCCTCTAGAAAGGCCCTTAAAAGAGAAAGTACCGCTGCGCCATGGGCAGCACCTGCGCCGGTTCGCACGTGAGGAGCGCGCCGTCCGCGCGCACTTCGTATGTGTCGGGATCTACCTCCATGCGCGGCAAAGCGTCGTTATTGATCATGTCGCGCTTCGTGAGCCCGCGGCAGTGGTTGACCGCCACCGCTTTCTTCTTCAGCCCAAGCTTCCCGGCGAGTCCGGAGTGGATGGCGGCCCTCGACACGAACGTCAGCGAAGTCGAGTGCAGCGCGCCGCCAAAACTGCCGTACATGGGCCGGTAAATCACCGGCTGCGGCGTGGGAATCGAAGCGTTCGCGTCTCCCATCGCGGACCACGCGATCATCCCGCCCTTGACGATCATCTCGGGCTTCACGCCGAAAAACGCGGGCTTCCATAGAACGAGATCCGCGAGCTTCCTCGCTTCCACCGAACCGATTTCGTGCGCGACCCCATGCGCGATCGCGGGATTGATCGTGTACTTCGCGACGTAGCGCCGCACGCGCATGTTGTCGCTGCCGGATTTTTCTCCGGGGAGCGGCCCGCGCTGGCGTTTCATTTTGTCCGCCGTCTGCCAGGTGCGCGTGACGACCTCGCCGATGCGCCCCATGGCCTGTGAATCCGACGACATCATGCTGATCGCGCCCAGGTCATGCAGAACGTCCTCGGCGGCAATCGTTTCGGCGCGGATGCGCGATTCCGCGAACGCCACGTCCTCCGGAATCGAAGGGCTCAGGTGATGGCACACCATGAGCATATCCAGATGTTCGTTGAGCGTATTAACCGTGAACGGCATCGTGGGATTTGTCGAGGACGGAAGGCAATTCGGCTCGCCGCACACTTTGATGATGTCCGGCGCGTGGCCGCCGCCGGCGCCTTCGGTGTGATACGTGTGAATCGTGCGCCCCTTGAACGCGCGAATCGAATCCTGCACGTAGCCCGCTTCGTTGATGGTGTCGGTGTGAATCGCGACCTGCACGTCGTACTCTTCCGCGACGGAAAGCGCGTGATCGATGGCTGCGGGGGTCGTGCCCCAGTCTTCGTGCAGCTTCAGGCCGATGGCGCCGGCCTCGATTTGTTCGCGCAGTGGCGCGGGCGAAGAACAATTTCCCTTGCCGAGAAATCCGAGATTCACGGGAAAGCCGTCGGCGGATTCGAGCATGCGATGCATGTTCCACGCGCCGGGGGTGCACGTCGTCGCGTCGGTGCCCGTGGCCGGACCGGTGCCGCCGCCGATCAGCGTCGTAATGCCGCCGGAGAGCGCGGTCTCGACCAGCTGCGGGCAAATGAAGTGAACGTGCGCGTCGATTCCACCGGCGGTCACGATTTTTCCTTCGCCCGCGATCACTTCCGTTCCCGCGCCAATGATCATCCCTGAAGTTACACCGTTCATGATGCCCGAATTACCGGACTTGCCAATGCCCGCGATGCGCCCGTTGCGGATCCCGATGTCGGCCTTGTAGATGCCGCCATGGTCCACGATCATTGCATTCGTGATGACGAGATCGAGCGCGCCGTCGTCGGAAGTGGCCGTCGAGGATTGGCCCATCCCGTCGCGGATCACTTTGCCGCCGCCGAATTTCGCTTCTTCGCCGGGAGTCGTGAGGTCCTTTTCAATTTCGATGAATAGCTCGGTGTCGGCAAGGCGAACGCGGTCGCCGGTCGTCGGGCCGTACAGGTCCGCGTATTGCCGCCGCGGGATTTTCAGGCTCATGCAGGGAACCTCTCGGAATCTCTTCGGAAAAAATCGAGACGGCTTTTTTCGCTGTCTAAAAACCGTGTTCGGCGGCGCGTTTCAGCGCGCTCGGCTTGGTCGATTCGTCCGCCAGCCCATTCGTCAGGCCGTTGAGGCCGTACACATGTTTCGAGCCGCCGATTTCGACAAGCGTCACTTTTTTCGAGTCGCCCGGCTCAAAACGCACCGCAGTGCCCGCGGGAATATTCAGCCGCATGCCGAAAGCTGCGGCACGGTCAAATCGCAGCGCCCGGTTCACTTCAAAAAAATGGAAATGGGAACCGACTTGAATGGGGCGGTCGCCGGTATTGGCAATTTCGAGTTCGATTTCGCGGCGGCCTTCGTTGGCGATCACGTCGCCTTCCGCCAATTTGTATTCGCCGGGAATCATTTCAGCGTCTCCACGCAAAAAACTTCATGACGCACTCACCGAATCGGATGATGCACCGTCACCAATTTCGTGCCGTCGGGAAAGGTTCCCTCCACTTGAACTTCGTCCACCATTTCCGGAACGCCTTCCATCACGTCATCGCGCTTCAAGATCGTCGCGCCGTATTCCATCAGGTCGGAGACTGAGCGGCCGTCGCGGATTCCTTCGAGCAAGTCCGCGGTGATGAGCGCCACAGCTTCGGGATAATTGAGGCGCAAGCCGCGCGCCCGCCGGCGGCGGGCCAGCTCACCGGCCGTGGCGATCATGAGCTTGTCAATTTCTCGTGGCGTGAGGTGCATTTCATCGTGCTGGGCCGCGCCTTAAACGCGTCCCGCTTCCCTGCGAATGATAGCGAAGCGGCTCACGATTGACTATGCAAATTCCAAATGCACTGGATTCTGTCTCGTGTGGGTTCTTCCAACCGCGTAGTGTATGATCCGTCGGAAGATACCCCGACATGCTCCAATATCTCGAGCAGCAAACCCGGCTGACCGGAAATCAGCGCCGCATCATCGCCGCCGCGATCCTCGGCGACATGCTCGAATTCTTCGATTACTTCCTGATCGGCTACGTCGTCGCTTTCATCGCGGGGCCCTGGAAACTGACCTTCGGCCAGTCGGCCATCATCCTGCTCTCGTCCGGGTTCGGCGCGATGTTTGGCGCAGTGTTTTACGGCTGGCTGGCTGACAAAATCGGCCGACGCAAAGTTTTCCTCATCACGGTGATCAATTTTTCGATCGCCACCGGCATCCTCGCGTTCACGCCTGACAAGGCCTGGCTGTATCTCACCATCTTTCGTTTTCTGGTCGGGTTTGGCGTCGGGGGCCTTTATTGCGTTGATCTGCCGCTCGTGCAGGAATTCGTGCCCGCGTCGAAGCGCGGCATGGTGGGCGGACTGGTGACGGCCTCCGTTCCGGTCGGAGTACTGCTTGGCGCGGCGCTGGGCGCGTTCGCGACGCCGCTTGTGGGCTGGCGCGGCCTGTTCGCGATTGGCATGGTTCCCGGACTTCTCACGCTCGTGATTCGCGCGTGGGTGCCGGAGTCGCCGCGCTGGCTGATCCAGATGGGCCGCCTGGAAGAAGCGCGCAAATCCTTGGGTTGGGCGCTGGAAGTCGATCCCGGAACGCTTCCACTCACAGCGCCCGAGATTCAAAATCAGCCGCGCAGCCGCTTCACCGACATCTTTCATTATCCGCGAAGCCTCGCCGTTACCTGGATCACGAATCTCGGCGCGCAGACGGGCTACTACGGTTTTCAGTTGTGGGCGCCCACGCTGCTCGTGCAGCTACTTGGGATCACGCCGGCTCGCGCCGCATACCTGATGATCACCGTCAACCTTGGCGGCCTGGCTGGCCGAATTGGATTGTCGTATCTCTCGGACGCGATTGGAAGAAAAGCATCCGGTGCCATCGCCAGCTTCGGAACCGCGATTTTGCTGATCGTGGCTGCTGTGTATCACGATGCGTATCTCGCCGGAGTGTCCTTGTTCTGGCTCTTGCTCATCGTCACGAATGTCTTCGGTGACGGCGGCTTCGCCATCGTCGGCCCATATGCAGCCGAGCTGTGGCCCGCGTCCCTGCGCACCACGGGCATGGGCTCGGCTTACGGATTTGGCGGAATCGGGAAAGTGATCGGCCCGTGGGGGCTCGCGATGATCGTGGGATCGTCGAACATGATCACCCCGAAGGCTTCGGTCGCGGCGCTGCTGCCGGCGTACACGTATCTTGCCGCGTGGTTCGCTCTCGCGGGACTGGCCTACCTCGTCCTGGGGATTGAAACGAAGGGTCGCTCGCTCGAGACGATCGAGCAGGCGCTGGACGCGACACGCCCTCCTGAGGCGCGGCTCTCGCCCGCGAAAGCGGAAGATCGCCACTGACCGCTTGTAACTTCCTCGAATATTCTCGCGCACGATCCCCGGGTCTAAAGACCCGGGCTACAGCAAATGCGGCGACAGCGAGAGCGGCCGACCTGTCGTGGCCGACCTGCTGTAGCCCGCCTCTTTAGAGGCGGGGTTGATCTTTTAATGTTTGCAAAGATGCTGGCTTCATCGCCGGCGCGAGTGGTTCGCCATGCGCTCAAGCACTGCGCATACGACACCCGTATCCTCCGCGCCCATGCCCATGGCCATCGCGGCGGTATAAAACGCCGCGCTGGCGGAAAACAGCGGCGTCGGGCAATCGATCTTGCGCGCGTACTCGCCGATGATGGTCATGTCCTTCTGCCACGTCTCGACCTTCATCGTCGCCTCGGAGTAATCCCCCTTGACCATCAAGGGGCCGCGCACCTGCAGCATACGCGAACTGCCCGCGCCGTCAGCGACCACCTTCAGCACCAGCGCCGGATCGAGCCCCGATTTCATGGCCAGCACCATGGCTTCGGCAGCGGCCACGTTGTGAATCGCCACCAACAGATTCGCGACGAACTTCACCTTCGAGCCCGCGCCGAAGTCGCCGACGTAATAGTGCGCGCGCGCAAAACCTTCGAGAACCGGCGCGATGCGTTCACATGGCCTGCGGTTGCCGCTCGCGTATACGATCAGGTCCTTGACGCGCGCTTGCGCGCCCGTGCCGCTCAGCGTGCAATCGAGCAGGATCGCTCCGCGCGCGGCGAACAATTTTCGCGCCTCTTCTTTCGTCGCGATCGGCAGCGTGCTCGTCTCGATCACAATCTGGCCTTTTCGCCCCGCCTTGAAAAATTCCGCGGCAGTATCCAGGAGAGCTTGAGACGACGGCAGCGAGGTCACGACGACGTCGCAACTCTTGGCGACTTCGCGGCAATCGCGCGCAGCATCTCCGCCCGCCTTGCGGTGCTCGGCCCGGCACCGCGGCGCCACGTCATATCCCAGCACCTTGAAGCCGGCCTGAATCAGATTGCCCGACATGGCCGACCCCATGATCCCCAGGCCGATCATGCCGACTTCATTTGCCGCCATGTTTGTCCTCCCTTGGGTCGCAGCGCGCGAGTGGCGAAGCGCAACTCTACCAGAACGCGGCGGAGGCGGCGGAATGTTAGATGGAACGGAAAGAATGAGCGATCGGGCGGAAGAATTGGTAAATTGTTGGCGGCATCCGGCATGGAAAGCACAACCAATCGCCCGACGTGGAAGACCCTGCTCGCCTTCGCGATCATCTATTTTGTGTGGGGCACTACTTTTCTCGCTATTCGCATCGGCGTCCGTGAGGTCTCTCCGTTTCTTCTTGCCGCCATGCGCTTCCTGATTGCGGGGCTGGTTCTCTGCGGCTGGACCATCGCGCACGGTGACAAATTTCCGAACGGGCGCCAATGGGCATCGGCGTTCGTGCTTGCGTTCCTCATCTTTGTCATGGATTACGGGCTCCTGTTCTGGGCGGAGCAGCGCGTCCCTTCGGGGCTGGCGGCGGTGATGATGGCTACGATCCCGGCGTTCACCGCGCTGTCGGAAATTATTCTCCTGCGCACGCAGAAGCTCACGGCGCGATTGGCTTCCGCGCTGCTGATCGGACTCGGCGGAGTGGCCGTGCTCGTGAGCCGGTCGTTGAACCTCGGTGGAGAGCCGATCAACCGGGCTGGAGCGGTGGCCCTGATCGTTGGTTCGATGAGCTGGTCGATCGCATCCGCTCTGTCGCGCAAGCTCCCTCTGCCGCCGTCCAAAGTGATGAGCTCAGGCGCGCAGATGCTGGCCGGGGGAATACTGCTGGCCCTTGCGGCGGGGGCGCTCGGAGAATTTCGCGCGTTTCATCCCTCCGCCGTCTCGCGCGGAGCCTGGCTCGCTTTGCTTTATCTGATTGTCTTCGGCTCGATCGCCGGGTTCACGGCCTACGTGTGGCTCATTCACCACGAATCGCTGACGAAGGTCGGAACGTACGCGTACGTGAATCCAGTGGTGGCCGTTTTTGTCGGATATTTCCTGGCAGGGGAGGCACTGGGCCCGCGGACCATCTTAGGTACTCTCTTTATTCTGGTCAGCGTCGTGACGATCACGACGGCTCCGGCGAAGAAGGCGGCAGCCGCGCCTGCCGCCAAACCCGCCGCCGCGGACGCACTCGAAAGTTGAAGTAGATTCGTATTTGTTCCATGAACGTGATTTGAAAACTTCTCCCAAGAGGATTGAGGCCCATGACCACGACGAACGACAAAGTGACGCTCCAGGACATCCAGAACGCGTCGGAACGCTTGAAAAATTGGGGCCGCTGGGGCGCGGACGACGAAATCGGCACGCTGAATAACATTTCGCCGCAGGACATCATCAATGCCGCGCGCTTGATTCGCAAAGGAAAAGTCTTTTCACTGGCGCTGAATTTTGACAGCGACGGCCCGCAGAACGGCCTCTGGGGCAACCGCTTCAATCCCATTCACACCATGCTGGCGACGGGAACCGACGCTGTCGCAGGCCGCCAGGAATCGATCAAGGTCCGCTATGCCGACGATATGGTGACAATGCCGCTGCAATGCGGCACGCAATGGGACGCGCTTGGACACGTCTTTAACGGCGAAAAAATGTGGAATGGCTATGACGCCCGCCTGGTCGACGCGAACGGCGCGCACAAGAACGGCATCGAGAAAACGAAGGACAAGATGGTCGGGCGGGGGGTGCTTCTCGACGTCGCGCGATTCGAGGGCGTCGATTCGCTCGAGGACGGCTACGGTATCGGCAACGCCGAGTTGGAAAAATGCGCGGCCGCGCAAGGCGTCGAGATTCGCAAGGGCGATTTTGTTATTGTTCGCACGGGCCACATGGAGCGTTGCCTCGCGCGCGGCGCATGGGAAGGCTACGCGGGCGGTAACGCGCCCGGCCTGCGGTTTGAAACCGCCGAATGGGTTCGCAGCACGGACATGGCCGCGATCTGCGCGGATACCTGGGGCTGTGAGGTCCGGCCCAACGAAACCACGGTCGCGAGCCAGCCCTGGCACTGGGTGGTGATCCCGATGATCGGCATCAGCATGGGCGAGATTTTTTACTTGAAAGATCTGGCGGCGGATTGCGCGCAGGACCGCGTCTACGAATTTTTCTTCTGCGCCCCGCCGCTGCCGATCACTCGGGCGGTAGGTTCACCTGTGAATCCGATCGCGATCAAATAGCTCAGCCCGCGTCGATCGATGAATTCCGATCGCATCTGGTGGCCCGTGGTGGTTGTCGGAGCGGGGCCGACTGGCCTGACGCTGGCGAACCTACTTGCGCGCTACGGCGTCGACGTCCTGCTCATCGAGCGCAACGAATCCACTGTCCAGGAACCGCGCGCGGTTTCGATTGACGACGAATCGCTGCGCACCATGCAAGCCATTGGAGTCGTCGACACCGTGTTGTCGCATGTGGTCCTCGGCTATGGATCGGAGTACCTCAGCCCTGGCGGTTCCTGTTTTCTCCGCGTTCGTCCCACCACAAAAGAATACGGCTACCCGAAGCGCAACGCGTTTCGCCAGCCGGTTTTCGAGCGCGAATTGCGCGAGTATTTCTGCGCCCACGCGGCTTCCGCGACCCGCTCCGAAGCGTGGTTCAGCAGTGAACTCGTCGAGTTTCGAAACGAGCAGGACTCGGTCCAGCTCTCTGTGCGTCGCCCCGATGGCAGCATCAGCGAAATCTCCGCGCAGTACGTGACGGCATGCGACGGCGGGCGCAGCTTCGCGCGCGACAAGCTGGGCATCAAGTTGAGCGGCTCGACATTCCGCGAGCGCTGGCTCATTCTCGACCTCGAGGAAACCCGCGACCTGACTCGCGACACAAAAGTCTTCTGCGATCCCGCGCGGCCTTGTCTCTCGCTACCCGGCCCGGATCGCACGCGGAGATTTGAATTCATGCTGCACGACGGAGAGGAGGAAGCAGCAGTTACCGCGCCCGAATTCACGCGCGCACTGCTGAAAAAGCACGGCGAGGAAGGCACTCCGATTCGGCGCAGCCGAGTCTACACGTTTCATGCGCGCATGGCGGATCGATGGCGCGAGGACCGCATTTTCCTCGCGGGGGATGCCGCGCACTTGAGTCCGCCGTTTGCGGGCCAGGGGATGAACAGCGGCATCCGCGACGCGCACAACCTCGCGTGGAAGCTTGCGGCCGTGGTCAAGAAGCAACTCGGTCCTCACCTGCTCGATACCTACGAGCGGGAACGCCGCGATCACGCGTGGGAAATGATTCAACTGGCGCTGCGCATGGGTAAAGTCATGATGCCCCGTACCAGCGCGAACGCTTTAGCGCTTCAGGCTACATTCCGGCTGCTCGGCCTTTTTCCGCCGATCCGGACCTATTTCGCGGAAATGAAATACAAGCCCAAGCCGCGGTTTGCGTCTGGATTTCTCCTACGCGGAGGAAATGACGGTGTAGCGCGGCTCATCGGCGGGCTGTTTCCTCAGCCCGAGCTTCGAAGTGCGAATCAGACCGCCCTGCTCGACGAGTTTCTGGGCACGGGATTCGCGCTGCTCGCGACACCTCAAACTCCGGCCAGTCTTTTTGAACGACTCCCGGTCGAATTGTGGGCCCCGCTCCGCATTCAGCGCGTTGCCGTCCGCCTGGCCGCCGATGCAACGCCTGCTACTCCAGACGTCGTCATCCTGCGCGATCCGAGCGGCGCGTTTGCGAATTCGATGAAAGACGTGCCGCCGGGTTTATTTCTGATTCGACCCGACCACTACGTCGCCACGTTTCTTCGCGCTGAACAGATGGAACACGATTTGCGCGCGGTGAACGAGTTGATGGATCGCACGTGGGGCTAGCGTGGCGAGCCGTGCTAGGGTTTCGGTTTTGCCGCGCTCGAATCCCGGATTGCGTCGTTGAACCGACGCTCCTCCGAGGGCGAGCAAATCTCCTCAAAGATAGCGGCCTTCGCGTTCACGAACGTGATCGTGTCCGCAACCCAGGGTTTGGTGTACGTCTTCGGATCGGTGAGCGTCATGTCGAGTAGCAACGTGTCTTTTTCCGTGCGCCGGTAGCGTTCCACCAGGCGCATCTGGTCGCTGTGCGGATTTCCGAAATGATCGAGCCAGGTTCGGTCATCGTAGCCGAGCGATTCAACGACAAACGTGTCGCCCTCCCAGCGGCCCACGGAATATCCGTACCAGGCAGGATCGGGATCCTTCGGAAGCGCGCGGCCGTCGGTCCAGATCGTGCGCCAAACGTCGTGATATTGCATGTGCTGCAGCACGCGGTCGGGGGTCTGAATAAATTCAAACGGCCGTAGATTCGCCTCCCACAAATCGCGCGGATAGCCCAGCGGCTCGCACTGGGAAACCGGATCGTTGTTGAATTCCGGCTCGACGGCTCGCGGGCCGTAGCTCACTTTGTTCGCGTCGAATTTTGCTTTTCCCCATGCCGTCATCGGCGGAGACGAAGCGTCGGATCGCATCTGCGGCGGAACTTTCTTGTCCTTGCTGTCGACCCATTTGTCGTTCAGCGAGTGCCGCTCAAAATATCCCGCGGTCGTGGGCGTGGACCAGACTCCCGACAGATCGTGCGGGTTGTAGGGTTTGGGAGTGGAAAGTTCCTTCGGCAATTCCTCCGGCTTCCACGCTCCAGGCGCGTAGTCCCTGGTGCCGTAGGTTTGGCCGAAAGCGGTGAGCGAGAATCCCATCGTTGCCGCCCCGATCAAGACCGTATTTCGCACGCGATGGCGCATCCCAGTCTCCTTCGGCGGCTCCCGCGAAATCTAGATTTGGATTTTCAGCTCCGCGAATGATCGGTGGAATTGTAACGCCGCGCGCGAAAATCGAGAGTGCACCTTCAAACACATCAATAATCCGTGTCCGCCTTCTCTCCGTTGCCCTTGACATTTTTCGTCGTGAGGGTGCGCCCGTCCGAAAGCACAACGTGATCGAACTGGAGCCGCGGCGCGCCGTTTCGCGAAGGATGTCCGAAAATCGTGATCTTGTCCCCCGCCTTCATCACTTCCCGGCTGAAACCCGCGCTCGAAAGCTGGTGCGGATTGCCAAGCTCGGCGCCCCAATGCACAACTTCACCCTGCGCATCGGTCACGTCGAACAAAATCGCGCAGTGAGGATTCGCCCAAACCCAATCCGTGACCGTTCCCTGAAGCGTGATCGATTTATCCTGCTGATAGGCCACGCCCGTGCCGTGATGCGCGAGCAGGGGAGCGCCGGCAAAAAGAAAGCACACACCCAATATGAGTGGAGAGACCCGATTCCGCCTCATGACGCACCTCGATAGGCAATTTCTAGCACGCGGGGTAACGTTCTCGCAACGTTCGCGGAACGCTCGGCCTAAAAACTCGCACATTCTCTGTGCAGCCTCCAACCACTAATCTCTAGCTTCCAGTCTCAAGAAACTCTCCAGACCGCATCACCGGCTCCGCGTCACCCTTCGCGTTGATGCCGTCCACATCGATGCGATTCGACCCGATCATCCAGTCGACATGAATCAGGCTGCTGTTGGCGCCGTGCGCGGCGAGCTGTTCGGGAGAGAGGCTGTCGCCGTCCTTGAGGCACGAGCTGTAGGCCTGGCCGAGCGCGATGTGGCAGGCGGCGTTTTCGTCGAAGAGAGTGTTCATGAAAAGCAATCCGCTGGACGCGATGGGCGATGAGTGCGGCACCAGGGAAACTTCGCCAAGGCGCCGCGCGCCCTCGTCGGTCTCGATCATGCGTTGCAGGACCTGTTCGCCGCGCGCGGCTTGCGTGTCCACAATCTTGCCGCCCTCGAAGCGCACCGAAATTCCTTCGATCATGGTGCCCTGATAGGAAAGCGGCTTCGTGCTGGTCACTTGGCCGTCCACGCGGTCTTTGTGCGGCGTCGTAAAGATCTCTTCGGTCGGCATATTGGGGATGCAGTAGCGCCCGTTGCCCGCCGTCGTGCCGCCTCCGAGCCACAGGTGATCGTCGGCGAGGCCGACGCGGAGATCGGTGCCTGGCCCGCGGAAGTGCAGCGCCGCGTAGCGCTTCTCGTTCAGCCGGGCGGCGCGAGCGTGCAGAATCGCGTCGTGCGCCTTCCACGCGTCCACGGCATCCGGCCGGTCCGCGCGCGATGCGGCGAAGATGGCGTCCCAGAGTTTGGCCACCGCCGCATCCTGCGGCAAATCGGGAAATACCGCCGCGGCCCACGCGGGCGTGGCGCAGGCGACGATGGTCCAATTGATGTCATGGCGGACGATCAGCTCCATCGCCGGCCGGTAGGCTTTCGACGTGGCGCGATTCACGCGCGCCACCTTTTCGGGATCCTCCCGCGAAAGCAGGGAAGGATCGTTGCCGGTAATCGCGAGCCGCGCCGCCCCGCTGCGAAACGCCTGTGCCATGGCATTAAAGAGCCACGACGGCGCGGCGTCAAAACTCGCATCCGCGCCATAGCGAAATCGCAACAGCGAAGACTGCTCGTCCGTGAACAAAGTCGTGACCAGCGAGGCGCCCGCCTTGTAAGCGTGCTCGGTGATGCGCCGCGCCAGCGGAGCGGCATCGAGCGTCGCGGTCATCACCAGCTCTTGCCCCGGCGCAAGTCCCAGCCCGGCGCGAACCGCAATTTCCGCCAGCCGGTCGAGGTTTTGCTCGAGTTCAGAGGTTCGGGCCAAAGGCCCTTCCGCAAATGTTTTGGTCAAGGTCATAGCCTGCATTATCTCGCGGCGCGACGCGCAATGGCAAACCACACTGTACTGGAGCGGACGCCAGGACAATCACCGCGCATCCCGTCCCTGACGCACGGCTTCCTCAGCGGACGCAGTCCCGGTGGCAATGGGGTGGCGGTGCAGCCGTTGCCGTAGTTGGTCGACAGTGGGTCGCTCGGCGAGGCGGCGAGCGACCGCCAGCAGATAGTCCGAAAGAGACATCCCGGCGAGTTCTGCCTGCGTCCTCGGTGTGCGATGCAGACTTTCGGGAACGTTCCGAATCTGAATAACGCGTGCCATCTGTTGAACATGCATGCACGCTCAGCACGCGTCAAGCCCGGAACGCGATGCCCTGTCGGCGGGCGGTTCAGAGCTGGAAAATTCCCAATTGGAACAGCAAGCAAAGCTGACGTGGTGAGGCGGGGACCTCTACAAGCTATCTCATAAATGGTCATTGTGGGTCGCGGCTTCAGCCGCGACATTCAGAGCCCTGAGAAACAAGGGCTTTAGCCCCTGAAGGCCCGTCGAGTTTGGATGGCTGAGCATTTATGAGGTGGCTTCCGGAATTGGTGGGCCTGGGTAGACTTGAACTACCGACCTCGCCCTTATCAGGGGCGCGCTCTAGCCACCTGAGCTACAGGCCCAATGAGGAAATGCCGCGAAACAGGCAACGATCATGATAGCGGTCCCGCGACGAACGGGTCAAGTCGAGAGCGGCTCCACTCGAGCGAAGATGCTCTCGTTTGGCTGTCCGTCCAGAATAGCCAACGAACCGATTTCCACAATGCCCGCGGCCGCAGCAGGTGTATAGTTCCGGGCAGCCGAAGGTCCGAACGAGACAGATAGAAAATTCCAGGGCCACATCGCACCTGCGGAGGCGAACCATGAAATCAGGAATGCGCGCCGTCGGCATGATCTTGGTGCTCACGTTTTTCGCCACACTTTCAGCAAATCTGAGCGCGCCGGTCGTGCAGGCGGGGCAAGGAGGAAGCGGCGCGCGGACCAGCGGACCCGTCACCTCCGGCAAGGTCTACAATTTTGAAAAGATTGCCGACGGCGTATACTACGCCACGTCCACCAGCCAGATGGCCACGGGCGGCAATCATCCTATCTTTGTGGGCGATCGCGACGTGTTCCTTGTGGACGCAGGCACAACTCCCGCGGCGGCGCGAGCGCTCCTCGAGGATTTGAAACTGATCACGGACAAGCCGGTGCGCTGGGTGGTCAACACCCACTTTCACTTCGATCACACCGACGGCAATTCCGTCTTCGGTCCCGAAGTGCAGATTCTCGCCCACGAATACGTGCGCCACGCCATCGTCGATCTGGACGTGCTGCACCGCGAGCCGTTCAAGACGGCGTTCGCGAACCTGCCGATTCAAATCGACGCGCTGAAAACGCAAATTGCCGCCGAGCAGAACCCCGCAAAGCGCGCCGTGCTGCAAAAGCAGCTCGACGCCAAGCAGGCCGATCTGGAGGAGTTCAAGACGATCAAGCCCACTCCTCCCACGATGACGTACACCTCGAAGTTGACGCTCTACCAGGGCCAGCGGGAGATTCAGCTTCTCCACTTAGGGCTGGGGCACACACGGGGCGACACGTTCGTCTATCTTCCGAAAGAGCGAATCATATGCACCGGCGACATGATGGAATCCCAGCCCGCCTACATGGGTGACGCCGTTTTTGACGAATGGCTCAAGACGCTGGACGCCGTGAAAGAGATGAGTTTCGATACCGTCCTGCCCGGCCACGGCGTGCCGTTCCACGACAAGTCCCTGATTACTGCCTACCAAAACCTTTTGCGGGATTTCATGTCTCAGGTGACCGAGCTTCGCAAACAGGGCCTCACGCCCGAGCAGGCTGCTCCGAAAGTCGACCTGACCGCTCACAAGGGCGATTTTCCGCAAATCCAGGGCACCGGGGCCGAGACCCGCGGCGTGCGTCGAATGTATGAGTGGATGGACGAAAAATCACGCTAAGAACGGAACGCGTAAAGAATCTTGGGCTCCTGATCCCTACTGCTTCTCCCAAACCTGCAGGTTGTCAAACTCGCCCGCGTCCGTCTTGCCTTTGGCGTGGATCGTCAGGGTTTTGCCGCCATCGGAAATCTTGAACGTGGTCACCTCCACCTGATTTCCAGCTTTCGTGAATTTCGCTTCGTAGGTGTTGGCGTCGACTTTCTTTGACGCAATCTTGTCCGCGGTGTTCGGTATGTTGCCCATGGTGGGATATTCCTTGCTATCGTCCTTGATCGTATAGCCATAGGACAGTTGTTTTCCCGCGGCGTTCACTCCGTTGACCATGACCATTCCCATGGCGTCCCACGTGCGCGTCTGGCTCTGCGGCGGTGGTCCCGGATTGTATTTCGATTTCGCGACGTTCAGCTTCCAGGTCCCCACAAAGGGACTATCTTGCGCCAGCAGCAGGCTTCCCGCCGCGAGCACCACCACGAGCAACGCAAAAACTCGCATCTTTCGATTCATCTGGGATCTCCTCCAAGAGATTCTTGCACAGCCTGACTGGGGATCAATCGGGTACGCAGCAGAGTATGCCCGGTTCGCCGCCGGAGTCAAGATTCGCCGCGACACGACTGCCGCACTTGAGCCACAGCCTGCCCGTGGCATATGATTCCCCCGGCATCCCCAGGGGGACAACGGCTCAGCCGTTATGATTACTCGCAAAATCGGTGAAGGCGGCCGCTGGCTGCTCGAAAAAATCGTGGATCTCGTCGCGTCCACGGGTATCAATCCAAATCTCCTGACTTTCTTTGGCCTCCTGGTGAACTGCTGGGCGGCGGTCCTTTTCGCCGTCGGCAGGTTCCGCGCCGGGGCCATGGTGATTTTCTTCGCCGCGTTCCTGGACATGCTCGACGGCCAGGTCGCGCGGCGCGAGAAACGCGTAACGGCCTTCGGCGCATTCTTCGACTCGACGCTGGACCGCTACTCGGATATGGCGCTTTACATGGGCTTGCTCGTCTACTACGCCGTGTCCGAGCGAACCTCCTACGTCGTGCTGTCGGCGGTGGCCACGGCCGGCTCGGTGATGGTCAGCTACTCCCGCGCCCGCGCCGAATCTTTGATTCCTCTCTGCAAGGTCGGCTTTATGGAACGGCCCGAGCGCATGGTGCTGCTGATCCTCGGCGGCCTCTTCAATCGCATGGCGCCAGCGCTTTGGGTGATCGCGGTCGTCGCCACGCTCACCGTCATCCACCGCATCCTCTTCACCTGGCACGAAACCAAAGCGGGCAGGACCCTCCCGAGCATCCGGCTTTCCCTGTGAGCACAAGCCAAGCTTTGCCTTTTCCGTATCGCGTCCTTCAACATCGTTTGACCCACCTTGAAAAACTGAGCTAATGTCAATTTGAGATGGATAGATGAGGACGATAAGTAGCTCTGAACTGAGGACGCGACTCGTGCGGTATATCAGGTTGGCCCATCAGGGCGAAACTTTCGCTATCACTATCCGTGGGAAAATTGTGGCGTTCCTTGAGCCACTCCCTCCTGACGAAACCGCGTCGAGCGTTACTAACAAACGCGAGCCGCGTCCAAGATAATTCTCAATAATCAGGGACTGCCTCGCTCTTCAAATCCCAAGGCCCAAACCTAAACTCTCACTTGTCCACTGCCACAGGCCTAAGCGTCCCGTCGATCGGCGCCGCAATAATCGCGTGCACTCGCTCGCGCAACGCCGGAAAATCTTCCTTCCGCAGATCCTTCGTTTCAATCACGTCGTGCAGATACACCGTGACCGTGCCCGGCCGGATCAGCCAGCCGGTTTTCTTGTTGAATTCAAACGCCCCGACGAGGCTGACGGGCACGATGGGCGTGCCAAATTGCAGCGCCATGCGAAACACTCCGTCCTTGAACGGGCCGACGCGGCCGTCCCGCGTTCGCTGGCCTTCGGGAAAGACGGCCAGGCTCACTCCGGAATCGAGCGCCGCGCGTGTCAGCCGCCACATACGCTTCAGGTCGGACGGGCGATTTACGTCCGGCACGGGAACGTTGCCGAAGCGTTTCATCATCCAGCCGTATACCGGAATGCGGAAATGGGACTCGAGTTCGAGCCCGCGAAAAAATTGCGGAATCGTGGCGTAGAGGACGAACGGATCGAACAAATTCACATGATTGACGAGAAAGAAGCACGTCCGCGTAGCGTCAAACCCGGGCGATCGCTTCACCACGATTCTCGCACCTGCGACTTTCATTGTGACGCGGCAAAGCCAGCGCTGCGGGCCGTCATTTTCCCGGGGATCGATGAAGATACCGAGCACGACGAGGACGCAGCAGATGGGAAAGAAAAACGCCGCGGAGAGAAGCCAATGAAACGTGCTGCGAGCAATCGCCCACGCTCGTCGAAGGCCGTGGTCCCCGGCAGCCTCCGCGGTCGCCGGCGCGGGAATCGGTTGTTCGGTCTCCACGTTCATACCGTCACGTCGAGAGCGCCCGGCAGCACTTCGAGCGACTCCGCCTCGAGAGTGAGCACCTCTCCATCAATCACCACGTTCACCGGGTGTTTCAATTCGAAGTCGATCCGCACCGCCGTGCGCCTCGATGCCATTGGATGCCGGATATGAGTGCCGGTAAAGAGCGTCGGCAGATTTCGCACCAGGCCCAACCGCCCAATCGGTCCCCAGTGAACATACTCAATCGTACCGCTGTCGATCGCGGCGTGGGGCGCGATCATCATTTTACCGCCGGTGTACTTGCTGTTGCTGAACGCGACGAAGAGGCAGCGACGGTCGTCGCGCGCGCCGTCCGCGCGCAGGGGGAACGGGCGGCGCCGCAGCCGCGCCAGCGAAACCAGCACGCCGACCAGATAGCCGGGCTCGCCCAAAAATTTCAAGCGGCGATTCGTCAGCGTGGCGACGTCCGCGGCGAAGCCCATATTGAGGGTGTTGATGAAAAAAACGGAACCGCCCGAGTGTTCCAGCCGAATGACGTCGCAGGGGCGCGAGCGGCGATCGAGAATGGCCTGGGCGCCGAATTCGGCGAGGTCCGTCCCGTTTCTGACGAAATCGCGGAGAAACGAGTTGCCGGTTCCGAGTGGAAGAAATCCCAGCGATGCGCGGCCTTGCGTAGCGGCGTCCGGAAAAAGCCCGTTGATAATCTCGAAGCCTGTGCCGTCTCCTCCGACGGCGATGAACTTGCGAAATCCGTCGGCATAGGCGCCGTTAGCGAGTACGGTCGCTTCGCCAGGCCGGCGCGTTTCGTGCACTTCAAGCGAAAGGCCCGCGGCGCGCAGACGTTCCAGCGCGCGCGGCGCAAGCTTTCCACAGCGCCCGCCGCCGGCTGCGGGATTCACGATCGTGAAGTACGCCTCGCTCATAGGGAAACCATCGCGTCGCGTTCCAATTGTTTGCCGATCAGCCCGGCGAGGACGACGCGCCGGATCTTCATCGCCGCGTTGCGCGGAAAATCGTGCTCCCACACGATGTAGCCTGAGACGCGCTTATAATTCTGGAGCTGTGCGTTTCGCCTGTTGATTTCCTTGACGAACGCGCCGTCCACCACGTGTCCCGGCTCGAGATGCAGCACGAGCACGAGTTGCTCTCCCGTCATCGTGTGCTGCGGCCAGATGTAATTCGCCGCATAGACGCAAAACTCCTTCACCGCAATTCCCTCAAAATTGTTTTCGATGTCTTCAGGATAGATGTTTTTCCCTTCGGCGGTGACGATCATATTTTTCTTGCGCCCGAAAAGCTGCAGATGACCGGATGCGTCCACGCGTCCCAGATCGCCGGTCATCAGCCAGCCGTTCACTAAAGTCTCCGCCGTCATTTCCGGATCGTCGAGATAGCCGGACATGACCGTCTTGCTGCGCACGGCGACTTCGCCGATTCCATCCGCGTCCGGCCCCACGATGCGAATTTCCATTCCGGGCACGGGTTTTCCCACGGTATCGGGCCGGAACGGCCGAAGATCGTTCAGCGTGATCGCGGTGCAGGCCTCGGTGCAGCCGTAGCCGTTGTAGATGGGAATGCCGATATTGTGAAAAAATTCAATCGTGGCAGGTTCGGTGAACGCGCCTCCGACGAGCAAAGCCTGCAGGCCGCCTCCAAATGCGTTGTGGATATCCTTTAGCAGCACGCGGCTCAGGCCCGGGCGGGGCTTCGCGCGGGTGAGCGCGCGATTGACGCCGATCAATGCGTCGAGCATTTTCCTTTTGGCAGCCGGGAGCGCCGAAAATCTCTCGCGCAATCCGCGCTGCAGATTTTTCAAGATCAACGGCACGACCGCCATGTACGTGATTTTGTATTTTGTGAACGCTTCGCGGATAAATTCCGGGCGCAGCGTGCGCAGATGAACAACGGTTCCGCCGCCCGTGAACGGCATGACGAAACCGCCCATGAAATCGATCGCGTGATTCGTGGGAATGATGCTTAGGTAGCGCGCCCCCGGCCGGAAGGGGAAAATGGGCGACACGGCGGCGCATTGTTCGAGATAATTTTCGTGCGTCAGCATGCACCCACGCGGGTGGCCGCCCGTACCGGAGGAGTAGACAATGCAGGCCGTGTCCATCAGCGCGCGCGGCCGGAATTCGGGCGCGCGCGCGCCGCAGAATTCCTCCCAGCGCTGCGCTCCGGCGAGATCGGCGTTCGGTGGCGCTTCGGTCACGAACACTTTGCGCAATTTGTGCTCGCGAAACGCGAGAGCTTGGACGATCGCGCGCCAGAGCGGGTACTCGACAAACAGAATTTGCGCCTGCGAGTGTGCGAGCAGTTGAAGATGCTCCGAGGCGGAAAGCTTGTAATCGAGCGGCACGAGGACGCCGCCAGCGAAAAACACGGCATACGCCGAAATCAGCCACTTCGGCTGATTGGTCATGATGATCGCTGCGCGATCGCCCGGGCCGAACCCCGATTCTTCGAGCGCTGCGGCGACGAGATCTGCGGCCTCGCCGAATTGCCGGTACGTAAGGCGGGATTTCTCGCGTTCACGGTCCGCCTCGATCAGGCAGACCTCTTCCGGCCAACGCGCGAGAGAATCGCGCAACGCCGCTCCCAGCGAATCGTACTTCGCCAAATCCAGCATCAGTTTTGCCACGGAATCGCGGAGGACCAGGAAACGAGACGATTATATGAGGAAATCATCGGGCGAATAGTCTTATTCGGCGTCGTTAGAGCCTGGCTTGTATACGTGTGGCGAGCGTGTGGAAGTCGCTGACGCCTTGCACCTCGTAATCGGGTAGTTCCACATGGAAGTGATTTTCGAGCCGGGTGAGGAGTTCGAGCGCCTGCAAGCTGTCGATCCCGAGCTTCTTGTAGAAATCATCGCCGGGCTGAAGTTCGGCGCGCGACACTTGGAAATGAGTAGCGGCGAGAGTCAGGATTTCGTCGGTCGTCTGTTCGATCGTCTTCATAATTGGCCTATTTTACAGGAAGCACGTGTATTGCGGGATTTTTGTGGGACAGCCACTCCTGGCTGTCCCCGCAGCCGCCTTCGGCAGGACCATGCGGGACAGTCCCACGTAGCTCATGGGAGATACGGATGCGGTCCGGCATTTTCGACGAATTTGCGCAGGCCTTCCATCACCGCGGGCCGCGTGAAAAGGTCGCAGAAAATGTCGATCTCGCGCCGCAGTTCCTCTGCAGGCAGCGGCTTGATGAAACGTTTCGCGGCGGCGGAGGTCGCGCGATCGAACTTAGTCGTTTGCGCGGCGGTGGCGCGTGCGACGCGCAGAGCTTCGCCCTCGGCGGCGACTTGGCTCACAAGGCCCACGGCAAGCCCTTTGGTGGCGTTGATGCTGCGCCCGGTGAGTAAGAGATCGCGCACGACCGCATTTCCAATGTCGCGCTTCAACCGCGGAATGCCGCCAAAGCCGGGAACGAGTCCGAGCCGCAACTCAGGGAAGCAGAACCGCGCCATCTTGTCGGCGATGATGAGATCGCACGCGAGCGCCAGCTCGAATCCACCGCCGAAGCAGACGCCGTGCACAGCGGCAATCGTGGTGAGCGGCGAGGCGTCCAGCCGGTTGAGGAAGGCGTGAATCCGCTCCAGAAATTCGCGCACGCCTTTCGCTGCTGCGGATGCATCCATTTTTTGCGCTTGCTCGTACAGTTCGCGCAAGTCCGCGCCGGCGGAGAAGCCGGCTTTCTGCGTGCTGAGGAGGATGAGCGCGCTGGCCTTCGATTCCAGAGCGGGAAGCACGGCGACGAACCGCTCCAGATCCTCGAGCATCGCGAGACCAATTTCGTTGGCGGGCGGGCGATCGAGTGCGACCTCGACAACACCGTCAGAGAGCCGCCAAGAAAGCACTTTTCCTTTGTGTTCGTCCATACGCGCGAACTGCTTTCTTGGAGGTCCGACCTTTAGGTCGGACATTAGCAGTCGCGCCAGGCAGGCCTTTAGGCCCTGAACCTTCAGGGGCTAAAGCCCGCGATAGGATACGCTGAACGTCGGGGCTGAAGCCCCGACCTCCGAAAACCCAAGCCTAGAGCCTGAAACTTGAAACCTAACAGATGCTACTCTTGCTTCGCGTACATTTGTTCGATCTCGGCGGTGAAGCGCGCGGCGATCGTGTCACGCCGTAATTTTCCGTTGGCCGTGAGCAAACCGTTTTCAATCGTGAACAATTCCTTGGACACGTGAAATTTGCGAATTTTCCGGTAGTGCGGCATGCCTTCATTGACGCGGCCGATCATCGACTCGACATCCGCGCCACCATTCGCGCCGGTGATGATCGCGGCGAGAAAGCTGCGGCCGTTTCCCAGCAACACGACGTGCTGCGCGCCCGGTACGGCACGGAGCAATTCCTCTTCGATCGGCTCCGGAGCGATATTGTGGCCCGAGTTCAAAATGATGAGGTTCTTGATGCGGCCGCTGATGCGCCAGTTTCCGCCGGCATCCATGTCACCCTGATCTCCGGTGTGGAACCAGCCGTCGCGCAGCACCGCCGCGGTCTGCTCCGGGCGGCGCCAGTAGCCCGGAAAAATATTCGGCCCGCGAACGACGATTTCGTCATTTTCGCCGAGCTTCATCTCGATGCCGGGAATCGCGGGGCCGACGCACCCGGGTTCGACGTGTTGCGGATCGTCTAGCGTGCAGATGCCGGTAGTCTCCGTGAGTCCGTATCCTTGCAGCACAGGGATTCCGAGCATCATGAAAAACAGCTGCGTTTCCCGAGCGAGAGGGGCAGAGCCGCAAATCATCGCGCGAAGATTTGACCCCACGCGTTTCCGGATGGAAGGAAAAATCAAAAGCCCGGCGAGGCCAAGCCAGAAAAAATCCCAAGGCTTCGGAGCCTTCGCGTCGAGTCGAAACCAGGCTTCCTCCGCGTGGCTGAAAATCTTCGCAACAATCCCTCCTCGCTTGCGAATACTGTCCTTGATTCCCGCGCGCATTCGTTCCAGCAGCAAAGGAACATTGAGGAAGTAGTTTGGAGAAGCGGAGCGGATTTCGTCGGCTAGTTTCGTGAGGTCCATGGAAAACGTCATGACGCTTGTCCGCGACAAGCACGATAGCAACAGAATCCACGAGGCAGCGAAACAAAGTGGTGTGTAATGAAAAACCTGCTCCGGCTCCTTGCGCGGCCCCATTAGTTTGTCGAGGCGTGCCCCTGTGCAGGAGAGCATGTGATCGAGGTTGGCTACCGTCAACATCACGCCCTTGGCTTCACCGGAGGTTCCGGAAGTGTACAAGATCGCGACGCTATCCTGCGGCGAAAGCGCAACAGGAGCGGCTGCCGCGTTTGCGGGAGCTTGCGGAATCAGAGAGAAAATTTCGTCGAAGAGAACAAATCGCGGCGCGTCCGGCCATGCCGCGGAGATCGCGGCGCGAATCGCCGCGTCGGCGCAGCAAATCAAGCTTGGGGCCGAGTCGCGCAGCATCGCCGCGAGTTCCGCCGGCGACTGCCGCGCGTAAAGCGGCACCGCGATGAGTCCCTCGGCGATGATCGCGAGATCGAGCGCAGTCCAGCGAATGCTGTTGGGCGCGATGAGCGCGCAGCGGTCTCCCCGTGCAAGGCCCGCGGCCCGCAAGAAACCTCGCGCCACCTCGATCTGCGCGAGCAATTCCGCGCCGGTCGCCGTCCGATTCCCACCGGATTGCGCCTCGGCCAGAACGATGGGCCCGCTAGACTCATGCAAGCGCGAGAAAATGTTTTCGACGAAGTTCATGGCCTCAAGTAGGACAGGCTTAAGCCTGTCGGGGTTCCGCTGCGTCACTCGGATTGCGCGCGTCAGTCGCGCTGGCGTTTCAGACAAGATCAAGTCGAAACCCACAGACCGCCCTTCGTTCCCTCAGGGTAAAAAGTCTGTGCTACTTAATTCCCCGCTGCAGCTGCCGCCGCGCTCGAATACGACTCGAGCACCCTCTCTAAATTGGCGCTGAGCGGTGGCAAATACTCTTCCCAGCCGTGCACACCCGAGCGCACCGGAAATTCCGGGTACTGCTGATGAATCGCGCGCTCGAGAAAGACGCCCATGCGCGCCATGGTTTTCAGGTTTCGCACGACCGAGCTGCCGATGCCCTCGCGGATCGCGTCCGCATTCGCCGCCAAGTATTCCATCACATCGACGAGCTTCTCGCCGAGATCCGGGTCGTCAACGGTCAGCAGCAAGCGGTCGTGCCCGCGCTCGCGCATCAGGTTGCGAATGCGCTCGTCCATCGTGACGCCCGCCGAAGGAACGAGCGAAGGCATCGAGGTAACGATCGCGTGAAACCGCGAAGAGAGTATCAGGCTCGCGCAGCGCAGTATGCTCACGAGCTTGTACATGTCCAGGCTCTCGGAACTGAAAACCGGCGCGCCGCCGAGCTCCGGCGCCAGCGCCTGGCAAGCCCGCGTGTCGAGCTTCTCCATGGCAATCAGGACCAGGAACACGCGATGCCTGCTGCAAAACGCCTTCACGCCGGTCGCAAGGGCGACAAGATATTTCTTGTATGCCGCGTCCACGTCGGCGCCCGACTTGTGGAAATAGATGGTGCGGTAGTAGCTGTCCTTGTACGCGCCGAACAGCGAGTGCGCCAGAAATTTGGGCGTCGACGGTGTCACCGGCCACCAGAACGGATTGATCGGGCAGACTGCCAGAATCGGCGTCTTGCCGTCCCATCCCGCATCGGCGAGCGCCTTGCTGCCGTACTCGGGTGGATGCGGCTCGAACGTCCAGGCCGTGTCCGTGCCCAATTCGCTGGCGATACCCAGTTTGCTGAGCACTGCCTGAGACTCCTCATTGCGCGTGATAATGAGCGAGCGTTTGCAATACCGCGCGCACATCTGTTCCAGGAGCGGATTCATGAAACCCGCTTCCGCGCCGTAGCCGACGGACAATTTATTTTCCGCGGAAGCGATCCCCAGCGCGCCGATGAACATGGTCGTAAGCGCATCCGCGAATTTGCTCTTGAACATCGAGCCTTCGCAGGCCACGACGCCGTGATGTTTCCGGACTTCGCGAAAGAGAAACGGTGGATAAATGTCCGGCAGAAATACTTGCCGCGCGTCGCCAAAATATCCGCGGCTCGCGTTGAAATCCTGGGACATCACACTCAGTTCGAGATTCTCAGCACCCAGGACGCGCCGCGCCTGCCGCAGCATCTCCTCGACGCGAACGTCCGAGCCCGTATTGCGCGCGCCGTTGTAACCGGCGTAGAGCAGTTTCAGTTTTTCTCCCGGCTGCCAGGGACGGCCCGCGCCCAGTTTCCACAGCGCGCCGGACAGCTCGATCAGCGAGCTCGTCCACGCCTGCAACACAAGATCCATCACGGGTGAGCTCCTTTCGCGCTGCCTGCGCCGGCGGTGGCGGGTTCGCGATGCGAAGCCGCCGGTGACCCGGGCCACGGCAGATACGGATAGGAGAAATGATGATCGCGGCTGAACCGCAACAGGGGGTAACAATAAGTCGAAAACGGCTCCGGCGCGCGCCCCATCTCGGCGGCGACCCGCGAGTTATCGAACACCGTATCCCAGACGAGATACGGCATGAACACTTTCAGCAAGGACGCGCTACGGCCCGCGGTGCCACGGGAATTTGAGAGCCAATTCACGACCGAAGTGAAATTCCGCTCAAGCCCCGGCCAGAAGAGCGGTTCTATTTTCCCGGTGGATTCAGCAAGCGCCCGCGTGACCTGGGCAAACGTTTCGGAACCCGTGCCCGACGAGAGATGGTAAATTTCATGCGCCGGATTCGGCTTCTGGTGCAGTGCGACGATGGATTCCGCTACGTAGTCCACTGGAACGATATCAATCCGATCCGCAGGACGGAAAGGCAATACCGGCAGTCCCGCAAGGAAAACGAAAGCACGTACCATATCGAATTGCGTGGTTTCGGGGCGGCGACCATCACCCAGAACAATGCTCGGCCGAAACACGGTCCTCTGAACGTCTGGGAGGAGTTCCCGCACCATGTGCTCGCAGAATTTCTTCGTGCGGGCGTAGGGATCGTAGTCGGAACGGTTCCAATCGATCGAAGCGTCCTCCGTGACCACTTCGTGGCTGCGATGGCCCGCGACGGCGACGGTCGAAACCTGGCTGAAGCGCCGCACGCCGTGCGCGTCATGCGCGCGGCGCGCGAGCTGCGCGACTTCGAGCGTGCCGCGCAGATTCACGTTCAAGCAGCTTTTTTCGGATTTGCGGTTGAGCGAGGCCGCGCAATGAATCACCGATTCGGTCGTGCCCAACAATCGCGTGTAGTCAGCGGCGCTCAGTCCAAATCGTGGCTCGGTAAGATCGCCGTTGAAAATCGAGATGCGCGTCTCGAGCGCATCGCGGAAGCGCGGAAAATCCAAATGCAACTGTAGCGCCCGCCAGACGCGCTCGTTCGCTTCCTGCTCCGTTTTCGCGCGCACCAGCAGATTCAGCCGGTCGGTGTGGCGTTCCAGTAGGATCGAAGCGACGTGTGCGCCGATGTAGCCGGTGGAACCGGTCAGGAAAATGGCCATGGATCAGGCTTGCGTCCCCGCGCCCGGCGCCGCCCCTGCGCGAGGAACATCTTCGCGGCGCCCGGATCCGTTACCCGCATGCTGCAAGGAGAATGCGCGGCGCGTGCGTTGCTCCGGCGGGCGTCCCTCGATCAGCGGGTAGACCCAGCGACGCAGCGCCGGGACATGGATATTAATCCAATAATCCCACCAGTCAACGGTCGAGGGATCGTATCCGAATGCGGATTGCTCTTCCGGAGGGAGCGCCATCGAGAGCAATTGCACGTTTTGGGCTTCGAAGACCTGCTCGTTGTGCAGGATGAAGGGCTTGTACAGCTCGATCAGCTTTTCGACGCGGGCGAGGTCGCGTTCCGCGCGGGCGAGTGGCGGCTTCTTCATCTGCAGCGCGGAGGCGGCGCGATTGATTCCCTGAACCACCGCCTTTTGGGCCGGAACGGAGAATTTCTCATAGCGCGATTTGGAAACGGGAATCGTGTCGAACTGCATGCGCATCCAGTTTTCCAGGCTCTGCTGCGAGCGGAAATATTTGCGGTGCGCGAGGCCGGTCAGTTCGATCGAGCGCCCCATGTCGCACGGATTGCTCGCGGAAGTGGCGAGCTGATAAATCAACTCGTGTCGCTGGGCGATGAGCGCGGCTCCGATGAGCGTCATTCCGCGGCACACCATGTCCACCGGAATCATGTCGAGGCATTTTCGCTCGTTGGTCGGGAGCTGGCGGAAATACGTGCCCAGAAGATACGAAAGCGGCGCGGAAGTGTTGATGCCCTCATTCCACCCGCGAAACGGCTGGTCGGTGGAGGTCTCGACGATGGACGGCCGCACGATGGCGATCGGCAGTCCCGCGCCGTAGCGCACGATCAGGGATTCGGCGAGCGACTTCGTCAGAGTGTAGGTATTGGGCCAGCCGAGGCGCCTTGCCCGGCGCGTCCCCGCGCGCGTCAGGCGATTGCGCAGCCAGCGCATACGATTCTTGCGGATCAGATTATCCAGCTCGGGCCCGGCGGGTTCTTCGCTGCCGCGATGTTTCCCGAGCGCCTGGCGCTTCAGCGCCGCTGTAATCTCCGGGCTCTCCGCGCGCGCTTCGGCGTGCGCAACCACTTCCTGGAGGGAGTGCCATTCGCGCTCGGCATCGAAATCCACGACGCCCATCGGCGTGTAATTCGGCTGTACTTGCTCGACGACCCGGCCGTCCTTTGCCCCCACCACGTAACAGGTCGAAAGATGCATCAGCGCGGCGTGATCCGACTCGCGCAGAAAATCCGTCAGATATACGACAGGCGCCACATTGCTGCCCAGGGCTTCGCGAAGATCGGGATTGAAATCCGTCAAGCCGGAACTATTCACCACGAGGTCCAGGTTGCGCGCGAGCCGCGCTCGCTCCTCGGGGGCGACGCCCAGTCCCGGCTGGCTCACGTCGCCCTCGACCACTTCGACGCGCTCAGCGACGTACTCAGCGAAGCGGTCGCCAAGCCGTTCCTGCAGCGGATCGAAGACGGGCGACTCCTCGAAAATCTTCTCAAAGCGCCGCTCTGAAGTGGTCGAGCGCTGGCGGCGGATCAGCAGATAGATCTTGCCGATGTCCGGAACGTCGCTCAGCAGTTGCGCCAGCCACACCTTCCCGATAAAGCCCGTCACGCCGATCAGTAAAATGTTTTTTCCGGCAAGGATTCGGCGCACCGATAGCGGCTCGGAGTGTTTCTTGTTGTTGAATACCACCACGGCGCGATGATCCGGCGCGTGGCGGCGCTCGGAAGGCTGAATCGCGTTTTTCAGGCGTTCCGGATAGGCCTCCCAACCAAGGTTTTTCAGCAGGCAGTCCGCCGTCACGCGGCCGTCGGCGCTGCGCTGAAAGGCCCATGCCAATGGGCTTCTCGGCCGAATTACGGGATCGAGCAAGCGGCCGGTGGCGATCCCATTTCGGAATTCAAGGCGATTCGAAACCAGGCGGGTGACCCCCAGGTATTGCGCCAAGGGACGCATCACGTGATCGAGGCCCTGGCTGACCAGCACAAAATTCTCCGCACCCTTTTCCGCGAGGCACGATCGCAACTTCTCAACCCCCTCCGGCTTCAATTGCTTCTTCAAAACATATTCGAAGTACTCCTCACCCAGCGAGTCCAGACGGTCCCGGGTGACGCCGGCAAGCAGCGTATGCAGCACGCGCGTCGCGAATACGCGGTGGCTGGCGTAGAGAAACGGCCTGACCAGCGCGAGCGCCAGCGTACCTCCGCGGCGCGCCCACCGCCCCGCAAAGGTGTGGGAATTCCAGGTGAAATACGCAACGGGACGCACCGCCCCGAGCGCAGCGAGGCTCCCTTCCACGCGCCAAAACGTCAATGAATGAAGGTCCAGTCGCGGGAGAGCGGGAGAACTGCTCTCGGAAAGGCGGTGGCCGTTGGGTCCAATTTGGGCGGTTTGATTACTCAACGGTGATTTCCAATCCAGTGACGTAAAGAAGAATCACCCAGTTAGGCCAGAGTGAAACCTATCATTCCCCGCCCCTGAATCGCAAGGGCTTGCCATTTTGCATGTGGCGGAAGTGAACTCCGCGCCGGCCAGGGACCTTCCAGTCTGTCGTCGAATGTTCAAGGTCTATTCACAGGATTGTTTTATTGGGCGCTTAGTCTGATAACGCTCCCCCAACTCTAATTTGGAGACTGAATCCATGAAAAAAGGAAAAACGATTGTCTCTGCCCTGGCAGCTCTGCTCCTGACTGGAACAGCAGCTGGTCACGTTTTCGCCCAGACGGCCACTGCCCCATATCAATTGAGCGTTTTCGCCAAAGCCCCGACAGGATTGAGCGCCCCCGACTCCATTGCCGTGGTGGGCGATCACGTCTTCGTTGGCTACGGCGACGGCCACTTACCGGACGGTTCGGACGGACTCAACAGCCAAATCGTCGAATTCACGATGAGCGGGACCCCCGTGCATACCTACACGGTGCCCGGTCACAGCGACGGGCTTAAGGTTGACCCGGCCACGCATCTTCTCTGGGCCCTCCAGAATGAAGACGCCAACGCCAACCTGGTGATCATCAATTCCGAAACGCACCAGCAGAAGCTATTCACTTTTGGTCCGACGCTCCACGGGGGCGGTTACGATGACCTCGTTTTCACCGGCTGCAAAGTATTCGTCAGCGCTTCGAACCCGGCCAACAATCCGAACAGCGGCCCCGCGATCGTCAGCGTCACGCTGTCCGGGAACATGGTGAACATCAAGTCCGTGCTGGCCGGAGAAGCCAGCGCGATCGACATTCCCACGGACTCCACGCTTCAGCTGAATTTGCAGGATCCCGACTCGATGACCCTCGATCCGCTCGGCAACGTTGTCCTGGACAGCCAGGGTGACCAGCAGCTGATCATCGTCAGCAATGCCGCGACCGCCAATCAACGGGTGCTCCGCTTGCCGCTGAGCTATCTCACTTCCGCCGGACCCGTTGCCGTCGAAACAGACGACACCGCCTTCGTCACTTCCACGCGAGGCTTCATTCTGTTCGCTGACAAGGGCTTGAACACCGTCTACAAGATCAGCCGCAACGCGTTCTCGCCGGGCACGGCGTTCACTGCCGCCGATGGCGGGCCATTTGTCGGGACGGTGGACTTTACCACGGGAGTGATCACCCCGATCGTAACCGGATTGACCAATCCGGGCGGGATGATGTTCGTCGACACCTCGAAAACCGACAAGGAAGATCAGCCGGAAGAGAATTCGTGCGAAGGCCACAGCTGGAATTCTCTCTAACCCGCAGACACCATCACCTCCATTTTTGTCGGCGCGGCTGCAGGAGAATCCTGCCGCAGCTGCGCCGGCCGAATTCTTGATTTTTACACAGCATTCACAACCGGTTCACGCGTCTCTCAACGTCCGATAAGTACATTGCATTCCCCGCAAGGGCAACTACGAAGAAGTAAAAATCTCAAGGAGGATTGGAATGACTAGTAAGTGGAAGGCGGCAGTCCTGACGGCCGCACTGATCTTGTCAACAACGTCGGCGAGCTACGCAGGGCCAAACCCCGGCCCTCAGCGAGGTGATGAAGCACCCAAATTTAAACACGTTTTGTTGCTCAGCATCGATGGCATGCATGCCGTGGATTTCCTGAACTGCTCGAAGGGAATCAAAGGCATCAATGGCGGCGAGCCGTATTGCCAAAATCTCGCGG
>Ga0210394_10001001_pt1 | contig 49028 bp, 45 predicted proteins | sample IncBWC12MmetaG_FD_160121 | JGI IMG/M metagenome (GOLD analysis project Ga0210394, IMG submission 160121) | Forest soil microbial communities from Barre Woods Harvard Forest LTER site, Petersham, Massachusetts, United States - Inc-BW-C-12-M | ecosystem: Environmental > Terrestrial > Soil >...
CCGGTCGGTGGATCCGGACTTGGCGCCAATGTAGCGGGTGTGCGTGGGCAGGGTCACATCCAAAGTCTTGGAGTCGACCGCGGCGCTTCCGCCGCCGGGTGCTGCCTGGAAAGACGCCACGCGCACCGTCGCCAGTAGTTTGCGCGCGGGATCCGCTTCGACCGTCACCACCGCGTTGCCCGCGTAGATCGGACGGCGAAACCGGTACGCTCCCTCGACCGCCATCAAGTCGCTGACCTGCGCAACGCCGAGCAGCGCCGCCACTCGCGGCAGCAAATCTTTGCCGAAGCTGGTCGAGGGACCCAGTATGTGGGTGTAGTCCGCAGCCAGCGCGGCCAATTGCGGCGCGAACACCGCCGCCAGCGGATGAGTGTTTTCCGGCCGGTCCACGCGCAGCACGAACTTGACGCCGGCAAGGGCGGCAGCCTGCGGCGCTACCCTCGAGGTGTCATCGCCGAGGAGAACGATCGTGATTTCCGCATCCGCAATACCCTGGGCGCAGGTGACGCACTTGGCGGTGGCCGGGTTGAGCGCTTTTCCATCGTGTTCGCCGACAATCAGTATCTTGTGCATTAGATCAGGCCTTTATTCTTGAGAACCGTGGCGAGCTCAGCGACATCCTTGACCATGACGCCTTTTTGGCGCTGCGCGGGCGGCTCGGTCTTCAACGTCTTGAGCTGCGCCGCCGAGCTGATCCCGAGCGCGTCCAACGACGTTACCTCCAGCGGCTTCTTCTTGGCCTTCATGATGTCCGGCAACTTCACGTATCTAGGCTCGTTCAAGCGCAAATCCACGGTCACGACCGCAGGCAGCTCGACTTCTATGGTTTCGAGGCCGGCGTCGACCTCGCGGGTCACGCTGGCCTTGCCGCCGGAAATTTCGATCTTCGAAGCATAAGTCGCCTGCGGCCGTCCCCAGATCGCCGCCAACATCTGACCGGTTTGATTGGCATCGTCGTCGATCGCCTGCTTGCCCAAGAAAATCAGATCCGGGTTTTCCTTGTTCGCCAAGGCGAGAAAAGTGCGGGCCGCGGTCAAGGGTTCGACGGCCAGCTCCGTTTGCACGAGAATCGCGCGATCGGCGCCCATGGCCAGCGCCGTGCGCAGCTGCTGCTGGGTGTCGGCCACGCCGATGCTGACCGCCAGGACCTCGATGTTGCCGCCGCGCTCCTTGATGCGCAGCGCCTCTTCAAGCGCGATTTCATCAAAAGGGTTTACGCTCATCTTCACCCCGTCGAGCATTACACCGCTGCCATCGGGTTTGACCCGAATGCGCACGTTGTAATCAACGACGCGCTTGATACAGACCATGATCTTCTGCATGCAATCTCCCCTTAGGCCGTCGCTTGCGGCGCGCTCTGGGCGTACGCCTTGTGTTGTTCCGAGAAAGTTGCGCTGATTTTAGCCGCGCAGGCACGCAACTTTGGCAAATAACGCTCGAGACCGGCCTTGACGGGCATCGCGGAGGCAACAAAGCGCACGGTCAGCCCGGCCAATGTGCCGTTGTGCATCGGCACGGGGACGCTGACCGCGATTTCGTCCGCCAGGCGGCGGGTACGCGTCGCGGTCGCGTAACCCTGTGCCTTGATTTCCGCAAGTACCCGCAGCAGATCGACGCGATTACGCGCGGGCTTGTCTTCCTCCTTGCTGGAGCGCGCCAACATCTCGATCAGGGTGTCGCGTTGCACGGGCGGACAATTTGCGAGGTAGACGCGGCCCATTGCCGTCGTCAGCAAGGGCAGTTGCACCCCGGCCGAGTAGCGCTCGATCGCGAGCGGCGTGCTGTGGTCAGTGGCCTCGCGCAGCGTCATCTTCGTGCCCGACAAGGTGGCGATGCTCACCGGCCAGGCAATTTCGCCGGATAAGGCGTAGATGATCGGTTTGGCGATCTCCGTGACCCACGCCTCGTCATCGAATCCACCGCTCAGGCCGCGCACTAATATCGTCAGCCGATAGCGCTCATCCGCGGCGTCCCGATACACGAAGCCCGTGCTGCACAAAGTTTCCAATATGCGGTAGACGGTGGTGCGCGGCAGACGAATTTCATGGGCAACCTCCGAAACCGTCGCACCGGCGCGCAAATTGAGAAAAGTCAGCGCATCAAGACCGCGCATCAGTGCGCGGATCGGGCGTGTGGAGTCCATGAAGTCTCAATGAGTTGGTCGGCCCGCTAGTCTAAGGAGCCACACTTGCCTTGTCCACCTCGCGGTCAATCGATAGACTCGCCGCGATGATTCGCTACTTTTTGACGCGGCTGGCTGGCGCAATTCCGACGCTGCTGATCATCGTTACGGTGACTTTTTTTTTGATGCGTGCAGCGCCCGGGGGGCCCTTCGATCAAGAGCAAACCCTGCCGCCCGAAATTATGGCAAATCTGCAAAGTGCCTACGGCTTGGACCGGCCGATCTGGACGCAATACGGACGCTACCTTGCCGCGCTGGTGCGGGGCGATTTCGGGCCCTCATTCAAGTACAAGGATTTTACGGTCACCGAGCTGATCAGGCAGGGCTTCCCCGTGACCCTGCAACTCGGGCTCGTCGCGTTGGCGCTGGCCTTGTTCATCGGTATTCCCGTAGGGATGTTTGCCGCGCTCCATCATAATTCGGCCGCCGACTACGCCACCATGTCGCTGGCGGTAGTGGGCATCGCGATCCCCACCTTTGTCGTGCTGCCGTTTCTCGGCTTGCTGTTCGGCATTTACTTGCATTGGCTGCCGATCGCCGGATGGGAGCCCGGCTCCATACGGCATCTCGCGCTGCCCACAGTGGCGCTCGCGCTGCCGCCTTTGGCCTATATAGCACGGCTCACGCGCGGCAGCATGCTGGAAGTTCTCGGCAGCCCGTTCATTCGTACCGCCTTTGCCAAAGGATTGCCGCTGCACACGGTGATCCTGCGCCACGCCCTGCGGCCGGCATTGATGCCGGTAGCGAGCTACATGGTGCCGGCGGTTGCCTCGATCATGACCGGTTCGCTGGTGGTGGAGTCCATCGCGGGTTTGCCCGGGATCGGGCGCTACCTGGTGCAAGGCGCATTGAACCGGGATTACACCTTGGTGCTGGGCATGGTGATCATTTATTCGACGTTGCTCATCGGCATGGGGCTTCTGGTCGATCTGCTGTACGCGTGGCTCGATCCGCGCGTGAGGCCCTAGCCATTGAGCGGCCTCACCGATGACGCTGCGCGCCGCTTGCGGGCGAATCCCGCCGCGGTTTTCGCGCTGTACGTCATCTTTGCGCTCGTGGCGTTGGCGCTGTTCGGGCCGTGGCTCAATCCAAACACCATCGAGGCGCTCGATTGGCTGCACGTCGCCGCGCGACCGGGTCTGCAGAGCGCGCACTGGTTCGGCACCGATCGTTTGGGGCGCGATTTGTTCGTGCGCACGCTGGCCGGCACGCGCGTGTCCCTGGGCGTCGGACTGGTCGCGAGCGTGGTCAGTTTGGTGGTCGGCTTGAGCTATGGCGCGATTGCGGGCTACAGCGGCGGGCGTACCGATCATTTGATGATGCGAATAATAGAGATCTTGAGCGGACTGCCGCTGATTTTTTTCGTGATTTTGCTGACCGTGGTGTTCGGCCGCAGCGAATATCTTTTGTTCTTCTCGATCGGCGCAGTGGGCTGGCTGACCATGGCTCGGATCGTACGCGGACAGACGATGAGCATCCGCAGGCGCGAATTCATCGAGGCGGCGGTGGCTTCCGGAGCGAACACCCGCCGCATCATCGTCAAGCATGTGATACCCAATGTCATCGGGCCAGTGATCGTTTACGCCACCTTGAGCGTGCCGCAGATCGTTTTATTCGAGAGTTTCTTGAGCTTTCTGGGGTTAGGGGTACAAGAACCGCACGCCAGCTTGGGCACGCTGATCGCCGAGGGCGCCGGCGAGATGGAATCGGCGCCGTGGATTCTATTGGTACCCGGCGGTTTTCTGGCGCTGCTGTTGCTCTGTTTGAACATCCTCGGCGATGGCCTGCGCGACGCGCTCGATGTCAAGGAAGGCTGAGGATGGTTGCGACATTGAGTATCGAGGACTTGAGCATCAGTTTCGCGCAGCGTAACGCGCGGTTGGAGGCCGTGCAGAGCGTGTCGCTGGCGATCGCGCCTGCCGAATGCGTCGGGATCATCGGCGAGTCGGGATCCGGAAAGACCCAGGTGTTCATGGCCGCCATGGGACTGCTCACCAAAAACGCCGCGGCCAGCGGCAGCATTCGCTTCGAGGGCGGCGAATTGTTGAATGCCGATGCCGCGGCTTTGAATCGTGTTCGCGGTTCGAAGCTCACGATGATTTTTCAAGATCCGATGACTTCTCTGGCGCCGCATCTTTCCATCGGCCTGCAGCTCTCCGAAGTACTGATCTGCCACGCAGGAATGTCGCGGCACGATGCCTGGAGTTTCGCGGGCCGCATGTTGGAGCGTGTGCGTGTGCCGCACCCGAAGCGCCGCTTGCGCGAGTACCCGCACCAGCTGTCGGGCGGCATGCGGCAAAGAGTGATGATCGGCATGAGCTTGTTGTGCGAACCCAAACTGGTGATCGCCGACGAGCCCACCACGGCGCTCGACGTGACCATCCAGGCACAGCTCATCGAGCTGCTGCGTGTCATGCGCGGCGAATTGGGCATGGGGTTGGTGCTGATCAGCCACGATCTGGGGGTGGTGGCGGGCCTCGCCGATCGGATCCTCGTAATGTATGCCGGGCGAATCGTCGAGAGCGCCCCAGCACGGGAGTTATTCCGCCACGCCCGCCATCCGTATACCGCAGAGATGCTGAAGTGCATCCCCAAGTTGTCCGGACCGCGCCTGGCGCGCTTGCCGACCCTCGCGGGCCAGCCGCCGCAGCCCGGCGAATCGCTCGAGGGGTGCGCGTTCGCGCCCAGGTGCCCCCTGGTCAGGGATCGCTGTCGAACTGAGCGCCCGCTGCTCGCCGGCGGCGGCGATTTTTCGGTCGCCTGCCACTTTCCGCTGTCCCATGAATGACGCCTTGCTGCGGGTAAGCCATCTGTCCGTGGATTTTGGCGGCCATGCCGCGCTGTCCGACGTGAGCTTCGAGCTGTATGCGGGCGAGACATTGGGGCTGGTGGGTGAATCAGGCTCCGGCAAATCGACACTGGCGCGCGCCATTCTGCGGCTGCTGCGGACAGCGCACGGCAGCGTCGAGTGCTTCGGTCAGGATTTGCTGACCTGTGGCGCGCCGCTGCTGCGCGCGCTGCGCCGCGACCTGCAAATCGTGTTCCAGGATCCGCTCGCGAGTTTGAATCCGCGCATGACGGTGGGCGATGCGATTGCCGAACCCTTGAGGATATTCGAACCCGGATTGAACGCAGACGCCCGGCGGTTACGCGTCGGCGCGATGTTGGAGAGAGTAGGCCTCGCGCCGGCCATGGCGGCGCGCTATCCGCACGAATTTAGCGGCGGGCAGTGTCAGCGCATCGGTATTGCGCGCGCCATGATCTTGAACCCGAAGCTCCTGATTTGCGACGAACCGGTGAGTTCCCTCGACATGTCGATCCAGGGACAAATCGTCAATCTGCTGCTCGATCTACAGCGCGATGCCGGAACCTCGATGCTGTTCATCAGTCACAATCTGGCCGTCGTGAGGCACTTGAGTCACCGGGTGCTGGTCATGTACCTGGGCAGGCTGGTGGAGATCGCCGCCCCCGATGTACTGTTCGCCGCACCCCTTCATCCTTACACCCAGGCGCTATTGGCGGCCGTGCCCGCCGTACCCGCTGCCGTGCCCGCCGTGCCCGCCGCGCCGCCGGCAGCCCGCCTCGAGAATTTAGCGGCGGCGCACCCGCCGGCCTCCGGCTGCGCTTACCGCGACCGCTGTCCCTATGCGGTTGCGGTGTGCGAGACAACCATGCCGCTGCTCAGCGAAGTCGTCGCGGGACATTGGGTTGCCTGTCACCGTTCGCACGAGGCGCTTATTCCGCTATCCTTCCCGGCATGACACAACGAAAACCGGTGCGGCCGAGCGACGGGCTCGCCAACGTGCGCTACGAAATTCGCGGCAAATTGGCGCGGCGCGCTCTGGCGCTCGAGCGTCTGGGCTACGATATCGTTTCGCTCAACATCGGCAATCCCTACGCGTTTGGCTTCCGCACCCCGGAAACGATGCGGCTGGCCATGATCGAGAATCTGCGCCATAGCGAGGGCTATGTGCACCAGAAGGGGATTTTCCCGGCACGCGAAGCGGTGGTCATGCAGCAGCAGGAGCGCGGCGTGCGCGGCGTCACCGCCGAGGAGGTGTTCATCGGCAACGGCGTGAGCGAGCTGATCGACTTGGCGCTACGCGCGTTGCTGAATCCGGGCGATGAAGTGCTGGTGCCGAGTCCGGACTATCCCCTGTGGACCGCCGCCGTGAATCTAAATACCGGCCGCGCGGTTCACTATCCTTGTCACCCGGCGCACGCCTTCATTCCCGACCCGAATGAAATCGAGGCGCTCATTACCCGGCGCACGCGAGCCATCGTCATTGTCAACCCGAACAATCCCACCGGGGCGGTGTACCCGAGGGAGATATTGACTGCGATCGCGCACATCGCCGAGAAACATCGCTTGGTGCTGTTGTGCGACGAAATCTACGACCACATTCTCTACGATGGCGCCGAATTCGTGCCCATGGCGACTCTGGTCCACAACACCCTGTGCTGCACGATGAGCGGACTTTCCAAGGTCTATCGGGCCTGCGGCTATCGCGTCGGCTGGGCGTCATTCTCCGGCGACATCGAGAGCGCGACGGACTACTTGAGCGGCCTGGAATTGCTGTCGTCGCTGCGTCTGTGCAGCAACGTGCCGGGCCAGTGGGCCGTGCAGACCGCGTTGGGCGGCTATCAGAGCATCCTTGAGATGACGCGCCCGGGCGGCCGCCTTTATGATTCGCGGCAGGCGATTCTCGATGGCGTCGCGCGCAGTAAGTACCTGAAACTGGCGCGCCCGATGGGCGCCTTGTACGCATTCGTGGAAGTTCGCAGCGACGTGCTGCCGGACTTCGACGATCAGGCCTTTGCGCTGGAATTGCTCGAGACCAAGCATGTGTTGGTTGCGCCGGGAGTAAGCTTCAACGTGCCGTATCGCAACGCATTTCGCATCACCAATCTGCCGGAGCGGCAAGTCCTTGCCACCGTATTCGAACGGATAGAAGAGCTGCTCGACGCCCAGGCAGCAGCGGGACCTGACCTGAAAGTAGTCGGATCCGTGCCAAAGGCTTAAGTGAGCTTCAGCGGGGCGCGCGTTTCACCCGGCCTGCTTGCGGCCGTCGCGGCCGGGCAAACGGTTCTGACGCCAAATACCGAGCTGGCCGTTGCCGTGTTCGATGCCCTCGAGCGCACTCATCGTGCGGCGGGCCGCGACATCTGGCCCACGCCGCGGGTGCAGGATTTCGCGACGTGGATGCGGCAACAGTATGCGCATCGGCAACTGGCGAACGCCGACTCGCCTCGTTGCCTCACCGATGTCGAAGAGCGCGAGCTGTGGCGATCGGTCATCGACGCGGCGCAGGAGGGGCGCGAGTTTCTCGATCCGGCCGCCGCATCGCGTGCGGCGCGGCGCGCACGACGGGCCATTCAGGAATATGGAATTCCGCTGCGCGCCGTCGCACGTGACGATACCGACGAGACCCAGGCGTTTCTCAGGTGGAACCAAGCGTTCGATGAGCGGTGCCGCGCGCTGAAGTGCATCAGCGCGGACACCTTACTCGGCAGCTTGAGCGTTCCCGCAAGCAGCGTCGCGTGGATAGAAAGTCCTGCATGGCGGCCGGTGGCGCGTCAATGGCTGCAGCGCTGTGCGCCGCCGCTCGCGCCGCAGGGGATTGCCTCCCAGCCTGGGCGCACGGCGTCGCGAATGAAGGCGGTGTCGCCGGCGGCGGAACTGTCGGGGCTGGCAGCCTGGGCGCTGCTGAATTTGCACCTGGACCCGGGCTTTCGCGCCTGGGTGTGCATCCCGGATCTCAATGAGCGCCGCGCCGAAGTCGTCGACGCGATGGACGCCGCATTGGCGAGGCAGCGATTTGCTTTGCGGGAGGATCGGGGCGGCGCGCCATATGCCGTGGCCGGGGGAACTGCGCTCGCGGGCTACGCGCCGGTGCGCGCCGCACTGGAGACATTGGCAGCGGGCGTTGGCCCGGTCTCCTTGCCGCGATTCAGCGCCTTGTTGCGGGCGCCTGAATTGCAGGATTCCGGCGCCGAGGCCAGCGCAGCGGCGTTGTTGGACCTCGCATTGCGGCGGCACGCGCCCAGCGAGGCGGAGATCGACAGCTGGCTCGCGATCGCGGAGCGGGTGGCGCGTGCCGAGAACATTGTCCCGGTGGCGGCCGTGCAGCGTCTGCACGCGGTGCGCCGCGCGCTCGCCGCAGCGCGCGGCACACATCGTTTCAGTGCCTGGGTTGCGGTTTGGATTGCCGCCTTGGAAGCGGGTCCTTGGGCGCTGCGCAGCCGCTGGTCGAGTATCGAATATCAAGCGGCGGAACGCTTCCGGGAATTGCTGGCGGAGTTGGCGACGGCCGATGCACTGTTCGGGAGTCATTCGCCCGAATCGGCTCTGCGTGTGCTGAGTCGTGCTGCGCGCGACACGCAATTCCAGGTGCAAACCGGAGTTCCGGCAATCTGGGTGAGCGGACAGCTGATCGACCCCTGGGTGAACTACGATGGGCTGTGGATCAGCCGCTGCAGCGACGAGCATTGGCCTCCTGGGCCTTCGCCCATCGCGCTGCTGCCGGTCCGTCTTCAGCGCGAATACGGCGTCATCTCGGCGGGTCCGGAGACGCAACTGAACCAGGCATTGGATCTGCAGCGTCGCTGGCTGGACCGCGCGACGCAATGCGTATTCAGCTACGCGGATCCGGGAGACGGCCGCTCGAGCGCTCCTAGTCCCCTCCTGCCGCAGGACGCCTCGGCGCCGCAGGGATCCTTGGTTCTGGCCGCTCCGCAACCGCACTGGCACGCGCTGTTTGCTGCCGCACCCGTGCTGCAAAGCTTGTCCGATGAATTGGCGCCGCCGTTTTCATCGCGCGAGCGCACTCAAGGCGTGGCGACCTTGAGAGCGCAATCGCGCTGTGCTTTTCGCGGATTCGCCGAGACCCGCTTGGGGGCGCGCGCGCTTGAACAGCCCATCCCGGGCTTCAACGAGCGCGAGCGCGGCGAGCTCACGCATCATGCGCTTCAGCACATTTGGTCGGTGCTTGAGGATTCAACCGCCCTGCAGCTGCTCGCGCCGGACGCGCAACTACAACTGCTCGACGACGGGGTGATGCGCGCGCTCGCGGAGATCTGCAAGAGGCGCGATCCCGGACCGCGTTGGCGCCTGCGTGAGCGTGTGCGACTGAACAACCTGCTCAGGCTGTGGCTCGACGTGGAACGCAAGCGCGCGCCCTTCGCCGTGGAAACCCTGGAGAAAGGCGCGCAATCGGTGCGCTTCGCGGACCTGGATTTCTCGGTGCGCGTCGATCGGGTGGATCGGTTGGCGGATGGCGCGCGAGTGCTGATCGACTACAAAACCGGCGCCGCCGTCCCTGATTGGCGCGGCGAGCGGCCCGACAACCCGCAGCTGCCGATTTATGCGCTGCTGTTTCCCAAAGCCTTGGTGGCCGTGGCCTACGGCAAGGTGAACGCCAGCGATTCGGGCTTCATTGGCGAGGCGGAGCGGCGCGATATCTTCAAGCCGGGCTCGCGCAGCTCGGCGCTGGAAGGGATGCCGGATTTCGCGGCATTGGTCGGCTTGTGGTCGCGGCGGGTCGAGGCGCTGGCCGCACAATTTGCATCCGGACGAGCGGAGGTAGCGCCGACTTTGCAGGCCTGCCAGACCTGCGATCTGCACGGGCTGTGCCGAGTGCCGGCAGCGTTCGAACCGGCGGAAGAACCGCATGAGTGAGGTGCGGCGGGGCGCTGACAGTGCTGCGCGCGAGCTTGCCATCGCCGCGCAGCGATCGGTGTTGGTGCAGGCACCGGCCGGTTCGGGCAAGACAACCTTGTTGGCGTCCCGATACCTGCGTCTGCTCGCGACGGTCGAGGCACCCGAGCACATCTTGGCGCTGACCTTCACGCGCCGCGCCGCTCAAGAGATGCGCCAACGGGTACTGGACGCGCTGGCAGCCGCGCGCGGCGACTGTCCGGATGGCATGAACCGCCGCACCTGGAGTTTGGCGGTCGCTGCGCAACGGCACATGGATGCGTTGCATCTCGACATTGCAGCACAGCCATCGCGGCTGCGCATCGAAACCATCGATGCCTTCAATTCATGGCTGGCGAATCAACTGCCCGTGGCCGCGGGCTCCGGATCGGCTCTTCGCATACTCACGGATGCACGCCCGAGCTACGAGGAGGCGGCGCGGCGCGCCTTGGCACACGTCGAGGCCGATCAATTCGGAGCTGCGGTTGATCGGGTACTCGCGCTCGATGATCAACGCTGGCGCAAACTCGTGCAGCTGATCGCGGACATGCTGGCGAGCCGCGACCGCTGGCTGCCGCTGCTTGCCGGCCGCCTGCAGGCGGCGAGCGCGCTTGACGAGGCGCAACTCAACGGCGTGCGCCGGCATTTCGATGAGGATCTCGAACTGCTCGTGACCCGCGTGCTGCTTCGAGCGCACGGCGCCCTGGGCGAGGAGAGAATCGCCGCCTTGGCGCCGCTCATGTGCCGCGCCGCGCAGCGTTTAGGATCAGGGTCCGCCATGGCGCCATGGTTGCAGGACTGCAGCGCGGTGCGCGCCGATTCTCGGGATGTCGCGCGCTGGCGCTCGATTGCCAGGCTGCTGCTGACGGCGGAAGGTTCGCTCCGCATGCGCGTCACGGTCGGCGAAGGCTTTCCGGCGGATTGCGCCGACAAGGCGCAGATGCAGAATCTGCTGGCGGAGTTCGGTCGCGAAGCGCAGCTGCGCGATGTTCTGTTGGAATTGCGGACGCTGCCGGATCCTAGGTACAGCGACGATGCCTGGGCGCGTGTGCGCGAGGTCGCGCAAGTCCTGGTGTTGTCGGCGGCGCAGCTGGATGGCGTATTTCGGGAACAAGGAGCGGTGGATTTTGCGGCCGTCTCATTGGCGGCGCTGCGCGCTCTGGGCACAGCGGCGGCGCCGACGGATTTGAGTTTGCGGCTCGATTACCGCCTGCTGCACATTCTGGTGGATGAATTTCAAGACACCTCCAGCGCGCAGCTGGAGTTGATTCGCCTGCTGACCGCCGGATGGCAGAAGACGGATGGACGCACGATATTTTGCGTCGGCGATCCCATGCAATCCATTTACGGATTCCGGCAAGCCGAGGTCCGGGCATTTTTGGAGCTGGCGGAGGAGGGCATCGGCGAGGTCCGCTTCGACCTACAACGGCTGCAGAGCAATTTTCGATCCGACGAGTCCTTGGTGACGTGGATCAACTCGTGCTTTGCGCGTCTCATGCCGCCCATCGACGACCGCTATCGCGGCGCCATCGCGTTTCGCGAAAGTGAGGCCGTGCTGCAAGCGGGGAATCCCGGGTACGGCGTCAAATGCTTGGGATTCGCAACCCGAGCAGCCGAGTCCTGCGCCATTGCCGATTTGATCGCAGGCGCAATCGAGCAGCATCGGGAGTGGCGGATTGCGGTGTTGGTCCGGGCCAAAAGCCATGCGCGCGAGATCGCCGCGAGTTTGCGCGCGCGCGACATCGCCTTTCGTGCCGTGGACATCGAACCCATGCAGGATCGCGGCGCCGTGCGCGACATCATTATGCTCACTTGCGCCCTATTGCATCTCGGCGATCGCACAGCCTGGCTCGCGGTACTGCGCGCACCATGGACGGGGCTGTTGCTGGCCGATTTGTTGTTGATCGCGCGGGCGGCGCCCATCGTGTGGGACGCGATTTCGGACGACGCGCTATTGCCGCAGCTCAGCGAGGATGGCCGCGCGCGCTGCGGGCGGTTGCGCTCGACACTGGCTGCCGCTTTCGCGGTGCGCAATGACAGTTCCGTGGCGCGCTGGGTCGAAAAAACCTGGCTCGGGCTCGGCGGCGCGAGCTGCGCCGCATCGAGCCAGGAACTCGAGCTTGCCAGCGCGGCTTTTGCGCGCTTGCGAATCCTCGAGGAGCGCGGCCTGCCGGATCCCGCAGATTTGCCGCGCAGCTTCGCGGATCTTTTCGCCGACTCCGGCGATGCCGGTGCCGTTGAAATCATGACCATCCACAAGGCCAAGGGTTTGGAGTTCGACATGATCGTGCTTCCTGCGCTCGATCGCTCGGTGCCGCCTGATCGCGGTCAATTGCTGCTGTCGCATGAATTCGCCCGCAGCGGCCGCGACGGCATGGTGATGGCCGCACGGCCTCCGGTGGGCGCCGAAAGCGATTTATTGTTCGATTTTTTGCGCTATCAGGCGCGCGACTCAGGCAGGCTAGAAGCACAACGGCTGCTGTATGTCGCCTGTACGCGGGCAAAATCGCAACTCTGCTTGACCGCCCTGGTGGGCAAGGCGGACGAATTCGAGGAGCTCGACGATGAACCCGCGCAGGAATCTTGGACGCCTCGCTCCGGCAGCTTGCTCGCGGTCCTGTGGCCGGTGGTGGGCAATACATTCGTCATGCAGGGCAGCGAAGCCGCGCGGCAATCAAATATACCGGCCGAGGCCGCGCCGCGGGGCGGTGCGCTGCGCCGGCTGCCCGCGGACTGGTCGGCGGGGCCGCAGTTGGAGCCTCTTGCCGCGCAGGGGATTTCCGCGCCGCCGCTTCGAGACGAGTGGCCAATATTCGACTGGGCTGGCGAGACCGCGAGGCGAGTGGGTAGCTTGGTGCATGCCGAGCTGCAGGCGATGGATTTGACTCGCACCGACCCGCGTGGGATTCGCTCCCGCGAGGCGCATTTCAGGCGTTGGCTGGCCTTGCACGGCGTACCTCCCGATCTCTTGCAGGCCTCCGCGCGGCGCGTCGTGGAGGCCTTGCTCGCAGTGCTTGAGGATCCTAAAGGGCGCTGGATTTTGCAATCCGGCTACCGCGATGACTTTCGCGAACATGCGCTGTCGGGATATTGGCAGGGGCAGATGTGGCGGGTGGTCTTCGACCGCAGCTTTATCGACGATGAGGGCGTGCGCTGGGTGATCGACTACAAAACCAGCCAGCACTTGGGCAGCGGTCTTGAGCAATTTCTCGACCGCGAGGTCGAGCGCTATTCCCCGCAACTTGAGCGCTATGCGCGTCTGGCAAGAAAGCTCGGGCCGGAGCCGGTGCGCTTGGGCCTGTATTTCCCCTTGATGCGCGCTTGGCGGGAGTGGGCGAGCGAGCCCCCGGTCGCGCCTTGAAACACTTGACTTGGAAGGAAGCTGTATATATAAACAGTACTCCCGCAAACCCAACAAGGAGCGATCATGATCGGATATGTAACGCTGGGAACCAATAACCTGCCGCGCGCGGCCAGCTTTTACGATGCGCTGCTCGGGGAGATCGGCGCCAAACGAATGATGGAAAACGAGCAGTTTGTTGCGTGGTCAGTGCGACCGGAATCACCCGGCCTGGGAGTCACCAAGCCATTCGACAAGAAATCCGCCACGGTCGGCAACGGTGTGATGGTGGCGTTGGCCGTGGACAGCACGGCGAAAGTGGATGCGCTGCATCGAAAAGCGCTGCAGCTCGGCGGCAAGGACGAGGGCGCGCCGGGACCCCGCGGCGAGGGATTTTATGCCGGCTACTTTCGGGACCTGGACGGCAACAAGCTCAATTTCTTCTTCGCCGGCTGATCAAAACGTAAATTCGAGCTCGACGGGGAGTCGCCCCTGTGAATCCCGGGGCCGAAGCTGCGCGATGCTTTGCAATTGATTGCGCAGCGCGGGGGAGGCTTCAGGACGCTCCTTGAGAGTCCCTGACAGCATGCCGGTGCGGGCCGTGGGCGAGAAGCGGATCTGCGCCTGGACCTGCACCGGTCCCCCGGTATCGCTGAGATTGGCGCTCACGCGGCCGTCCGGACTCACCGACCCTTCGGCCAACTCCAGCAGGTAGCCACCGAGATCGGCGCCTGCCGCGATGCCCGCCGAGGAGAGATTGGCGACCTCGATCTCGCCGACCGCGGAGACGGGTTGATTGAAAGCACTCTTGAGCTCGTCGAATTTCACGCTGGCGTTGCCGCGCCAGCCGGGCGCCACGCCGACATCGGTCAAGCTCTCGATCGGCCCGCCGCCGCGGATGTCATGCGCTGTAAAGCTGTGACGTTCGATCTCCACGATGCCGTCGATGACGAAGCTCACCTTCACCCAGTGGATGTCAGCCTGCACGCGCGCACGCAACAGCGACAGCGGGTGGAGCCGCCATTCGAGTGCGCCGGCATCGTGCGCGTAGACGCTAAGTTTACCTGCGGCCCCATGCATCACGCTGCCGGAGAAATCCTCGGCATGCACGGCAGAGGGCAGCAATGGCGCGATCATCGAGGCCGGCAGCGCAAAGGCGAGGGCTGCCAAACCGGCGACGAGCCCGAGGAAAACCAGCGGCCAGCGCCATCGCGCCGGCCGGTTGCGTTCAATGTCGCGGCTGCGTGAAGGTGACGCTGGCATTGACCATTCCGGGCGCGGCGCCCCGATCCACGGTGATCGATTCGAGCGCGAACCCATAGCGCGTATCGAGCGTATCCAGCCAGGAAATCATGGTGTCGAACGGCGCCGCCTCCAATTGCACGCGCACCCCGGTCGCGTTCGGCTGAGTTCCGCGCAGCGCGCTGCCGAGACCCGATTCCCGGCCAACCCGGTCCACCAGTACGACCGGTGCTTCGCCGGTGTCTGCCGGCAGCGCATTTCCGGCGCCGCGGATTTCTGCCGCGTTGACGCGCATCCACTCCAGATCTTCGCGCTTGGTCGCATTGGCATGGACCGCCCCGGATACCGCGGACTGCAACGGCATGAGAATTCCCCCCACCAGCACGATGAGGGCCAACACGATGGCGCCGACGGCGACCACGCGCTGTTCGCGTTCCTGCAGACCGGCGAACCAGGCGCGAAGTTTGTTCATGGGTGCGGCCGCGCGCCTTGATTGCGGATCTGCATATGCGCCTCCACCCCGCTGGCGACGGGGTTGGAGGCTTGAATCTCCGCCGTGAGACCCTCTTTTGCAACGAGTTGCGAGAGCTGCGAGAGCGCCGCCAGACTGGGGGCGCTGACCGTCATATCGAGCGATTGGTCGCGATAGCTCAACGCATTGATGGCGGTTTTTGGGACGCTGCCGAGTGCTCCACTCAGGGTCTGCAGGGTGCGCAGAAAGTATTGCGGGCCGGCACCGGATTTATGTATTCGATCGAGCCTGGCCTGCATTTGGCGGCGCGGGTCGCTGATGCGCTCCGCCGGCATGGCCGCCGCGAATACTTGCGCAATTTCGCCGTCGAGAGCGGCGGCTTGGTGCTTCGCGGAGCGGATTTGCAGCGCTTGGGCGGCCACGTGCACTCCGAGCAGCGCCGCGGCCAGAATCGCGGCTGTCCGCCATTGACGCCAGCGTTCGCTGTAGTCGGTGGCCCGCGAGAACTCGCCTTGCAGCAGATTGATCGCGTCGGCGGCGTCCATCGCGCGGGCCAGCCAGGGCAGCGGCCCGTCGCTGAGCAGCTGCACCTTGAGCGACGCAAAATGCTGCAGCAATTGTTCGAATTCGGGTTGAGCGTGGGCCCAGTCTTCACGCGTCACATAAAGAAGGGCGCTTTCCTGAGGCTTCGCCTCGGCAGATGCTTCGAGCGGATCGCCGATCACGCCTGCCACCACCAGCGCCTCTTTCACGGGCGAGAGTTCCACCGCGAAGGGCAGCGCCCCCGGCCGCCGCACCGCCAGCCTTGCCTTTTCCAGCCACAGCACCGTTTGACCCGGATTTTCGGGCATCAGCGAGATGTCCGGGTAAATCGCTTGCGGCTCGATGCCGGCAGCGCTCAGTTCGGAGATCCAGCTCTGCAGCACGGAGCGCGATACCACGGCTACCGGCGTGCCGCCGCCCGCGCGACGCCGGCCGATGGCGAAACTCAATTGGTCGACGTCCTCGGTCAGCTGCTCTTCCAACGCAAAGGGCACGGCGCGAGCGAGTTTGGCGCCGCTGCCGGGAGGCAGCTCGGGCTCGGCCAGCAAAATCTGGCTCGACGGCGCGAGTGCCACCACTTTGCCGGTGCGCGACACCGCCGCGGCCAGACTCAAGGGTCCGCGCTGTCGGGTGGTTACCGGCGCGCCGCTCTCATCCAGCGTCAGCCATTCGGTCTCCTCTTGGCCAGGCGCGGGAAGGCGTAATAGCAATGTTTGCGGCATAGAATTCTAGTTCGTCCCGAACGAGCGCAGCAGCGGCGTAACTTTGGAGTTTCCACGATACAAAAGACTGTACAAGGTGAACTGCGTAGTGCCAAGCGTCACGCGCGTGGTCAGCTGGAAGTAGGAACTCTTGGTATCGATGGGGTTGCCGATGCTGGCCATGGCTTTTGGTCCGGCAAAACTCGTGGCCACGTTTGTGAACGTCGTCTTATCCGGAAAACAGCCGGTTTTGCGGCCGTTGGCCAACACTCCCGGACTGCCCGACCATTCGCCGCTCAAACCATCCACCAGGCTCTCCAGCACCAGCGCGGGTGCCGTGCAGAGATTGATGGCGGTATTGGTGTTCGGCAGCGCCGTTACGTAAGGGGCAATCTTTCGATACCGATCAGCGCCGAAGCCGGGCAGGTTCATCAACTCGCTGGCGGACATCATGGGCCAGTTGCCGGTGCGGTAGGGCGGAGTTTGCGAGGTATAAACCTGATCTTCCGCGCCGTCCGGGTCCCCCACCTGGTCATCCGGATCGAGCCAATCGCGGGCCAATCCCGCCCATCGGGGTTCGACGCCCACGGATGCCAGCAAGCGCTGGAACTGCTGCAGCGGCAGCGGATCCTCGGTTTTTCCGTCCGGAAGCAAGCGCGCCAGGCTGTTCAAATTGAATCGCCCCTGCATGTCTTCCAATCCGCCTTGCAGCGTCCCGATGGGTTCGCCTTCCGGATTACTCTCCGGCGTGATCGGTAGAGGCTTGGTCGCCTGCGCCCAAGGGGCCGCCAACGTGGTCAGCGTGGCGCTGTTTTGCAAATCCTGGATCAGCACATCTGCGGCCAAAGCCTCTGCACCCATGCCGAAATGCAGCGCCTGTTCCGCGGCGAGCATGCCAACCGTGCGCCGCTGTTCGAGAAATCCATCGAAGCTCAACTTCGTCGCCAGTATGGTTGCCAGCGCCACGAGAACGAGCGCGATGATGAGCGCGACGCCGCGCTGCCTTGACCGCTTCGCCATCGGTTTCACCCGGCCACCTCGATGAGACGGCGCACGGGTCCCCAATCCTTGAATTGAATGATGAGTTCCACCGCAACCGGGCGCGATTGGTAAAGATCGGGTGTGGAAGTGGGCCCCGGCCATTGGTTTTGCCATGTTTGATTGCTGTCGAGATAGCGCAGCTGCACGCCGCTCACACCGCTGAGCAGATCCTGCACCACGGGTTTATTTCCCAGCACGGTATCCAAGTTGGTTTGGTAGCTGCGCTTGAGCACATCGCCGACCAACGCGTACGAAACCCGCTGCAAGGTGCTGCGCTGCTGTCCGGCGGTGTTGGACCAGCCGGCCCGCGTCACATCGATGATCGAGACGATGTTGGTGTCTGTGTCCGATCCAAAGCTCGAGCCCGACGCGGAATTGCCACTGGTGGCGGAATTGAAACTGCTGCCGGAATTGAAACTGGTGCCGGAATTGAAGCTTGTGCTGGAATTGAAACTCGTACCGGAACTCGAGCTGGAGCCTAAATTAGATCCCAAACTGGCGAACGAAGCGGTGACGGTACCGGCGCCCGACGCGCCGCGCAGCGCCGGAACTCTGAATTGCCCCAGCACGTCCCGCACCGGACGCGGCACCGCTTGCGCCAGGTCTTGCACCATCATACGCATGCCGAATTCGATCTCGCGCGAACGCTGCAGAGAATCCTCGGTGCGCTCGGCGGAGATGCGCGCCGCATGGTAGGTCGCATAGCCCAGCGCCGCCATGATCGCCAGTATGAGAAATGCCACCAAGATCTCGATCAATGTAAACCCAGCGCTGCTGCGCCTGAGGCTGAGGAGCGGATGCGTCATGGCTTGGTCGGCGGCGTCGGAGTCGGAGTCGGAGTAATTGGGTTGCCGATGGTTCCCGTGGGGGAGGTGGGCGTGGTGCCGGGCTGGGGAGTTCCCGCAGCGCCGGCGGGAGCGGCCGGAATTGAACCGGCGGTCCAATCGACATTGGAAAAGCCTGGGTTCGAGAGCGCGCTGCCCAGAAAACCAATGGACTGAGCGATCGGATTGCCCTTGGTTTTGGCATCTCCTAGGTATACCCGCACCACGACGCGTTTCATGGTGCCGATGCTGGTATCGAAGTAGCGCGTGTCGTAGTGCCATTTTCGATTTGCAAAATCGAGCTCGCCGGCATCGGTATTTTGACCGAATTTCGTGACATTCAAGCGCACCTCGGCAAGACGATTGAGCGCAATCCATTGTGCGAGTGTTTTATCGCGCAGGTAGCTGCTGGTACGCGCCGTGCCGTTGACCGCGACCATGAGGGCACCGAGACCCAGCGCGACTATCATCAGCGCCACCAGTACCTCGACCAATGTGAAGCCTTGCACGAAGCGCTGACCCGGCGAACTCGGCGCTGGCGCCCGGCTCACGTGCGCTTCTCCACCTGGTTGGTATTCTCGCGCGTGATTTTGCCCAGCGCGTCGCCGTTCACGGCGGCTTTGGCCTGGGTCGCATCCCGAAACAGCGTCAATCGAAACGGCGTTCCTTCACCGCTCGCCGCGATCGCCACCTGTGGCCCCGGCGGCGGCGTATCGCTGGACAGAGTTCGATCGATCGGTTTTATCACCACAGTCTGCGCATCGAGCTGCAGCTGAAAACTAATGCCCTTGGGCAATTGCCGGTGCCGATACTCCTGCTCCTGGTCCAACATCAGCCAGCGATCGCGGATGGGATCGTAGACCACGAATTCATAGGCGGTAGGCTCGATGCGGATGCCGAAATCGCGACCCTCCAACAGCGCGCGCTCATGCAGCAGGCCGATCAGCCCTTGGATGCGCCGGCTTTCCTCATCGAGTTGGCTGTCGCGCCCCGTCACGCTGACGGACAGTACGGCCAGCGATATGACCACGGTCATGATCACAAGGACGACCAAAATCTCGACCAGCGTGAATCCTTTGCTGCGCATGGCGCCACCCCCTTGCGGGAGGATTATTTCTGCTCGGGAGTCCAGCTGATGATGTCCGCATCGGGACCTTCGCCACCGGGTTTACCGTCGCGGCCATACGACGTAATCTCATATTCGCGCCCATCCGAACCCGGGCTGACGTAGATGTAAGGGTTGCCCCAGGGATCCTTGGGCATCGTGGGCAGGTAACCATGAGGAGCATAGTTGGTGATGGTGGGGTCGGCGGGCTGCTTGACCAGCGCCTGCAATCCTTGCTCGGTCGTGGGATATTTGAAGTTGTCCAGGCGGTAGAGCTCCAAGGCCTGTGAAATTGATTTGATATCGGTCTTGGCGGCCGTCACCCTGGCTGTATCGACCTTGCCCAAGATATTGGGCACCACGAGCGCGCCGAGCACTGCGAGAATGACCACGACCACCATGATTTCAATCAGAGTAAAACCGCTTTGGCGAATGCGCATAAAGTCCTCGAAAATTCTTCGAATGATAGCAAAATAGGCAAAACCGATGCCCCGTGAGGCCGCAATTCGCTTGCAGCAGATCGCTGCGGCCCTACAGTGGGATCGCGGCCGATGGGTTTGGTTGCTTCTGATTTTACTTCTGTTGGGCGCCGTGTTGGGTCTTGGCGACAATGTCAGCGCGCTGCTGCGCTATGATCGCAGCGCCATTGCGGCGGGCGGATGGTGGCGGTTGCTTTCCGCCCACATCGTGCACCTCGATGTCCACCACCTTATTCTGAACGAGCTTGGGTTGGTGTTGATGTGGTCGCTGTTTGCGCAGGATTACGACCCGGTGGAGTGGTGCGCCATCGTCATGGCCGGCGCCCTGGCGATCAGTTCGGGCCTCTGGTGGCTGAGTCCGCGGGTCGGCTGGTACGTGGGGGCCTCGGGGGTCTTGCACTCGGTGATGGCCGCCGGTGCCGCGAAACATCTTGCTGAGCGCGCCTGGGACCGGTGGATCTTGTTCTGCGGATTGTGCGTGAAATTGGCCTGGGAACAGCGGGGTGGACATGCCGCGCCATTGATCGTCGTGGATGCGCATTTATATGGAGCGGTTAGTGGATTTGCGCTGGGGGCACTACTTTCGTGGCGGACCGCTATAATTCGCCACGCTTTGCGTCCCCGCTCCGGTGCCTGAGGAATTAGAATTTCATGTCGCTCGCGTTCGTATTCCCCGGCCAGGCGTCCCAGTCCATCGGCATGCTGGGCGCATTGGCAAAAACTTCGCCGATCATCGAAGCGACCTTTGCCGAGGCGAGCGCGGTGTTGGGATACGACCTGTGGCAGCGCTGCCAGGTCGGGCCGGCCGAGCTGCTCAATTCCACGGAGTGCACTCAGCCGGCCATGTTGACCGCCGGCATTGCGACCTATCGACTGTGGCGCGAGCGAGGCGGCGCAGTGCCGGCCATGATGGCGGGCCATAGCCTGGGCGAGTTCAGCGCCTTGGTGGCGGCCGGGTATCTGGATTTCAAGGCGGCGGTGGACTTGGTGAAATACCGCGGAGAACTCATGCAGGCGGCGGTCCCGAGCGGCCACGGTGCAATCGCCGCCATATTGGGGCTTGAAGACGCAGACGTCGAGGCTGCATGCGACGCAGCCGCGCAGGATGAAATCGTGGAAGCGGTCAATTTCAATGCGCCGGGACAGGTCGTGATCGCGGGACAGGCGGCGGCGGTGGCCCGCGCCATCGACATCGCCTCTGCCAAGGGGGCGAAGCGCGCGATCATCTTGCCGATGAGTGTGCCTGCGCATTGCTCGCTGCTGCAGCCGGCCGCGGAAAAACTGCGGCTGAGGCTCGAGAGCACGCCGGTGGCCGCGCGCTCCGCAGTCGCGGTATACGGAGTCGACATCCGCATTCACACCGGTCCGGACGAAATCCGGGCGGGTTTGGTCAAACAGCTGGCGACGCCGGTGTTTTGGGCGGCGACCGTGCGCACCATGATTGCTGCGGGTGCAACCCAGATCTTCGAGTGCGGTCCGGGCAAAGTATTGACGGCACTGAATCGGCGCATCGACAAGAATCGGGATCTGAAGATGCTGGCCCTGGAGGATCCGGAGGCTCTCGAAGATGCGCTCGCGGCGGTAAAGAACCCTTGAGATTGCCCACGATGTGCGGAGAGCCGATATGCTGAACGGAGAGATTGCGCTGGTCACCGGCGCATCGCGCGGCATAGGCGCGGCGATTGCGGAGCGCCTGAGCGCCGACGGCGCGCGCGTCATCGGCACGGCAACGACGCCGGAGGGGGCCGCCCGCATCACCGAGAAACTGGCTGGGCGCGGCGCACGCGGCGCTCTGCTGGATGTGAATCGTCAGGATTCGATCGACGCGCTGATCGATGACATCGAGGCCAAGGAAGGGCCGATCCACATTCTCTGCAACAACGCCGGAATCACCCGCGACACGTTGTTGTTGCGTATGAAGCAGGACGATTGGGACGCGGTGCTGCAAACCAATCTGGCCTCCGTGTTCCGGCTGTCCAAAGCGGTGCTGCGCGGTATGATGAAGGCCCGGACCGGGCGCATCATCAGCATCACCTCAGTGGTCGGTCTCACCGGCAATCCCGGCCAGGCCAACTATGCCGCCGCCAAGGCTGGAATCATCGGCTTCACCAAATCGCTGGCGCGGGAGGTCGGTTCGCGCGGCATCACGGCGAATGCCATCGCTCCAGGATTCATCGACACGGACATGACCCGGTCTTTGAGCGAGGCGCAGCGCGCCGCGCTCAACAGCCAGATTCCTTTGGGGAGACTTGGACAGCCGGCCGATATTGCCGCGGCGGTGGCCTTTTTATGCTCCGCCGACGGCGCCTACATTACCGGGGAAACTCTGCATGTGAATGGCGGGATGTACATGCCTTGAGGCGGTTTGCGCCCTTAGTCGCGGTCTTTTGTCAAGACAATCAGGGTTCGGTTGCCGCCAAATGCGCGTTCATGGTAGCCGCCGTGGCCGCGTTCACATAAAATACGCGCCCTGTCGATGCCTGAGGCTGGGCGCGGGTTTTTTCCAAATCGCATGAATAGCAATTCCGAGAGGACACCATAACGATGAGTACGGTTGAGCAGCAAGTTAAAAAGATCGTGGCCGAACAGCTGGGTGTTAAAGAAGAAGAAGTTACCAATGATGCCTCGTTCGTCGACGATCTGGGGGCAGACTCGCTGGACACGGTGGAATTGGTGATGGCGCTCGAGGAAGAATTCGAGACGGAAATTCCCGATGAGGACGCCGAAAAAATCACCACGGTCCAGCAAGCGATCGACTACATCAATTCGCACAAGGGCAAGGCCTAGACCCCTTTTGGTTCCGCGCAGCATTCTCCTGATGTTTCCAAGGCGCCGCTCGCCGGTTGTTGAATCGAAAATCAGGGGTTGATATTGAGCAAACGACGCGTCGTCATTACGGGTCTTGGAATCGTCTCGCCGGTCGGCAATGACGTGGCGACCGCGTGGACCAATATCTTGGCCGGGCGCAGCGGCATACAGCCGATAGTGCGATTCGATACCGGCAGCTTTCCCACGCACTTCGGCGGCGAGGTCAGAGATCTGCAGTTGGAGGCTTTCATGTCGCCCAAGGATGCGCGGCGCATGGATGCGTTCATGCAGTACGGCGTCGTGGCGGGCATTCAGGCGATGCGCGATTCAGGGCTCGAGGTCACCGAGGCCAACTCGGATCGTATCGGCGTGATGATGGGTTCGGGCATGGGCGGGCTCGAGTCGATCGAGGTGACCTACGACAAATATCTGGAGACGCACTCACCCAAGAAGGTGTCGCCGTTCTTCATTCCGGCCAGCATCATCAATTTAGTCAGCGGACATCTGTCGATCATCTTCAAGATCACGGGACCCAATCTGGCCGTGGCCACCGCCTGCACGACCTCCACGCATGCATTAGGGCTCGCCATGCGCCTGATCCAGTACGGAGACGTGGATGCGATGTTGGCGGGCGGCTCGGAGATGGCGACCTGCGTCACCGGCATGAGTGGCTTCGCTCAGGCCAAAGCGCTGTCGCAGCGTAACGACGACCCGCAGGCGGCAAGCCGGCCGTGGGATAAGGATCGCGATGGCTTCGTCATGGGCGACGGAGCCGGCGCCATGGTTCTCGAGGAATTTGATCACGCCAAGGCTCGAGGAGCGAAAATCTACGCGGAGATCGTCGGCTTCGGTATGAGCGGCGATGCATTCCATGTCACTGCGCCGCCGGAGGACGGCGAGGGCGCGCGCAAAGCGATGTCCAACGCGCTCAGCGATGCGCGCTTGAATCCGGAGCAGGTGCAATACGTCAATGCGCATGCCACTTCGACGGAACTTGGCGACCGTGCGGAGACGCTCGCGATACGGCGCGCCTTCGGACCCGCCGCCGACAATCTGGCCGTCAGCTCGACCAAATCGATGACCGGACACTTGTTGGGCGCCGCCGGGGCGGTCGAGGCGATTTTTTCGGTGCTGGCGCTTCGCGACCAGGTGGCACCGCCCACCATCAACCTGCATCAGCCGGGCGAGGGCTGCGATCTTGATTACGTGCCGAACACGGCGCGGCAAATGTCGCTCGAATACAGCCTTTCGAATTCGTTTGGGTTCGGCGGCACCAATGGGTCGGTTATTTTCCGCCGCCCGTAAACCGCCAGATTTCGCGCAACTCTCTTCGCGGGCGCACCGCGTGGTATGGCAACGGTGAAACGCGTCCTTCGCATTTTTCTTCCGCTGGCCGTGCTGCTGCTCGGCGCGGCCGCGGCGGCGGCGCTGTGGTCCGGTGTGCGCAGTCTCGATGCGCCGCTGCGATTGACCTCCGCGTTGCGCTTCAAAGTGCCGGCCGGTGCGAGTTTCGCGCATGTGGCAGCGGAGCTGGCAGCGCAGGGCATCGTGGCGCAGCCCCGGGCGTGGATTCTCTATGCGCGCTGGAAGGGACTGGCGCCGGCGGTCAAGGCCGGAGAGTATGAAATTCTGCCGGCCACCACGCCGCGCGAGCTGTTGTTGAAAATGGTGAACGGCCAGGTGCTGCTGCACTCGTTTACCATTGTCGATGGTTGGCGGCTTGCGGATCTGCTCGAGGCGCTGCGGCGCAATCCCGAGATTGTTTCCACCCTGCCGGCGCAGGACGCATTTGCGCTGCAGGCCGCGAACATCATGGAGAAGCTGGGGGCAGCCGGCATCGATGCCGAAGGACAATTCTTGCCCGAAACCTACCGCTTCATCGGCGGCACCACGGATGTTGAATTGCTGCGCCAGGCGCATGCGGCGCTGAGGCGGGAGCTCGATGCCGCGTGGACGACGCGAGACCCCGGCCTACCGCTGCACAATCCGCAGGAACTATTGATCATGGCATCGATCGTCCAAAAGGAGAGCGGGATAGCGCAGGAACTCGCCAAGATTGCCGGGCTGTATCTGCATCGGTTGGGCATTGGCATGAGGCTGCAGGCCGATCCCACCATCATTTATGGGATGGGCGACCGCTACGACGGCGACATTCGCACCGTGGACTTGCGCACAGATGGGCCTTACAACACCTATACGCGCGCCGGCTTGCCGCCGACGCCCATCGCCTTGCCGAGCGCCGCGGTGATTCGTGCGACCGCCCATCCCGAGAAAACGGATGCCATTTACTTCGTCGCTTCGGGCAAGGGAGACGGCAGCCACACATTTTCCGCGACGCTCGAGGCGCATAACGCCGCCGTGGCAGCGTATCTTGCGCATCAACGGCAGAAGGCTGCGCAGGAGTCTGTCCGATGAGTAGCGCAGCGCGATTTGTGACGCTGGAGGGCATCGAAGGCGTCGGCAAGTCGACGCAGGTGGCGCGTCTGTCGGCTGCACTGCGCGACAAGGGCATTGCGCACGTGGTGACGCGTGAACCGGGAGGAACCGCGCTCGCGGAGCGCATTCGCGAGGTGGTGCTGACCGCACGGGAGGAGGCATTGCCTCCGACCGCGGAGCTGCTGCTCATGTTCGCGTCGCGGGCGGTACATCTTGAGAACCACGTCGAACCGAATCTTCGCGCGGGTCGATGGGTGATTTGCGATCGCTTTACCGATGCTACCTATGCTTACCAAGGGGGCGGACGCCGTTTGCCGATCGAGCAGATCCGTGCATTGGAAGTCATGGTTCAAGGCACACTGCGTCCCGACCTGACCTTGCTGCTCGATGCGCCGGTGGCCAAAGCCTTGGCGCGCGCCCGCGCACGAAACGCAGGCTCGCTCGAGGACCGCTTTGAACGCGAAAAGACCGAATTTTTTGCGCGGGTGCGGGAGATGTACCTGGCGCGTGCGGCAGCGGAACCGGAGCGCATTGTCGTGCTCGATGCGACTCTACCGGCCGATGAGATAGGCGAACGCATTGTCGGGCTGCTCGAGGCGAGATCATGGATTTCCTGAGCGCCGATTCTCTGCCATGGCTGAGGGACTCGCAGCAGCGCCTGCGCTCGGCTTTTGATTCAGGCCGTCCGCCGCATTCTCTGTTGGTGCTCGCCACACCCGGACTGGGCGCGGAGCAGCTCGCGCACTGGACCAGCGCGTTGGCCTTGTGCGAACAGCCGAGCGCGCGCCCCTGCGATGTCTGTGCCGCGTGCCGCTTGCTGCGCGCCGACACGCATCCCGACGTACACATCGTGCGCCTCGAAGAGGATGCGCAGCAGATCAAGGTTGATCAAGTACGCGAGCTGATCGATTCCTTGGCGCTGAAAAGCTATCGCGGCGGCTACAAAGTCGGCGTCATCGAGGGCGCCGAGGCCTTGAATACGCAGGGCGCGAACGCGTTCCTGAAAACATTGGAGGAACCGACGCCGAACACCATGCTCATCATGATTGCACAGCCGAGCCATCGGCTGCCCGCCACCATCGCCAGCCGCTGCTTGCGCCTGGCTCTGCGTCCGCCCGCGACCGCCGACGCCATAAAGTGGCTGCAAGCCCATTCGCCGGCCGCGAAAGCATGGCAATCGGCATTGGCGCTCGCCGGGGGCGCGCCTCTGTTGGCATTGCAGCTGGATGCCGCCGGACTGGCCGACATCGATGCGGACATGGAACAGAGCATCGTCGAATTGGCCGACGGCTCCGTGGACGTGACCTTGCTGGCCGAACGCTGGGTGAGATCAAATCCGGGACTGCGTATCACTTGGCTTGAGAACTGGATCACACAGCGAGTACACGCGGCGCTCGGAACCTCGGCTTCGCATCAAAGTGCGGAACCGGTCCGCTTGCCTGGCGCTTTACTTAAGCCCAAGATAAGAGCCCTATTCGAGCTGCTGGACGCGGCCCGTGAAATCAGGCGTCTTGTATCGACCGGTATGAATCAACAATTGGCGCTGGAGGCCTTGCTGGTCGGCGGTCGAACCGCGCTGGCGAAGTGAGGCTTGTTGTGGGAATGGTAGGAATTGAGAAGTCCAAGCAATAAACCGGGTTTACTGACGCTGACCATCAAGGACAAGAGCGCGCTGTATCTTGCGTACATGCCCTTCGTGAAAAACGGCGGGCTGTTCATTCCGACGAACAGTAACTATCGGTTGGGCGATGAAGTGTTCATGCTGCTCAATCTGATGGGAGAGGAAGAGAAGCTGCCGGTCGCCGGCCGCGTCATTTGGATGACGCCGAAGGGCGCGCAAGGCAAAAGAACGGCCGGCATCGGCGTGCAATTCAGCGATCAGGACCGCGGCAACACGCAAAAGAAAATCGAGAACTATCTGGCCGGCGCGCTCGGCGGGGACAAACCGACCCATACCATGTGACCAGCCGCTTCGCAGCTTAGCTGCGCGGATTGACCGGTTCGACGTAAACCGGCGAGGGCGGCAGCGCTATTTTGCGCGGCTCGCGCGGCGCTCTGAGCAGGTACAGCGACGCGGCAATGATGGCGAGCAGGAACACGATGGCCAGATACTTGTGTTCGGCGAGCAAAGAAGGAGGCTTGTACTCGATAATCGGCCTGGGAACGTGGCTGTTCGGAGGCCTATCCACGGCGTGAGCGAGCAGCCTCGCTCGCGGCGAGCCCACCTTTCAATACATACGCTTCGAATCCCCGCTCGCTCAGGATATAGGCGGCCGCGGAGCTGCGCCGTCCGGTATCGCAGCACACGACGTATTGCGTGTTTTTGTCCAGGGCATTGAGCTTCAGGCGAATGAAGTACAGCGGGATATTGACCGCATCGTCGATGCGAAAGTTTTGAAACTCGCTGGGCAGACGTACGTCCAGCCACTTGCCGCCCTTGGCGACGATTTCCCTGGCCTTCTCCGGCTCCACCCATTGCAGCAGAGGTTCGTTCAGCAAGGTCTGAAAGTCATTCTTGCCCAGGCGCATCAGCGTACCGTCGGTGGACATGGTCACCGTCGCATTGCGTTTGGCCTCGGCAATCAACGCTTCTTCGCCGAAGCTGTCCCCGGGACCCAATTCCGCCAGCTTGATGCCCTCCTTGTTCAGCGGCGTCTCGCGCGTGACGATGCACTTCCCGGAAACCACGACGTAAAAAAAGTCGCCCTCGGTGCCCTGCTTGATGACGATGTCGCCGGTGCGGTAGTTGATGCGCTGCATGCGCATGAATATCGCCTGAATATTGGCGGGCGGAATGCGATGGAACGCCTTGGTCTGCAGCAGCGTCGTCATCCAGTCGCCGGTGACATCCAAGCCTTCGCTGCCGAGCTCGGAGACCTCGTATTGGCCGGTTTGATCCCAGGTCAACAGCACATCGAGCAAATCGCTGTCGATCATGATGTATTCGATGTCGTTGGCGGCGCGTGCGGTGAATTTCCGCGGCAGGCCCGGAGCGAGAGCCGCGCGCGCTTCGGCGGTTCCGGCCTTGATGATCCCCATGATGCGATCGTCCGCGCGCAGCTCGATCTGGCCGGCCACCAGATAGAACGTGCGCTTGTCGGTATCGCCTTCTTTGAACAGCACGCGGCCTGCGGTCAATTCGCGAATCACGGTTTTGCGCGCGAGCGCGTGCAGATTCTCCGCCTTCAGGCCGTCGAGCGGCGAGAAGGTTTTCAAGACTGCAAGATTCAGCGGTCGTTCGTCCATCGAGAAATTCATCTGCCCCTAGCTTCAACCCTATGATTTTGGCGCTGAATGCTACCATAGCAGGCGGCAGCTGCGGCCACGCAGTAGTTCACATCGAGTGGGTGTCAAGAAGCAAGCAGCGGCCAGCCGGCATCCGGCCGGAAGCGCTCGCCGTAGCGCTCCGCGAGTTCGTTCAAACGGCGCGTGACGACGGCAATGCCGCGCTGCTGCGCATATTGCAGCGGTCCGCCCCGGAAAGGCGCGAAGCCCGTCGCAAATACCGCGCCTGCGTCCAGCAAATCCGCGTCCGCCACGGTTCCCTCGCGCAGGCAAGCAACCGCTTCATTGAGCATGGGCAGTATCAGCCTGTCCTGCAGATCCTCTGGCATCGGTAAATGCGCGGCCGGCTGCTTCTGCGCCTTGCCGTCCCGCCAGCGATAAAAGCCTTCCCCGCTCTTGCGGCCGAAGCGTTTCTGCTCCACCAAGGTGCTCAATATCTGCGGCACTTCGCGGCGCAAGGCGGCGCTCAAGACGCGGCCGACTTGCAAGGATACGTCCAAACCGACCACGTCGGTGAGTTCGATCGGCCCCAACGGCATGCCGAATTGCTCGGCCGCGCGGTCGATCACAACGGCCGGAATGCCGGCCTCCAGAGCAAGGAATGCTTCGTTGACATACGGTGTCAGAATGCGGTTCACCACGAATCCCGGCGCGCTTTTGCAGGGAAGCGGCAGCTTGTCCAATCTGCGGGTGAATTGCAGCGCATCGTGCACGACTTGGCCGTCCGTGCTCGCGCCCTGCACCACCTCCACCAGCTGCAGCTGCGCAACCGGGTTGAAGAAATGTATGCCGACCAATCGGCCGGGGTTCTTAAGGCTCTCGCAAAGCGTCTCGATATTGATGCTCGAGGTATTGGTCGCCAGGACTGCTTCCGGCTTCAGTTTTGGCTCGAGCTCCGCGTACAGGGCGCGTTTGGCAGCGGCATTTTCGACGATCGCTTCGATGACCAGGTCCGCTTGCGCGACGCCCTCGCCTGCAACATCCATCTTGAGGCGGGACAGGGCATCGGCCGCGGCGCCCGGGTCCTTCAGGCGTTTCTGGAAGAAAACTCTGGCACGCTCCAACGCCGGTTGAATCAGTTGCTCGCTGCGGTCTTGCAAGCTCACCGTCATGCCGCGAAACGCCGACCATGCAGCGATATCGCCGCCCATGACGCCGGCGCCGACGACATGCAGATGCTTGAATTCGGCCGTCGATTGCCCGCCCAAACTCTTGAGGCGGTCCTGCAGCAGAAAGACCCGCACGAGATTGCGTGAGGTCGGCGTGCACATGAGTTCGCTGATGGAGCGCGCCTCCGCCGCGTAGCTCGCCGGCCCGGTCGCGCCGTAACGCCGCCACAGATCCAGGATGGCGTAGGGAGCAGGGTAGTGTTCGCGCCGGACGCTATGCCTCAGGGTGCGCGCGCTCTGCAGGGCGAGCAACGGCCGCACGGCGCTCGAGTTCATGATCCGATCGGCAAAGGAGGCGGTTTTTTTTGGCGGCGCGCGCAGCAGCAGCTGTTTGGCGCGCTTCGCAAGTTCGGCACGCGGCACCAGTTCGTCCAGCAGGCCTGCCGCCAAGGCCCGCGCCCCCTTGAATGGCCTGCCTCTGATCATGAGTTCGAGCGCCGCACGCGCGCCGATGAGTTGCACGCTGCGCACGGTGCCGCCAAATCCCGGATGAATGCCGAGCAGCACTTCCGGCAATCCCAATGCCAGCGCAGGCTCGTCCGCGCCGATGCGATAGCGGCATGCCAGAGCCAATTCCAAGCCGCCGCCCAGCGCAAAGCCATGCAGCGCGGCAACGGTCGGGCAGGGCAGATCCTCCAGCTGTTGCAGAACGGATTGTCCCGCGCGCACCAGCTCGTAACCCTCTTCCGGGGTGCGAATCTTCAAGAACTCCTTGATATCGGCGCCCGCGATGAAGCCGTTGGGCTTGGCGGATTGCACGACGACGCCGAGCGGGCGCAGCGCGCCGATCTCGCCGATCTTGGCGGCCAACTCCTGCACCACGGGGCCGGACAAAACATTGGTCGAGGCTCCCGCGAGGTCGCAACTGAGCCAGCCAATGCGCTCGGCATCGATCTTGAGCGACCAGCTGCTGCCGTTCATGCTGCCTGTCGGGCGGACTTGAGTATCGTGAAATCGCAAATCAGGGGCAGATGATCGGAAAACTGCACATCGGGAATTTCAAATCGGTTCACTTCGATCTGCGCGCTGTGCAAAATGAAATCCAGCTCTTTGCGCGGGCTGCGGCTCGGATAGGAGGGAAGTCCCTCGGCATTGGCGCTCGTCAGGCCGGCGGCTTGGGTGAACAGGTAGATTTCATGTTCGCCCCAGTAGGTATTGAAATCGCCCGCGACGATCACCGGCTTGCGGGTCTTGCGCACCAGGTCGTAAAGATAGCGCAGCTGGTATTGCCGATGGCGGAATTTCAACGATAAATGCACCAGAAAGATCGCGATATCGTCCAGTTCCAGTTCGATGATGAGCCGCTTGATACCGGTGTCGAAATAATGAAAGCGCTCGCCGCGGACTCGGGGCGCCGCCAGGAATGCGTTGGCTTGCTTGCGGACGATGGGCACCATTTGATTGACCGACGCGACGCCGTACTTGCACTCATAGGTTGAATAATGGCCCAGTGAGCGCGCGATGAAGTCCGCCTGGTTGATCATTCCGGTGCGTATCGAGCCGGTGTCCACCTCGATCAGACCCACCACGTCCGGATCCTGCCGCTTGATGAAGTCGGTAATTCGCGACAGGACTTGGCGGCTGGAGCGAAGATAACCGGCTCCCGGTACCGGGAGATGGAATGCCGGGCCGGTGCCGGTCGCATAGCGTATATTGTAAATCAGCAGGCGCACACGAGCCATTGTATCGGCGTGCGGTGCTTCGCGCATGACCATCGTCAAGCTACACTACTGCAATGTCGGCTAATCCGATTCGCCTGTTCGTGAGCCACGCGTGGGTGGAGAACGACGACTACACGCGCGTTTTTGAGTACCTCGAGGCATCGGGCAAGTTTTACTACTTGAATACCAGCCAGCCCCAGGCGAAACAACCGATCGACAAGGAATCGCAGCGCGAAGACCTACGCCGACAAATTGCACCCTGCGAGGTCGTGATCATACTGCCGGCGGTCTATCGCCTGGCACCGGAACTCGTGTTGTTTCAGATGAATTTTGCCAAAGCCGCCGATCGGCCCATCGTTGCCATGGAAAATTTCGGTTCCACGGATGCACTGCCAAAAGCCATCAAAGATCTCGCCGACGAGGTCAGTCCTTGGAACGAGCGAAGTCTGATCGACGCGCTGCGCCGCCAGGCTCGGCATCAGGAATCGACGCGCTGGGATACGATCGATTTCAAGCTCGATTGAATCAGTTGCTCGCGATCAAGGCCGGGGCGTCGAACTCCTGGGGCACCGGATGCAACTGCACGATCGTGTTGTTGCGCGGCGCATTGACGTGCGTCTTGCACATCAGATCGAACATCTCGACGATTTGAATCGCGCAATCGTCCGCTTCCTGGTTTGACATCTTGCGCACCGATGCAGCAACGGCATCTTCACCGCGCAACGGTTGTACGCCGCACAGACTGCGCATGACTTGTGCGAAAGTGGCGCGAATTTCGCTCGGCAATTGATCTTCGGGGAGGGACGAGAGGTGTCGCCGGTAGGCGCACACCAAACGCTGCTTGATCGGAGTTGAGCGCACCAATTCGAGGGTGGCACAGTGTAAACATTCCCAGGCGCTGATCATGGACGACCTACGGTGATCAAAAACCGAAACCTAATGTGGTTTCGAGGTTGGTACCTTACAGCTGTTCTTGTTAAATCAAGACTCTGCGACTGGAATATACAAGACAATCGACAAAACGCAACGTGCATTTTGTCAAAGATTTGAACTGCTTCCGGGCGCGGAATTTGCAGCGCGTTGGGCTATTTTTCTAGAAGCCAGCTAATGTATTCTATATATATTATTGAAAAATAGAGATAAAACGACGATCAGAACGAGCGAATTACCTCACTTAGATGCCGCCAGTGTCTCTGCATCCTCGGCAGTATTCGCCGAATGATTTGCCCCGATCAGCATGTACACGCCCGGGACGACGAACAGCGTGAACAGCGTGCCGATGGCCAGTCCGGTAGAAATCACGAGGCCGATCGCGAACCGCGACGCGGCGCCGGCGCCGCTGGCGAACACCAGCGGCACCACGCCGAGCACCATGGCCGCGGTGGTCATGAGAATGGGCCGCAGCCGAACCGATGCGGCGGCCGCAATTGCCGCAGCCTTGGATTTTCCGCTGTGCTGCTCTTCGTTGGCGACTTCGACGATCAGGATGCCGTGCTTGCTGATCAAGCCGATCAGGGTCACCAGGCCCACCTGGGTGTAGATGTTCAAGGTTGCGCCGTGGACGCCGATGGCAATGAATATCAACGCGCCGGCAATGGACAGGGGCACCGAAATGAGAATGACGAGGGGGTCGCGAAAACTTTCGAACAGCGCGGCGAGCGCCAAGAACACGATGATGATGGCGAAGCCGAAGGTGCCCATGACCCCGGCGGATTCCTGCAGGTATTGGCGCAGCTGGCCCGCATAGTCGAGTGAGTAGCCTTGGGGCAACGTCTGCGCCGCGGTGGTCTTCAGGTAATTCAACGCATCAGCCAGCGATACGCCGGGTGAGGGCACGCCGGACAGGGTCGCGGAACTTGCCTGCTGAAAGTGATTCAGCGTTTCGGGCACTGTCTCGTGACGAACGGTGGCGATCGTGGACAAGGGAATGGGGACGCCGCCGATCGAGGCGATCGGGTAGTCCAACAATTGATCGACATTCAGCCGGGAAACTCGCTCGACCTGCGGAATGACTTTATAGGATCGGGTCTGCATGCTGAAATAGTTGACATACCCGCCGCCCAGCAAGCCGCTCAACGCGGAGCCCACCTGGCTCATGGTCAAGCCCAATTGCGCCGCCTTGTCGCGATCGATTTCGATCACCGATTGCGGCGCGTCGTATTTCATGTCGCTGTCGATGAACATGAACATGCCGCTCTTGGCGACGGTTGCTAGAAAGGCTTGGGACACCTCATTGAGGCGCAGCGCGGGCTCGGTGGATTCGATCGCGAACTGCACCGGCAGCCCACGCGCTCCAGGCAAGGAAGGCTGCTGAAACACGGCAAATCTTTGCGCGGGCAACGTGTTCAACGCATTCTGCAAACTGCGCTGGAACTCGATGGCGGAGAATTTCCTCTGGTCGGCAGGTACCAGCGGCACTCCCGTGATGGATTGTCCCGGTGCGTCGATTTGAAACACCGTCGACACCCCGGGTTGACTGTTCACCAGCGAAAATGCCTGGGTGCCGAACAGCAACTTCTGCTGCAGGGTTGCATCCGGAGCATAGGTGGCCTGCGCGAGCACAAATGACTGATCCTCGGTCGGCGCCAATTCGCTCTGAGCGCTGCGATACAGAAGAGCGATGCTGACGATGATTGCCACGACGAATGCCGCGGTCACCGGCGTGTAGCGCAGACTTCTCTGCAGCAGCCGCTGATAGCCGTCATGCAGCCACTGAAATCGCCGATCGATGAATCGAATGATCCTCGCCTCCCAGTTGTTCTGGTCGGCCTTTTGAGCATGCAGCAGCCGCGAGCACATCATGGGCGATAGGGTGAGCGCGATCACCGCGGAGACGGTGACGGCGCCCGCCAAAGTAAATGCGAACTCGGTGAACAACGCGCCGGTAAGGCCCCCCTGAAAACCGATGGGAATGTAAACCGCAAGCAGCACCACCGTCATGGCGATGATGGGGCTGCCGAGTTCGCGGGCAGCGGTACTCGCCGCCGCGATGGGCGGCATGCCGTCGGCCAGGTGCCGGTTCACGTTCTCCACCACGATGATGGCATCATCCACCACCAGGCCGATGGCAAGAACCAGAGCCAGCAAGGTCAAGAGGTTGATGGAGAATCCCAAGGCCAGCATGATCGCCAGCGTGCCCACCAGCGATAACGGAATTGCCACCACGGGAATCAACACCGAGCGGGGCGATCCTAAGAACGCAAATATCACGAGCATCACGATGATCAGCGCTTCGATCAACGTGATCGCCACTTCGCGGATCGAGTTGGTCACGAAGGTCGAAGAATCGTACGCGACCGCCACGTTAAGGCCCTGAGGCAGCTGCGATTGAATCTCCGGCATCACGGCCTTGATGCCTTTCACCACCGACAGCAAATTAGCCGTTGGCGCTACCTGAATTCCGACGAACACTCCGTTGGTACCGCCCATGCGAACTCGCGACTCGTAGCTGTCGGCGCCCAAGGCAACTTCAGCGATATCTCCCAAGCGAATGATCCCGCCGTTGACCTGGCGGATGACGAGGTTTCGGAACGCGTCCAATGAATGCAGATTGCTGGTGGAGGTGAGGGTCACCTGCACCATTTGGCCCTTGGTGGTGCCGACGGCTGATATGTAATCGTTGGCGGCCAACGCCACGGACACATCGTTGGCGGTGAGGCCGTACGCCTCCAGCTTGGCCGGACTGAGCCACGCGCGCAGCGAAAAGGTCTGCGCGCCGAGCAACTCCGCCGTCTGCACACCTTCGACCGCCTGCAGCTTCGGTACCACCACGCGCGTCAGATAATCGGTGATTTGATTCGGCGCCATGTCCGGACTGCGAAACGCCAGGTACATGGCGTCGATGGTCTGGCCAACCTGGACCGTGATGGTCGGCTGCAGCGCGCCCAAGGGAAGCTGGTTCAGTACTGAATTGACCTTGATGTTGATTTCGGCCGCGGCTTTCGAGGAATCGTAGTTTTGCCGCAGATTGACCGTGATGGTGCTGACGCTGCTCTGGCTGGTCGAGGTCATGTAGTCGATGCCATTCGCCTGCGCCACCGCGGTCTCGATCGGGGTGGTAATGAAGCCGGCAATGGAGTCCGGATCGGCGCCCGGGTAGGCGGTGGATATGGTCACCACGCCGTTTTCGGTCTTCGGGTACGCGAGCACCTGCAGTGAGGTGAAGGATCGCAGGCCGACCACGAGAATGCCCAGACTGACCACCGAGGCCAGCACCGGGCGGCGGATGAAGATATCGGTGAAATTCACGTTGCGGCCATGCTGCTATTCGTTGGGCGGATTCGGTTTGATCTCGTTGGTTGGAGTCAACGAGTTGTTGATCGTGATGGCGCTGCCGTTGCGCAGCTTCATCTGGCCGCCCGTCACCACGATCTCGCCCGCTTTGACTCCGCTCAAGACGGCGACCTGATCGCCGCGCGTGCCGCCCAATTTCACAAATCGCTGCTTGACTATCGAACGAGGCTTACCTTTATCGTCGGCACCGGCTTGTTCGACCACGAAAACCGTGTCTCCATAAGGGTTGTAGGTAATCGCGGCCTGCGGCAGCGTGATCTGCGCGATCTCGTCGCCGGCATCGATGCTCACCGTGGCGTACATCCCCGGCACCAGGCGCCGATCGGCATTGTGAAACGATGCACGTACCTGCACATTGCGGCTGGCGGCATCGACTTTGGAATTGATTGCCTCTACGACACCCTTGAAGATTTTGCCCGGATAAGTGTCGACCATTGCGCCGACCGCCTGACCGATCTTTATCCGGGAAAGCGCCTGTTGCGGTACATAGAAGTCGATCAGAATGGGGTCGAGCTCTTGCAGCGTGACTATGGTTGTTCCTGCAGCCAAATACTGACCCAAATCCACCTGCCGGATACCTAAGCGGCCAGCGAAAGGCGCCGCGACGATTTTTTCCTGGATCAACGCGTGCTGCGCCGCCACCTGGGCGCGGGCGGTTTTCAATGTTGCTACGTCGCCGTCGATGACGGCTTGGCTGATGGCCTGCGCCGCGAACTGCTCCTGGTCGCGCTGGTAGTTCTGCTCGGCGAGTTGCGCCGCGGCCTCCAGCTGCTGCAACAGTGCATAGTCGTCGAGCGGCCTCAAGCGCAGCAGCACCTTGCCGGCAGGTACGTCGTTGCCGGAATCGAAATGAATTTCATCGACGATGCCGGAGGCCTGCGAAGACAGATCGGCGCCGCGCACCGCGCGCAAGCTGCCCGTGGCTTGCAATTGCGACTGCCATTTATCCTCGGCGGCGGCGATTGTGGAGACTGTCTGCGGTATCGAAGCGGCAGCCATCATCTGCCTGTACTTCTTCATGCCGCTGTAATACTTCCAGGCAAAGACGCCGCCCAGTATCAGTACGACCGCGACGATCATGATCACCAGCGGCTTGATCATCGCTTGGCGCGGCGCCAGCTTGCCGCCGTCCGCGGCCATTCCGGACTCAAATGTACTCACTGTTGCCCCTTTCCATTAGGCGTTGCGTTGGCCGCGACGTCCGCGCGGTTCCACCACCCGCCGCCAAGCGCCTGAAACAGCGCTGCCGTATCGGCGTAGCGCTGTGCGCGCACCTTGACGAGAGCGATGGCCGCGGTCTGATAACTTTGTTGCGAACTTAAAACCTGCAGATAACTGGCCGCGCCGCTCTTGTATTGAGCTTGAACCAACGCGAGGCTATCCGCGGCCGCGCGCGCGGCGAGCGTCTGGGCGGCGAGGGCGTCGGCGTCGGCGTTGAGCGCATACAGGGCATCGGAGACATTTTGAAACGCCGTGAGGACCGTGGCTTTGTAGTTGGCAAGCGCTTCCTGCGCCGCCGCCACGGCGGCGCGCCGCTGGTGCACCAGCTGGCCGCCCCTGAAAATCGGCTGCGTGAGCGAGGCGCCGAGACTCCATAGCATGGAGCCGGGCGTAAATAAGTTGGAGAAGCTCCCCGCCTCGCTGCCATAGGCACCCGACAGGGTAATTTGCGGCAGGAGGTTTGCCGTGGCGACTCCGACATTGGCCGTCGCTGCATGCAGCAGCGCCGAATATTGACGCATGTCGGGTCGTTGCTCGACGAATTTCGAGGGCAGGCTCAGGGGCAGCTCGAGCGGCAGAGTCAATGTATCGAGATCGAATTCCGCGGCGCTGAATTCCGCAGGCAGCGATCCAACATAGGTCGACAGAAGATTTCGCGTGTGGGCCAATTGGCTGCGCAACGTCGGCAGGCTGGCAAGGGTGGCTTGCAGGAGGGATTGCTGCTGCAGCACGTCGGCCCGCGACGCGCCACCCGCGCTCACCCGACGCCGGGTGATGTCGAGCTGCTTTTGCTGCGAGTTGGCAATGTCTTCGGTCGCGGCAATCTGCGCACGCAGCGAACCTTCGGTGATCGCGGCCGTGACGATGTTGGCCGTGAGGCTAAGATAGCTCGCCTCCAGGGAGAATTTTACGTACTCTGCTTGGGCCTGCAGCGCCTCGACTTGGCGGCGAACTCCGCCAAACGCGTCGAGGGTATACGACACGTTAACCTCCGCGCTGTTCAAGGTATAAAGGACCGAGCCGGATGCCGGCAAGCCCAAGGCCGCGGCGGGCTCTTTCACCCGCTGCGCGGCGAGTGCTGCGGACACGCTCGGATAGAAAGCGCCGCGCTGCGCGGCCACGGTCTCATTGGCTTGTTTGAGCGCAGCCTGCGCAGCTTCCAGCGTCGGATTGTTGGCGATGCCGCGTTCAATGAGCGCGTTGAGCTCTGCCGATCGAAACAGAGTCCACCACTGGCCGGGAATGTCCAAGCCGTCGATGAAGCGCTGCGCTTGAACGTCAGCCTCGGGTGCGGCGCTGGTTTCCACCGGGAGCGCGCCGGCGGGGACGAACCCGGCTGTGTGCGGCGCCTGCGGCGCTTGGAAATTCGGGCCGACGGCGCAGCTGCCAAGCAGCAGCGCCATCGCGGCGGCAGCGCTTGCTGTGAATCTGTGTGGGTTCATTGATTCGACCGCATCTCTACCCACCCCGGGGAAGCGCGAAAATGCCATGTGCCGTTTTTCTGCTCAAGAAGTATTTACGGATTAGATATTTGCTTGGTAAACTATATTGTATTGAATAGTTAGTATGCAAACGAATTATACATCATCCCAATTCGAACTGGTGGAGGCAAATCTCCAAAACTTGAGCGCGCGCGTGCCCGACGTACCCGCCACGGGGATTCTCATGTGCCGGCTGCTCCAGCATATCGGGCGCGAAATGGCGAGCATGTTCGAGCAGCAGATCAGGCCCTTCGGGCTTGCGGAAGCGGAGTTCCGAGTGCTGACCACGCTATTTTCCCAGCCGAACGGCGCCGCTCATCCCAGCGATTTGTGCATTCGGACCTCGCAAAGTCCGGCAAACATGTCGCGCATCAGCGATGCGCTGGTCGGCCGGGGTCTCATTACACGCGTCTTAAGCGAGCAGGACCGGCGGCGCATGGTGCTGCGTATTACCGACCAGGGCGAGGTGTTCGTGCGTCAGCTGTTGCCCAAATTATTCGCGCCGCTGCGCGAGCTGCTCAAGGATTTTTCGGAGGCCGAGCAGCGTCAATTGAATGCCCAACTCAAGCGCCTGGCGATTGAGTTGGAGCAAGCAACCGCGCCGACTGTTGCGGAGCCAGCCGTATGAAGGCTCCGAGGTCCGCGGCAGCCATCGTGATTTGCATCGCGTCCTTGCTGGGTTGCGCCGGGTTTCCCGCCAAGCAGAAGCCCGTGCTGTTGCCGCATTCCGCACCGTTCGATGGCGCGGAGTTCAGCGGCGGAGGCGATTGGCCGGCCGCGGACTGGTGGCGGCGTTATCAGGATTCCACCTTGGATGAATTAATCGCGCTGGGCATCGTCAATTCACCGAGTCTGGCGACAGCGCGCGCCCGCTACGATACGGCCCGACAATCCGTTCGGCTGGCGGCGGCCGCCTCGGGGGCCCAAGTGACCGCCAACGCGGATACCGAACGGCAACGCCTGAGCGATAACGGCATATTTCCGCCGCAGCTGCTTGGATTTACCTGGTACAACCAGTCGGACCTGGGGCTGCAGGCCAGCTACACCTTCGATTGGTGGGGCAAGCAGCGCAACGCCGTGGAATCCGCAATGGACCAGGCGCATGCCGCCCAGGCCGATCGCAGCGCCGCGGCGCTGATGCTCGCCAGTTCCATCGCCGACACCTATTTTGGCTGGCAATCCGATCAAAATCGCCTGCTCCTGGCGCGCGAGAATCTCGCCATGGTCGAGTCGGAGGGTAAAGTCACCGCGGCTCGGGTACGCGCGGAGCTGGATTTCGCCGACGATGTAAACCGCGTCGACCTGGCTCTGGCCTCCGCCCGGGAACAAATCGCCGCGCTGGAAGGATCGGCCAGGCTGCGTATCGTTGCATTGGCGGCGCTGGTGGGCCGGTCGGCCGGCGACTTGCCGCCATTGACGCGAAAGCCGCTGCCCCAATTTGCGGGTTTGTTGCCCGACAATGTAACGATCGATTTGATTTCGCGCCGCGCCGACATCACCGCCAGTCGCTGGCGCGTCGAAGCCGCGGAGAGAAATCTGGACTCCGCGCGTGCGGATTTCTATCCCGATGTGACCATCAATGCGCTGGTTGGATTCTCCAGCATCGATGTCGGCAAGTTGCTCGAATACGGCAGCCGCGTGCCGCAAGCCGGTGCGGCGATTCATCTGCCGATTTTCGATGCCGGCCGATTGCAGGCGCGCTACGGCGGGGCGCAAGCAGCCATCGACGCCGCTGTGTCGAACTACCAGGACACCGTCATCGGCGCAGCGCGCGATGTGGCCACGCAGGCCGCGATGCGAGCGCAGATCGAGGCACAGCGCACGCAGCGTGGAATCGAGGTCGCTGCGGCGCTGCGCGTCGAGGAAACCGCGGCCGCGCGGGTACGGCAGGGCCTCGCCGATTCGCGCATCGAACTGAAGGCGACCGAATCGTGGATTGAACAGCGCGATGCCTTGCTGCAACTCGATGCCGCAGCCCTCGCGGCCGATGTGGCTTTGCAGCGCGCGCTGGGCGGTGGCTATGAAAGTCCGCAAAAACTGGCCAGCTCACCGGCGCCGGCGCCCGCTGCCAACTCAGCGACCCGATGAACGCCAACGCGGAATCGCTGACTGCCAATTCTGCGAACGGCAAGCGGCGCAGAATTCTTCTTCTCATCGCGCTGATCTTCATCGTCATTGGCGCGTTATGCGCCGCTTACTGGGTATTGGTGCTGTCGAAGCGGGAGAAGACCGACGATGCCTATGTGAACGGCAATAAGGTGACGATCTCCGCACAGGTGGCCGGCACCGTCATTGCGGTTCTCGCGGATGATACCCAGCTCGTGAAGGCGGGTCAGGTGCTGGTAAAGCTCGATCCCATCGATGCGGCGACCGCCCTGAGCCGCAGCGCAAATGCGTTGGCGCAAACCGTGCGGCAAGTGCGGCAGCAACAGGCGACGGCCGGCCAATACGATTCGGTCATCGAGACCCGCAAGCTGGAGCTGGCGCGCGCCGAGACCGACCTTGCCAAGCGCGAACCCTTGTTGCCGGATCGAGCCATCCCGGCGGAAGAAGTACGGCATGCGCAAGAAAGCGTTGCAATCGCGCGGGCGGCGCTGACGCAGGCCGTGCGCCAAGCGAAGTCCGCGCATGCTCTGATCGACGGAACTGTGGTGGAAAGCAATCCGGCGGTGCTGCAGGCGCGGGACGTGTATCGCGATGCGTGGATCGCCGCGCAGCGCAACGCCGTGGTCGCACCCGTTGCGGGCTATGTCGCCGAGCGAAGTGTGCAATTGGGTCAGCACATTCAGGCAGGTCAGGCCCTCATGACGGTGATCCCATTGAACACCCTTTGGGTCGACGCGAATTTCAAGGAAGTGCAGCTGCGCAACCTGCGCATCGGTCAAAAGGCCGAGGTGCGCAGCGACCTATACGGCGGCGCCTATATTTATCATGGCCGCGTCGAGGGCATGTCGGCCGGCACTGGCGCCGCGTTTTCGCTGCTGCCGCCGCAAAATGCGTCGGGCAATTGGATCAAAGTCGTGCAGCGCGTTCCGGTGCGCATACAGATTGACGATGCCGATCTGGCCAAGTCGCCGCTGCGCGTAGGGCTCTCGGCGACGGTCACCGTGGACACGACTTCGCGCTCAGGAGCGGTACTGGCGACGGATGTCAGCGGCGATTTCGTGGGCGACACGCAGGTCTATCTCCAGGATCTGGCAAAGGCCAACTCCGAAGCCGATGCAATCGTGCGCCGCAATCTCGGCGTCGATCACTAGCTGCGCGCAACAATGGCCGATTCCGCACAGCCGGCCGGCGAATTCGAATATCCGCCTTTGCGCGGCGGCAAGCTGCTGTTTCTGACCGCCGCCATTGCCTTGGCGACATTCATGGAAATCCTCGACATGACCATCGTCAATGTCTCGGTGCCCGCCATCTCCGGCAGCCTCGGCGTCACTACATCGGAAGGAACCTGGACCGTCAGTTCGTACATGCTCGCGGCCGCGATCATGCAGCCTCTGTCCGGATGGATCGCGCGCCGCTTCGGCGAAGTCAGGACCTTGGTCACCTCGATCTGCTTGTTCATGGTTTTTTCGGCCATTTGCGGGCTGGCCACCAGCTTGCCGATGCTGGTCGGTGCGCGGCTCGTTCAGGGGTTCGTATCGGGACCCATGATGTCCGTGGCACAGGCGACCTTGCTGCGCAACTATTCCATCGAGCGGCGCGGCATTGCCCTGGCGATGTGGTCCATGGTGATCATGATCGCCCCGATTTGCGGCCCCATCCTCGGCGGCTGGATCACGGATAATCTATCCTGGCCCTGGCTGTTCTATATCAACTTGCCGGTGGGCGCATTCTCTGCCGCGGCCATCTGGTCAATTCTGCGGCATCGCGAGTCGAAGACCGTCAAACTGCCCATCGATGTCGTGGGCCTTGTGCTGCTCGTCATCGGCGTCGGCAGTCTGCAGTTCATGTTGGATAACGGCAACGAGAAGGATTGGTTCAATTCGCCGGTCATTCTCGCGGCCGGTATCACGGCCATCATCGCCATCTCGTTTCTGATTCCCTGGGAGCTCAACGACCAGCATCCGGTCGTGGACCTGCGGCTATTTGGCCGGCGTAATTTTCGCGTCGGCACCGGCGCGCTGGGCGCCGCTTATTTCGCATTCATGGGCGTCAACATCATTTTTCCGCTGTGGCTGCAGACCACCGTGGGCTACACCGCCACATGGGCGGGATTCGCGATCGCTCCGGTCGGACTATTGAGTTTGCTGATCACGCCCTTCGTGGGCCGCTTCATCAGCCGCATCAACTTGCGGCTCGCGGCGAGTTTCGCGTTCTGCGTGTTCGGCGCGGCCATTTTTTGGACGGCGACGTTGAATGAGAGCGCGAGTTTCGCACAGTTCGCAATGCCGCGCTTGATGCAAGGCGTGGGAGTATCATTTTTCTTTTTGCCGCTGAATCAGATTCTGTTGTCGGGCGTTCCGGCGAACGAGTTGGCTTCCGCTTCGGGAGTGAGCAATTTCGTCCGCACCATGTCCGGCAGCTTTTCGACCGCCATCGCCGTCTGGGTGTGGAATCGCCGCAGCGACTATCATCACGCCGTGCTGACCGAGCACATCCGAAATTCGGCCGATGCGTGGACGCAGTATCAAGCGCAGCTCGCGGCGCATGGGATCACCGGCGCCGGCGCCTCCGAGTATGTGAATTTCGTGATTTCCGGCCAAGCATCGACGCTGGGCGTCAACGATGTATTCAACATGCTGGGCCTCATGTTCCTGTTGTTGATACCGCTAATCTGGCTCGCCAAGCCGCCCTTCGGTGCGCGGGCGGCGAACCCGGCTCACTGATCCGCGGCATCGATTGCGTGTAGGATCGCTGCCATGAGTCCCCCGTACATTGTTGCGGTCGGCGGAACATTGCGCGCCAATTCGTCGACCGAAAGGGCCATGATTCACGTGCTCAATGCGGCGGAGCGTGCCGGCGCACGCACCAATCTCATCAGCGGTGCGCGGCTGCAATTGCCGCTGTATCAACCGGACAATCCCGAAAGAGGCGAGGGCGCGCTGTTTCTGGTGGCGGAACTTGCCCAGGCCGACGGCATCATCCTAGGATCGCCTGGCTATCACGGCAGCATCTCAGGCTTGGTCAAGAACGCCCTGGACTATGCCGAAGATTTGCGCACCGATGCGCGACCCTATTTCAGCGGCCGCGCCGTCGGCTGCATCGCCACGGCGGCCGGATGGCCGGGCGCGGTGAATACGTTGGGCGCCTTGCGTGAGATCGTGCATGCGCTGCGCGGCTGGCCCACGCCCTTGGGCGCCGCCATCAATTCGACGGAGAATGTGTTCGATGAGGTTGGTAGATGCCTGGTGCCCAGGGTCGGGCAAATTCTCGATCTGATGGCGGAGGAAGTCTTGAGTTTCGCGCGCGCAGTCGCGCCAGGTTAATTTGCAGAAGGAGGAACCCATGTACAAAACGGAGACAATCTCCTGCACCCCCGCAGTCCCGGCGCGCCGACAGGTGCTGCTGGCGGGCGCCCTTGCGGTCGGCGGATTCGCGCTGCCCGCCGCCAAGGGTGCCCCCGCAGCTGGTGCGCCAACGGCCCGCGGAATCTCACGCACGGCTGAATCGATTCATCAGGAGCCGCTGTTCAAGGCGAGCCGCAAGCGGCTGTACGCGGCACTCACCGACGCTGAACTGTTCGACAAGGTCGTTCAGTTGAGCGATGCCATGCAAGGCGCGAAGTCTTCCGTGCCGACCACCATCGGCGCTGCGGAAGGGGGTGCATTCGCGCTATTCGGCGGTTACGTCACCGGCCGGCAGGTCGCACTGCTGCCGGATGAGCTGATCGTACAAGCCTGGCGCGCCGCGAGTTGGGGACCCGGGCTGTATTCAATTGCCCGCTTTCAGCTCGAAGATGCCGGCGGCGGTACGAAGATAATCTTCGATCATGGCGGCTTTCCCAAAGGGCAGGCCGAACATTTGGCTGCCGGATGGCAGGCAAACTATTGGACCCCGCTCGCGAAATTGTTTTCGCAATAAACGCGACGCCGCGCGCCTGCGCTCGCTCTGCGCACACTTCGCGCTGCCGGTGCGCGTGGCGCCCGGATGACAATATGTAAATTTACAAATTACGCCGCGTGCGCAGTCATCGGCGCGCATGCATCGCCCCTTTAGCCGACGCCCGTCACAGCGCAAGCATGAACCACGTCGCAGATTGCGCACGTAGGTGCTTTTCTCTACGCGACGTCGGCGCGCGCCCATAGCCTCGCGGGGCGACGACCTGCTAAAAGCGATTTCGCTATGACGCTGAAATCTGACCAGGAGAGTGATAAGCCGACCGGCAGCGCGGCTGAAGCCGCGCAAATGGCCATTGAAGCGGGGCTCGTTTACGTCTCCGATACCGAGCCCGGCATCCGGCGCCTGCGCGCCGGCAAAGGCTTTCGCTACGTCACGCCCGAGAATCGGCGGCTCGCGGCCGAGGAAGATTTGAAGCGCATCGCTGGGCTTGCGATCCCACCGGCCTATCGCGACGTATGGATCACGCTGAAACCCCGCGGCCATTTGCAGGCAACCGGGCGGGACGCACGCGGGCGCAAGCAGTATCGCTATCACACGGCATGGCGTGAGCTGCGCGACAGCGCGAAATTCTCGCGCATGGTGTCGTTCGGCGAGCGGCTGCCGAAGCTGCGGCGCAAATTGCAGCGCGATTTGGCATTAACGGGCTTGCCGCGCGAAAAGGTCCTTGCGGTCGTCGTCCGATTGCTGGATGCGACGCGAGTTCGGGTCGGCAATACCGAGTACGCTCGAGACAACAAGAGCTTCGGCCTTACGACACTGCGCAACCGCCATGTGAGTTTCATCCGCGACGGCCGCGCCGTGCTGAATTTCCGCGGCAAGGGCGGAGTGCAGCACGAAATTCTCATCGACGACAAGCGGATCGCGAAAATTGTGCGCCGCTGCCAGGAGATTCCGGGCCAACATTTGTTTCAATATATCAACGACGACGGTCAGCGCTGTCCGATCGACTCGGGACAAGTCAACGATTACCTGCGCGAAGCCATGGGTAGCGATTTTACTGCCAAGGACTTTCGCACCTGGGGCGCAACGCTGCACGCCATCACCCTGCTGGCATGCACGCCCTTGCCGGAATTGCGCAGCGAGCATGCGTTCAAAAAGTGCATTGCTGCGGTGGTCAAACAGGTCGCGGTCCAACTGCGTAATACTCCCGCAGTCTGCCGCAAGTCCTATATCAACCCGGCCATCTTCGATAGTTGGCGTTCGGGCAGCATTCAGGAAAAAATCGACGGCAAGCTCACCGCCGCTTCGGCCCGCAAAGCCGAGACCCTGGTGCTGGAATTCCTGCGCGAGGAGGGCCGGGGGAGGGGTGTCGCGGAGCGCATTCCGTCCGTCCTACGCGATGTCGCCGCCATGGACGACAGACGTATGAGCTCTTAACGGTATAAGTAGTAGAGCGTGCCTACCCAGCTATCTGCGCGTCATAGTTTTTTCCTGCACCTGCGCACGCATGCGCAGCTTCGGTATTATTTCAATTTGACTGAGACGAGCTGTGCGGCAAATGACGGTGGCCGCGGGCAGGTGGGCGCCGCACCGCGACTCGGCAAGGTCGTGAAAATCCATTCGCACGCGCGTTCGACGCGCAACCGCTAGCCTAGCCAAGCGAGGGTCGCTCGTAGCCGGCACCGCTCCTGTGTCGATAATAGATCGCTCCCGGCATGGCCGACCCAGCCGACCCCGCCAAGTGCAAGCGCTTGCAATTATTGGCTCTGTAGTTTAAGTATATCGTGAAAGGCCGAAGAGCCTTGCGGGGGTCCGGCAGCGGCGCCCTCGGGCGCGGGGCAGGCAAAGAACTAAGGAGTGGCGTCATTGAGCGGGCCGCATCAGTATTCACGGATTACGATGGCCCAGGCGCTCGTAAAGCATCTCGCCGCGCAGCGCATCGTCACCGACGGCCGGGAGCAGGCTCTTTTCGGCGGCGTTTTCGCGATTTTCGGCCACGGCAATGTGATATGCCTCGGCGAAGCCCTGCATGAAGCGCGCGAAGTTCTGCCGACCTGGCGGGGGCAGAACGAACAGTCCATGGGCTTTGCAGCGGCCGCTTACGCAAAGGCGCATCGGCGGCGCCGCATTTGCGTGGCGACCTCATCGGTGGGCCCGGGTGCAACCAACATGGTGACCGCCGCGGCGGTGGCACACACGAACCGTTTGCCGGTGCTGTTCTTGTCCGGCGATGTCTTTCACCACCGGCTGCCGCATCCGGTGTTGCAGCAAGTGGAGCAATTCGGCGATCCCACGTTGTCGGTGAATGATGCCTTCAAGCCGGTCACGCGATATTGGGATCGCATCACGCACCCGGCGCAGTTGATCCAATCCCTGCCGGCTGCGATCGCCACGATGCTCGATCCAGCGGATTGCGGACCGGCGTTTTTCGGCCTGCCGCAGGATGTGCAAGGGGTCGCCTACGACTATCCCGCGTCGTTCTTCGAGCCCCGTGTCCACCGGATACGCCGGACGCGTCCCGATGTCGAGGAGGTGGCGGCCGCCGCGGTACGTATCAAACGCGCCGAGCGCCCGCTCATCATTGCCGGTGGCGGCGTTCATTATTCGCTGGCAGCCGACACGCTTGCCGAGTTCGCTGCGCGTCACGACATTCCCGTGGTCGAGACCATTGCGGGCATGTCGACGCTGCTGCACGGGCATCGGTGCAACTTCGGGACTGTGGGCGTGACGGGTACCGATTGTGCGAATCTGCTCGCTGGGGAGGCCGACCTCATCCTCGCAGTCGGGACCCGCCTGCAGGATTTCACCACGGGCTCTTGGACGGTATTCAAACAGGACGCCCAGTTCATCGGGCTCAACGCGGCGCGATTCGACGCCGCCAAGCACATGGCCCTGCCGATCGTGAGCGACGCGCGCGAGGGCCTGCACGCACTGGACGCCGCGCTTGGGGTTTGGCGCGCAGCTTCGAGCTGGAGAGCACGTGCCTGCGCGCTGCGCGATCAATGGAACGGCCGCACCGAAACCCGCAGCAAAGCGCCCGAGGGTCTGCCCTCATACGCCCAAGTCATCAACTCGGTGAACCGCCTGTGCGCGGATGCGGATCGCATCGTAACCGCCGCCGGCGGCTTGCCGGGCGAGGTTGCAGCCAATTGGCAGGCGCGCTCGGTCGCATCGGTCGATATCGAATACGGCTATTCCTGCATGGGCTACGAAATCGCCGGAGGATGGGGTGCTCGCATTGCGCAGCTGGAACGCGATTCGGGCGGTGACACCATTGTATTTGTCGGCGACGGCTCCTATTTGATGCTCAATTCAGACATCTATTCCAGTGTTTTGTCGGGCTGCAAGCTCATCATCATTGTGTGCGACAACGGTGGTTTTGCCGTGATCGACAAGCTGCAGCGCAATACCGGAAACGTATCGTTCAATAACATGATCGTCGACTGCAAACGGGAAGCCGCGCCGTTTGCGGTCGACTTTGTGATGCATGCTCGCTCAATGGGGGCGAGCTCCGAATCGGTGGCGGATATTGCCGGGTTCGAGCAGGCTTTCTTGCGCGCGAAGAGCTCGGAGCGCACCTACGTAATCGAAATCAAAGTCGATGCTTATGCCTGGACCGAAGGAGGGCACGCATGGTGGGAAGTCGGCACCGCGCAGGTCAGCGAGCGGCCTGAGGTCTTAGCCGCCGCGGCCGAATCGGAACTCGGCCGCGCCCGGCAGCGCAGAGGCGTGTGACATGAATTTCGGTTTTGACCTTGAGCGGCGGTTCGCCGCCATCGTCGTGGGCCGCGCCGGCATGGATCTATATCCTCTCCCCGATGGCACGGAGACGGAATCCGCCGAGCATTTCGCCGCCGAGATCGGCGGCTCTGCCGGCAACATCGCAGTGGCGCTCTCGCGCCAGGGCTACCGCACGGCGCTGCTCGGGCCTCTATCCGCGGATCCGGTCGGGCGCTTCGTGCGCATTCATCTTGCCCGCTACGAGGTGGATACGTCCCGGTGCCGCATGGTTTCCGGCGACTACCGCACCAGCCTCGCCATCTGCGAGACCCGCAGCGATGATAGCGAGACGGTGTTCTACCGCAACGGCGCGGTCGATTTACAGCTGCGCACCGAGGACTTCGATTCGTCGTTCATCGGCAGCGCCGCCGTTCTGATCGTTACCGGAACTGCGCTGGCCGCGGAGCCCTCTCGTGCGGCGGCCCTGGAGGCGCTTGCATTGGCCCGGGCCGCTGGAACCTTCTCCATTCTCGACGTGGATCATCGGCCGGTGTCGTGGCGATCCACCGAGGAGGCGATGCGAGTCTACACGGATGCCGCGCGCCGCTGCGATGCCGTGGTGGGCAACGACGTAGAGTTCGCGCTAATCGCCGGAAGCACCGCCAAAGCGCTCGAGGCCGCCGAGCAGCTCGTCAAGGACGGCCGCCGTTTCGTAATATTCAAGAAGGGCAGTGCCGGTTGCGTCACGATCACCGCGGATCGCACCTTCGAAACCGGCATATTCGGGGTCGGCGTCAAGAAGCCGTTCGGAGCGGGCGATGCATTTCTCGGCAACCTGGTTGCCGCACTGCTGCGAGGCCAGTTGTTGGAGCCTGGGGTACTGCGAGCTTCCGCGGCGGCGGCCTATGTGGTTTCGCGGCGAGGCTGCGCGTTCGCCATGCCGAGCGCGTCAGAGCTCGACTCGTTCGTTCAAAGCCATGCGATGAAATGAGGTTTCCCATGCACATTCCTCCTTACGATAACCGCAATGCTCCCATCGTCGATGTCGACGATGCCGAAGTGCCGCTCGCGTATTTCAACATCGTTCGAATGCAGCGCGGACAGCGCTTCATTTCCGCCGTTCCGGGTTTCGAGACCTGCCTCGTCCCGGCCCACGGCACGATCGACGTAGAGGTCGAAGCGCAGGGTGTCGGCCGCTCGTTCGACGCGATCGGCGAGCGCGCCTCGATCTGGGAAGGCGAACCCTCGGCCGTGTATGTTCCGGTGGGTTCCACCGCAAGTTTCGTCTGTCGCTCCGAGAGCGCCGAGATCTTCGTCGCCGGTGCG
>Ga0210394_10001002_pt1 | contig 49021 bp, 45 predicted proteins | sample IncBWC12MmetaG_FD_160121 | JGI IMG/M metagenome (GOLD analysis project Ga0210394, IMG submission 160121) | Forest soil microbial communities from Barre Woods Harvard Forest LTER site, Petersham, Massachusetts, United States - Inc-BW-C-12-M | ecosystem: Environmental > Terrestrial > Soil >...
CGGCTTGCTCGTCGATCACGGGGGAGAAGAGGATCTCTATCACGTGGCCGAGGAGCTTCTTCTCGAGATTGACGACCTGCTTCCTATTATCCAAGGCGCGACGCTCCTCGGATTTGCCACCGCCGACGAAGGAGATGTAAAAATCACGTCCTCGGGAAGGGAATTTGTTGGCGCGGACATCTCGACCCGCAAATCTCTGTTCCGTGAAGCGGCACTAACGCATGTGGCGCTTCTCCAGAAAATGAAGTCGGCGCTCGATGCCAGGTCCGATCACACCATGCCTGTGGAGTTTTTCCACGACATCCTTGATGAACACTTCACGGAAACAGAGGTCGAGAAGCAGCTCGAAACAGCCCTGAATTGGGGCCGCTATGCCGAGATTTTCAGCTACGATCCCGAGAGCGGCACTCTTCGGCTGCACAAGCCCGGAGAACTCACAGTTCAAGACGTTCCGGCGCGAGAATGAGGCGGCTCTCGCGACCCCACTTCAGTAAGGCGTTCAGTAAGACACTCGTGTGGGGGCTCGTTCCCCCAGGCGCGCCATCCTTCCTCAAGGACTTGCCGATTTTCCTGGCCGCTTTCTCCATCTTCTACGCCTTTCTGGCGGTGGCGCATTATTGGTTCACCCCAATCAGCCCGCAATCCGAAATTGACCTCCGGCCTGGAGCGCTGCCGGGATACGCCTTGTTTTCGGTCGCTCGAATCGCGATTTCCTACTTCATTGCTCTGGTTTTCAGCATCGCCTACGGATACGTCGCGGCCTACAACGCCAAAGCTGAACGCATCATGATTCCGTTGCTCGATACACTTCAGTCCATTCCGGTTTTGAGCTTTTTGCCCGGCGTCATGCTCGCTATGGTTGCTCTCTTTCCCCGGCGCCAGTTTGGAATCGAGCTTGGTTCCATTCTGCTGATTTTCTCGGGTCAGGCATGGAATATGGCGTTCAGCTTTTATTCTTCGCTGAAATCCATCCCGCGTGAGATGCATGAAGTCGCGGAAGTTTATCGCTGGAGCCGTTGGCAAAAGCTCGCCGAAATGGAGCTTCCTTTTGCCGCCATCGGACTCGTCTGGAACTCGATGGTATCCGTAGCCACCGCTTGGTTTTACCTGATGGCCTGCGAAATGTTTGTTTTGAGAAATCAGGATTTTCGCATTCCCGGACTGGGATCTTACTTGCAAACGGCGGCAAACGTCGCGGACACGCGGGCGATTATCTGGGGTTTGCTGGTGATGATCGGCGTAATCGTGGCCATGGATCAGCTCATCTGGCGGCCGGTGATCGCCTGGTCGGAGAAATTCAAGTTCGAACAAGTTGCAGGCGCACAGGTTCCGCACTCGCCTGTGCTCGATCTCCTGAGAGGCTCGCGCGTTTTGTCCTTGATCGGTCGCTTGTTCATCAGCCCGGCCCGTGAACGTTTGAGCCTTTTCCTTGCGCGCGAATGGCCCGAGTGGCCCGAATGGAAGGATCGTCCGGCCGATCGTCGCAGCACCAATGCCGCGCGATGGGTCTCGTACACAATCGCGGTTGCGGTTTCGATTGCTATAGCCTATGCCGCGGTGAGGATGAGCACCCTGGCGGCTTCCGTGACCGCTTCCGAGTTGCGGAGCATCTTTGTCGGAGGCGGTGCGACTTTCCTGCGCGTCGAATTCACCCTCCTTCTCGCGGCTTTATGGACGGTGCCCGCCGGAGTGGCGATCGGCTCGAATCCGAAACTATCGGCCACACTTCAGCCCATCGTTCAGATCGTAGCCTCCGTGCCCGCGACAGCCTTGTTTCCGATCATCATCCTTCTCCTTGCGCGCGTCGGCGGAGGGCTGGCGATTGGCTCGATCCTGCTGATGCTTCTGGGGACTCAGTGGTATATCCTCTTCAACGTCATCGCCGGCGCGATCGCTTTGCCGACGGATTTGAAAGAAGTTTGCGGCGTCTTCCAGTTCGGTAGCTGGGAACGATGGCGAAAGCTCATCCTGCCAGGAATCTTCCCTTACTTGATCACTGGTTTCGTAACTGCTTCGGGAGGCGCGTGGAACGCCAGCATCCTGGCCGAATACTTTCACCTGAATGGCCGGACTTTCTCGACCACGGGATTAGGTGCGGTCGTTAGCGGAGCGGCCGACACAGGGAATTACCCTGTGCTTCTTGTCGCCACCATGCTGATGGCGCTCATCGTTCTCGCGATTAACCGTCTCGTCTGGCGTCCCCTGTATACGCTGGCATCAACGCGGTTCAAACTCGAAAGCTAGCTAGGCCCCGCCGCCCGGCCATTCCCTGATATGCCTAAAGGCACGCGGGGGCAACCCAGCCTGCCGCCTGTAAGCAGGTTGTGTGACCATTCGGCCACTAAGTCCTTATGAATTCCAAACCACTTTTTCATGCCTTGTTTATGCGTATGCCCCTAAAGTCTGCGACGAGCTGGACATTTCCGGTGATGAGCGACACTTGATGAGCACACTACAAGTCGGCGACACGCTCGATCATTACCGTATCGAAAGCCTGGCTGCTGAAGGCGGCATGGCGTCGATATATCGCGCTCTGGATCTGGGGACGGGAATGTCCGTAGCGATCAAAGTACCCCGTTTCGAAGCCGAAAGTGATCCTGTCTTCTTCGAGCGCTTCAAACGCGAAGAGGAAATTGGAAGGCGGCTTGATCATTTTGGAGTGATGAAGGTACTTGCTGACGGAAACGGAGACCGCAGCCGGGTTTATATGGTGATGGAGTGGCTGGAAGGTCGACTCCTCCGAAAAGTGTTATTCGACGAAAAAAAACTCACGCCGCAACGCGCCACGGCCATCGCGCTGCGCATTTGCGAGGCATTGGAATATATTCACAGCCATGGGGTCGTCCATCGCGATTTGAAGCCCGAAAACATCATGGTCGACTCCGAAGATCGCATCAAGTTGATCGATTTTGGTATCGCCGGCAGCGCGGGCGCGAGGCGCTTGACTTTTGGAAAGTTCACCCACTCGATGGGCACGCCGGACTATGTCGCTCCGGAACAGGTGAAGTCAAAACGGGGCGATGCGCGTAGCGATGTTTATGCCCTTGGGGTGATCTTTTACGAAATGCTCACCGGCGAGATGCCTTTTGAAGGTCCCAATGCGCTAGTCGTTCTAAACGATAGGCTCGTGAACCATCCTATTCCGCCCCGCGAGCGCGATCCGGAAATCTCTCCTCAGCTGCAGGAGATTATTTACCGCGCGCTTGAACGTGAGCCGGCGAACCGCTACGCCAGTGCTCGCGAATTTGCCAATGATCTTAGGAATCCGGATTCGGTCGGTGTTGCCGAACGCAACGAACTACGAGACTGGAAAGTGCGGCGTCCCAGACAGTCGAGGATGGCCTTGTTTTACGCAAGTCTCGCGTTGATTCCCATCGCGATAATGGTATTACTCCTCATTACTGCCTACCGGCATTAAGTGTACTGCTTGCTTCCTCGATCTTGACCTGAAGCGCAAACCGTTTTGCGAAGGCTGGGTGAACTCTAACCGATTTCCCCACGGATCACGCGCGTAGAACCGGCGACGTCCCGCGAGCGATTTGTCCCAGACACAAAGAGTTCCGTGGTTCTGTAAATTTGCGAAAGCTGTCTGAATATCGTTAACCGAAAAGGCGGGATGGGCTTTGGTTGCAGGTCGGAAAGGCTCCTCGACCCCTATATGAAGTTGCCTCGAGCCTACCCTGAACCAACAACCGCCACGAGAACGCAAGGATTTAGGCTTTTCGATTTCGGCCAACCCAAGAATCTCACCACAGAAGTGACGTGCTTGCGCCTCGCATCCTTTCGGGGCCGCGATTTGCAAATGGTCAATATCGGTTACCAATGTTCTCGCCGCAACAGTCGATCGCTGCCCACGGTGCGCAGTCCGCATTTAGTTGGTTGTTTCTACCATCGCGACTATGCGCTCGAACTCCCGTGCGACTTTCTGGCGAAACGAAAGCATGTACTCAATCTCGAAGCTTTCCTCGGGATAAGAGCGAATGAATGCGCGTAAAGAAGCCTCGACATCAGCGGGAACTTCGATCAGGCGGCGAATATCGTCCACTGTGTTGCCATCCTCGAGCAGAGCAAACAGGCCCTGTGCCTCAAAGGCAGCGGACATTGGATCCCAAAGCTCAGGTTCTCTTGTCAGCCAGATGTCAACAGCTTGTCCGAATGGGGACTCTTCAACGAGCGGCATTGTTTCCTCCAAATTGACTTCTCTAGTCTGATAGCTGAACGAGCAAAAAGTTACGCCTCGTCGTGCTCGGAAATGTCGTGACGTGGTTGAAAAAATGTAAAGAGCTTGTCACCTTTGAAGAATCGCTCGCTTGACTCCAGCTTTGCCAGGAATTCGCCGCGCCACGACGGACCAACTGGCAACGAATCGCTCCGTTACTTCCGCTACTCGAATGAAAGCGTTCGTATGTGGCATAGTAAGTCCAACGCTGGAGTAAAATCCTCGTTAAGTCACTTAGGTTGTGACGCAAATCGGGCCAATTACGCGAATCAGCGGGAGGTAAACATGAGAAGCGTTTTTGCGATCGCCTGCTTCGTGGCCCTGACACTCACCGCATGTCAGAGCAAACAAAGCAGTGTTTCCCCGGCTGCCCCGTCAGGAACCGAAAGCACACCGCCCCTGGTCTTGACTGGCCAAGTTCCTCTCGAAGGGGTGAAAGGGCGTTTTGACCATTTTGCCTCCGGTAAAGGAAAGGTGTTCGTTTCGGGGCTGGGCAACAACACGGTCGAAGTGGTCGGTATCTTCGAAGGAGCACGTATCCACCAAATCACCGGCGTGCCTGGTCCGCAAGGCGTCGCCTTTTCTCCGGAAGCCAATAAGCTTTTCGTGGCCAGCGAGAAGGGCAAGGTTTACATCTACGACGGCGACTCGTTCAAGCTCCTATCCACGCTCGACTTTGAAGGTGGCGCCGATAACATGCGCTACGACGCCGCCACCAAACGCGTCTACGTCGGCTGTGGCGATGACGAGAAGAACTCAGCCATCGCAGCCATCGACGCGATGACCAATAAGCGGCTCGATGAGGTGTACAAGATCGGAGGCGAACCGGAATCGTTTCAGCTAGAAAAATCCGGGCCGAACATTTACGTGAATATCCCAGATTTGAAGCAAATCGCGGTGATCGACCGCACGACGAAGGAAATTACGCGATGGCCGTTGACCGTGGGACAGAATTTTCCGATGGCTCTCGATGAGGCCGATCACCGGCTCTTCGTGGCCTCGCGAGAACCGGCCACGCTCTCGATTTTTGATACGAGCACAGGACATGTGGTCGCCTCTCTGCCGAGCGTTCAGGACTCTGACGATTTGTATTACAGCGCTGAGCACAAGCGCATCTTCATGCCGGGTGGGGAGGGATTCATTTACGTGTTTCAACAGAATGATCCCGATCACTATTCGCCGCTCGCCAAGATTCCCACTGTTCTCGGCGGGCGTACGGCGGGTTACTTTGGCAGGCAAGGAAAAGGCTTCGACCGTTTTTATTTGGCCATCCCGGCCAGCAGCAGCGCGGGTGCAGAGGTCAGGATTTATACGGTGCAGGACTAAAGATTGCGGTCAGCGTATTACACTGCTGCAACATTCACAACGGAGGAGTCTAGATGAGGAACCGCCTCTTTGTGCTGCTCCTCTGGGTGCTGCTTCTCTGGCTTGTGGCTATCCCTTGGATTATGGCTGCGGCCCAGGACTCTGCGGCCTTGACGGCCAAGAATCCCATAAAACTGACGAAGGTCGAAGGACGCATGGATCATATGAGCGTCGATGTGAAAGGCCAGCGTCTCTTTGCGACTGCCTTTGATAACCACACACTCGAGGTCATCGATCTAAAGACGGGCCGGCAAATTCACACGATTCCCGATCTGGACGAACCTCAGGGCGCGTATTTTGATCCGGAGACCAATCGCCTCTTCGTCGCCAGCGGCGGCGACGGCACGGTGAAGATTTTTGACGGCACCACGTTTCAACTCGTGCAAAAAATCACGCTCGATCTGGATGCCGATAATGTCCGCTACGACTCGCGCGGCAAGCACATCGTCGTAGGCTTTGGAGGAGAGAAGTTCCTCGCGGGCAAGGTAACGCGACCCGGAGGGGGAGGCGCGCTCGAGGTTCTGGACCTGATGGGGAACAAAGTCGCGGAAATCCCCACGGATGCGCATCCGGAATCCTTCCAATTGGAGAAGACCGGAACGCGGGTTTTCGTGAATGTTCCGGATAAACAGGAAGTCGAAGTTGCCGATCTGGTGAAGGACACCGTTCTGGCACACTGGAAGGTTGACGTTTGTACGACCAATTTTCCCATGTCGCTCGACGAAGCTCATCATCGGCTCTTCGTTGGCTGCCGCATCCCCGCGCGTCTGGCCGTCTTCGATACGGAAACGGGCAAGATTGTGGTGTCGCCTCCAATGGTTGAACATACTGATGACCTCTTTTACGATGCCAGCAAGGGTCGCGTGTACGTCGTTGGGGAAGGCTTCATCGATGTCTGGCAGCAGAAAGACCCCGATCACTATGAACGGATTCAGCGCGTTCCTACTCCCGCCGACGCGCGCACTGGCCTGTTCGTACCCGATTTGAGTCTGCTTTTCGAAACTATTCGGCACCACGGCGCTCAGGGTGCCCAGATCGACGTGTACGAGACGAAGTGAAGGGCGAAGGATCGACCATCATTAGCGGACCCAGGTTATGAACATCTCGGCGCCATTTATTAGACGCCCTGTGGCGACATCCCTGCTGAGCATGGGTCTGCTCCTCTTTGGGGGATTGGCCTTTCGCTCTCTTCCTATGGCTCGTCTGCCTGAAGTCGAGTACCCAACGATCACGGTGTTCGCAAACCTGCCGGGTGCTAGTGCCGAAACTATGGCCACGGCGGTTGCTACCCCGCTTGAGCGTATGTTCGGTCGCATCGCTGGCATAACGCAGATGACCTCCCTCAGCCAGCTCGGCAGTACGAATATCACCATGCAGTTCGATCTCGACCGCAGTGCCGATGCGGCCGCACGGGATGTACAGGCAGCCATCAACGCGGCACGCGGCCAGTTGCCAGCGAACCTACCCACAAACCCGAACTGGCGCAAGACGAACCCCGCCGACTCGGATTTCATGAATCTCGCGGTGACTTCGGATACGGCCACGACGCCACAACTCTACGACGTGGCGGAGTCCATTCTGGCGCAGAAACTCTTACAGATACCAGGTATGGGGCAGGTGAATATAGGCGGTAGTTCGCGGCCAGGAGTTCGTGCGGAGCTTAACCCTCTTCTTCTGAGTAAACTCGGCCTGGGATTAAGCGACGTGCGAGCGGCGCTCGCTGCGGCCAATGCGGACGCGCCCAAGGGTGCGCTTTCCGACGAAAGACGCACGCACCTTCTCAATAGTAACGATCAGCTTTTTCTTGCCAAGGAATATGCCCCGCTCATTATCGCCTACCGCAACGGAGCCCCGGTTAGACTCTCGGATGTGGCCACGGTAATCGATAGCCAAGAGAACATTCGCAGTGCTGGATTCGTGAATGAGAAGCCCGCTGTAATACTTGACCTGTTCCGCCAGCCCCAGGCGAATATTATCGACACTGCTGACCGAGTCTTGGCGCTTTTGCCCATGCTGCGCGCTTCGATTCCCCCTTCGATGCGTCTGGAAGTGACGGAGGATAGTACGAGGATGATCCGCGCCTCGGTTAAAGACGTCGAGGTGACTCTCGTTATATCTATCCTTCTGGTCATCCTGGTGGTTTTCTGTTTTCTCCGCAGTGTTTGGGCGACTTCGATTCCTAGCGTAGTCGTGCCGCTGTCTTTGGTCGGTACCTTCGGCGTGATGTACCTCATGCACTACTCCATCGATAACCTCTCCTTGATGGCGCTCACGATTTCGACCGGCTTTGTTGTGGATGACGCGATCGTGGTGATCGAAAACATCTCTCGCTATCTTGAGCAGGGACTTTCCCCGCTCGAAGCTGCTTTGCGTGGTTCACGTGAGATTAGTTTCACGGTTCTCTCCATGAGCACCTCTTTGATCGCCGTATTCATCCCCATTTTGCTGATGGGAGGGATCCTCGGTCGTATATTTCGAGAGTTCGCCGTCACGTTAGGCGCGGCGGTGGCTATCTCGATGGTGATCTCGCTGACAACTACGCCGGCAATGTGTGCGAAATTCCTGAAATCAGAAAAAGATCAGAAGCACGGCTGGCTCGGACGGACCAGTGAACGCGGGTTCAAAGCGATGCACGACGGATACGCAAGTAGTCTCCGTTGGGTATTGCGCCATCAGCCGCTGGTGCTTGGCCTCACGCTGGGAACACTGTGCCTGGCGGTCTATCTCTATGTCGTGATTCCCAAAGGCTTCTTTCCGCAACAGGATACTGGCCGCATCAATGGCAACGCTCGGGCCAGTGAAGAGACCTCGTTTCAAACCATGCGGCAAAAGCTGCTCGAATACATGACGATTGTTGAAGCCGATCCAGCCTTTGAGGCCGTATCGGGTTTTATTAATCGAGCGAATACTGCCGGCGTCAGTATCAGCTTGAAACCACTGGCGGAACGCAGGGTCAGTGTGTTCGAGGTCATCAATCGGCTGCGACCTCGAGTGGCCCGTGTTCCGGGAGCAAATTTTTTCATGCAACCGCAGCAGGACGTCCAAATAGGCGGGCGTGCCGGCAACGCGCAATTCCAGTACACACTGCAAGGCGACAATTTACAGGACTTGCTCGGGTGGGCACCCGTCGTCCAACAAAAGCTGCGCACGATCCCGGAGCTTCAGGATGTAAATAGCGATTTGCAGAGCCGCGCACTAAAGGCGAACTTGGTCATTGACCGCGATACCGCTGCTCGCCTGGGCCTCAGTCCACAGACGATCGACAATGCGCTCTACGATGCCTTCGGCCAGCGGCAAGTCTCCACAATGTATAAAGGGCTAAACCAGTATCACGTGGTGATGGAAGTGGCGCAGCAGTTCCAACAGAGCCCAGATGCCCTGAAGGATATCTATGTCCGGTCGAATACCGGTCAGGAGGTTCCGCTCAGCGCATTCACCCACTATGAGTCTTCAATGACCTCGCTGGCCGTCGCCCACCAGGGACAGTTTCCGGCGATTACCTTCACTTTTAATCTCGCACCGAACGTTCCTCTGGGAGAGGCGGTCGTCGCAGTTCAAAATGCGGTACGTACTATGGTCGTGCCGGCGACGATTCATCCTGGTTTTCAAGGCACGGCGCAAGTATTTCAGGATTCGCTTGCCACGGAGCCCTACCTGATCTTGGCGGCGCTCGTTACCGTCTACATCGTGCTCGGAATTCTCTATGAGAACTACGTCCACCCCGTTACCATTCTTTCTACCCTTCCTTCGGCGGGCGTCGGCGCGTTATTGGCGCTGCTCATCTTTCGCACGGAACTCAGTATCATCGCGCTGATAGGTATCATCCTGCTGATCGGGATTGTGAAGAAGAATGCGATTCTCATGATCGATTTCGCGATTGATGCCGAGCGCAACCAAGGCAATAATCCCGAACAATCCATCTATCAGGCGTGCCTGCTGCGCTTCAGACCCATCATGATGACCACAATGGCGGCCATGTTTGGCGGCATCCCTATCGCCCTCGGAGGAGGAAACGGCTCCGAACTTCGCCGCCCACTTGGGATCGCCATCGTCGGTGGGTTAATGGTGAGCCAGATGCTAACGCTCTATACGACTCCGGTTGTTTATCTCTATATGGATCGCTTCCGCGCCTGGATCAGCGGCGGCAAGGCTCTGCGCCAGCTGGAAGATCGGCGGGTGGAAGATAAGCCGGAGATCGGTCCGCAGCCAAACGATGCAACTATTCCAGCGAAATCGCTTTGACGCCGGAATCGCAAGGGTAATACCGGCACCGCCCAAACAAGCAAAAGCCCCACGCCAAAGGCCCGCGGGGCTCCGTTTTTAGGGATCTATATGATTTCGGACGCGCCAGCCCGATGTACGGTTATCCGGGTGAGCCTCTTTACTGTGCGGTAAAACGAGCATCGGTCCAGGATGCTGGTAGTGGTTCACTTTGAACCTTTGGTCATTAGGGGCAAATTCCGAATGTCCCGTTTCTCGGGAGTTATTCAGTGGGGACGGATCCGGCGGCCGCTGCGCAATCACGAAAATGACGCAGCCGCCGGACCGTTTTGAGCGGCTATTTGCTAGGCTCGGGACTGAAGCGGTAAGTCCCGTTCCAGCTGTAATCAACACCGCCCGTCGGCAACACATCGACACGGGCGTGGAACCCGGTCAACTGCCCAGTCCCGTCCGAGAACGTGCACACTCCGTCACTGATCAGATCGAGCGTGCAACGGCCTACCGCCCAATCGCCGGTCCCAACGTAGAGGACGACGTTACTGTCCAGGGAAATAAAGCCGCCTTCGGAGCCTACGGGGTCCACGGCGGCCTGGGTATAGAAGACCCGCGATCCGACCTGGATCTCGGGAATGGTCGAAGACGTGATCGTGCAGTAGGTGCCGGCGAGGCCACTGAACTGCGAGCACTCCTTCGTCACAAAGAGATTTCCACTTCTCTTGCCTCCCTCGTCGGCTAGGGCCGCTTTGGGCCTCACAGTAACGGTCAGGATCATCGCGAGCGCAAGCAGCACGCCCAGAGAAACCAAGGTGAGTCGTCGCTTTGAAACTGAGTTTCGTAACATCGTTCCATCTCCTTTAAGTAGTTTGGGACTAGTCTTCAGCCGATGGTCGAATCGGCCAAACATGTCCGGCCTTTTTGCTCTTCCCAGTCAAAGTAGCTGGCGTGCAGTCCGGAAGTCCTGTCGGCGCGCTCACAAAACCCTCAGAGAATAGATTTAGAAATCCTTCTACAGGCTGCCTTCCCGAACTGACACAGTTTTCTGCGAATACATAAAAGCTCCTTTTGGGCTAGCGATTCTCAATGCTGCACAATCGTTCGCGCCCAGGTTTTGGCCCAGGAGGCTTATTGGCCGCGTGGCCTGGCTCCCGTCGTTAGCGTTCGCCGCTTGTAGTCCAACACGACCCCGCCCGCTGCGGCCCAAAAATCGCTTCCCAAGAGGCCATCCGCATTCCCGGAAACTAATAACTTTGCATCGACAAAGACTTTCGGCAGGTTAACCGACAGGGTTCCGACCGTGACCGAGGCTGTTCCGACCTTCAGGAACAATTCGCCGCCGGGCGTCGTAGCGTGGATGAATGTGTCACTCTGAGAGTCACGGATCAGTGTCGCCGTGAACACGGACGGGGAGGTGCCGGTATCAACCAATAGCCTTGCCTTGTGTCCGTCCACAACGCCCGGAATAATCGGAACACCCGCAACCATGTCGAAATGAATCTCATTGCGCGGCGCGTCCTGGGCACACGCTGGGATAGCGGCGAGCAGAAGCAAGATGGCTCTGCGGGTCAGAGACGCCCGCAGCCCGCTTGATACTGGGTCCGCCGACTTTGCCAGCGTTTCTGACATTCCAGATCAAACTCTTTTCGGGCAATTGGAATGATCTGGCACCGGGTTTCGCAACATTGTTCCATCTCCTTCAAGCAGTTTTTGGACTAGGCTGAAGATGGTAAGATCGGCCAACGTGCCTGACCTTTCGGCCGTTCCCAATGCAAAGTAGCCCGTGTGCAGTTGGGAAGTCTTCTCGGCACGCTCAAAGAGCTTTCAAAGATTCCTCACAAGGATTGCGAGGGGACCGTGGGCGAGGATTCACGACAACAAGCCGGGCCTCCAAGGGTTCGCGATTCCTCCTCCGCTGCGGGAAACGCAGCGAGCCGGGAAACACCGCAGCTCTATGAATTCGGCCCTTTCCGTTTGGATCCCGCAGAACGCAAGTTATTACGTGGCAGTCAGATAGTGCCACTCACGCCGAAGGCCTTCGACACGCTGCTTTTGTTGGTCCGGAATAGTGGACACTTGCTGGAGAAGGACGAGTTCATCCGTACGCTCTGGCCGGACACCGTTGTCGAGGAAGGCAGCATATCTAACAACATCTTCGTTTTACGAAAGGCGTTAGGTGAGGACCCCGCCTTCATTGAAACAGTTCCGCGGCGGGGCTATCGCTTTCTAGGTGCCGTGCGACAGTTGCCGCACGCCGCGCCGAAACACCGAGAAGAGCCACTCGAGGTGGCCGTCCCTGGTAGCGCTTCCTTTCCTGCGAAGAAGCGTCGGTCGTGGCGCAGTCGAGCCGGTCTGGGGATCGCTGCGGTTGCCCTGCTGGTCTCGCTGGCGTCTGCGGGCTGGTTCTACAGAATAGCCCGGCGAGGCGGAGAAACGATAGACTCCGTGGCGGTGCTGGCCTTTGTGAATTCCGGGGACGATCCGAACGCGGAGTACTTGAGCGACGGTATCACCGAGAACCTCATTAACAGCTTGTCGCAGTTGCCGAATCTGAAGGTGATGTCACGAGACTCTGCCTTTCGCTTTAAGGGAAAAGAAACGGATCCTCAAGCGGTTGGTCGGCAGCTGGGCGTGCGCGCGATCTTCAAGGGCAAAGTCATGCAGCACGGGGACACACTGGGCATCAGCGCCGAGCTGATCGATACCCGCGACGGTAGCCACATCTGGGGACAACAGTACGAACGGAAGCTCGCAGATTTGGATGCTCTCCGGCAAGAGGTCGCCGGGGAAATGGCGAGCGCGCTGCGTATGCGTTTAACAGGTGCAGAAGAGAAGCGCCTGACCAAGAGCTACACCGCCAATCCCGAAGCCTATCAGGACTATCTGAAAGGCCGATACTGGTGGAATAAGGGAACCGAGGAGGGATTCGACAAGGGCATCGAATTCTTTCAGCGGGCGATCGCAAAAGATTCCACCTACGCCCAGGCTTATTCTGGATTGGCCGATTGCTACAGCTCGCTGGCTGAATTTGGGCTTATTTCCGCAAGGGAGGGTTATCTCAGAGCCAAGGATGCCGCGCTAAAGGCGGTAGAACTTGACGACGCGCTCGCAGAAGCTCACACATCGCTGGCATTAATCAAAACAAGCTATGACTGGGATTGGTCTGGCGCGGACAAGGAGTTCCAGCAAGCAATTGCGCTCAAGCCGAGCTATGCGGATGCCCACCGATTGCGCGCAGAAGCTTTATGGCAAATGGGGAGGCTTGACGAAGCCATCGCAGAGACCAAACTGACCCTGGAGCTCGATCCACTCTCGCTCGGCGATAACGCCATTTTGGGCCAGGAATTCTTCCTGGCACGGGAGTATGACCGAGCGATCGAGCAAGAGCGACAGGTACTTGAGTTGGACCCGAACTCCATTGACGCCTATTACTTCCAGGGCGTGGCCTACGTCAAAAAATCCATGTATAAGGAAGGCATGGCAGAGTTTGAAAAGGGGGTGGCGATTTCCCCCGTCAACACAGAGGCACTAACCGGGCTCGGATACGGCTATGCGGTGACGGGTAGAAGAGCAGAGGCGCTGAAGGTGCTCGAAAAATTGAACCAGCTCTCGAAGCACGAATATGTTTCCGCCGTATGGAGGGCGAAAATTTACGCGGGCCTTGAGGAGAAGGACAAGGCATTTGAGTGGCTGGAAGAAGCTTATGAGGATCGATCTATAGTGAGTGTCGGGTTTATAAAAACGAACCCAATGTTCGATCCGCTGCGTTCGGACCCGCGCTACGCAGACCTTCTGCGCCGCACGAACCTCCAGCCCTGAAAAACGTAAGTTCCTCCTGGGATGAGCCTCTTTACTCGTGCGGTAAAACGAGCATCCCTTCAGCATACTCGTCCCGAACGACGAACCGGAGAGAGGGATCTCTCCTCTTTACTCGTGCGGTAGAATACATATACGCGCTGCGGTTTTGACGATTGTCCTTCAAAAATTAACCCTCCCCGACCGACCGAATTTTCAGCCGCCGTCTTTTCGAATGAAGTGGCAAATGCTTTCCGTGCCATCGTCTCAGAGACTCCGATTTGAAGACGTTGTCATGACGAGTGAGGTGCCGTTCCCAACGCGGCGCTACGGGTGCACGCGTTGCGATCCTGGCGAGGGATCTGCTTTTGGTGACCTGCTCCCACGCATCGTTTCAGCTTCACAACTTGGCCAACAGTTGCGCGCAAATGTCGGTACGACAAGTGCACGAATAGAGCACACTAAGTTTCCTGTAATGAACACTTGCACAAAAAAGGGAGGGGGGTACCCCCTCCCTTTTTCAGTTTTTAGCAGCACCAGCCGAGCAGCGATTCGGCTCGCTGGCGGGCGCGCGCCCAAGGTGCGATTAGCGGTAAGGCAAAAAGTGTGGCTATTTGACCCCGAGGAGTTCGACATCAAAGATGAGGGTGGCGTTCGGAGGGATGACGCCGCCGGCGCCGCGATTTCCGTATCCGAGCTCAGGCGGAATGCGCAGTTGCCGCTTGCCGCCTACTTTCATGCCCGACACTCCCTCATCCCATCCTTTGATTACCTGCCCGGCTCCGAGTTGAAACATAAATGGCTGGCCCCGGTCGACCGAGCTATCGAATTTCTTGCCATCCTTTGCCAGCCAACCGGTGTAATGCACGCTCACGGTTTTTCCGGTGGTTGCGGTGGCTCCGGTGCCTTCCTTGAGGTCCCAATATTGCAGCCCGGAAGAGGTGGACTTGCCCTTACCCTCTACTTTGGTTGGGCTGGAATTATCCGCCTGAGCCCAACCGAAGACCGGGGCGAGAAGTCCAAAAAGAACAAAAACAATGACGTATTTTGGGTTCATAGTGTTCTCCCTAGGAGCGGCATCATACCATCCTCATCCATTGGACTGGAAATTTGAGGCTTATTTGTGGGTGGCGGAGTGAAAACCGATGAATCCGGCACGTCTATGAGCCCATCGAATGCGGATATGCCATCGCATCCAGATATGAAGGTTATCTCCGTTAATGTAGGTCTACCTCGTGAAGTCGCCGTGAATGGCGGCATCGTGAGCACGGGCATATTCAAACATGCCGTCTCGGGCGCCGTCCGTGTGGAGCGCTTGAATCTGGTTGGAGACAGGCAAGCGGATCTATCCGTGCACGGCGGACCTTACAAAGCCGTTTATGCGTATCCTTCGGAACATTACGATTACTGGCGGCGCGAACTGGCGGAAGATGATCTGCCCTGGGGAATGTTCGGAGAAAATCTGACGACCGAAGGATTGCACGAAACCGCCGTGAATATCGGAGATCGCTACCGCTTCGGGACGGCGGAATTGGTTATCACGCAGCCGCGCTCGCCTTGTTACAAGCTGGGTATCAGGTTCGGAAGGCCCGAGATGGTCAAGCGCTTCCTGCATAGTGGCCGTTCCGGCTTTTACTTTGCAGTCGCGCAGGAAGGCGAAGTTAAGGCGGGAGACTCCATCGAACTCCTCAATCGCGACGCCAACAGCCTCTCAGTTTTTGACATTAACAAGCTGTACGCTTCGGAGAAAAACGATCGCGAAATGCTAGAGCGGGCCGTGCAGATAAAGGGGCTCTCCGAGAATTGGCGCGGCTACTTCCTGGAGCGATTGGAAAGAATCGCCGGCTAAGATTGTGGCTTAATTGCTTTCGGCTTCACGGGTTCCAAGCTGCTCTTTTTTATGGCGGCATAAGCGACAGGCGAGGCGAGCCATTGAATCAGCGCCTTGGCCGCTTCAGGATTTTTCGATGTTGTTGGGATCGCCGCGGCGAACACGGTGACACGCTGCGCACCCGGCGGCAGCTCTCCGACGATATCGATGCCCTTCACGGGCCGCAGCTCACTGATTTGTTGGAATCCGATCTCGACTTCTCCCGACGCGACGACTCCACCAACCGGGTCGGCTTCAATCTTCCGGCATTTGGATTTGATCTGATCGGCGATGCCGAGCTTGGGAAAAAGCTCGGTGGAAAGATAGACGCCGCTGGCGCTATCGGAATACGCAATCGACTTTGCCGCCAGCAACGTGTGCTTAAGCGCGTCCAGCGTGCTGATGTCGGGCTTCGGCGCGCCGGCCTTCACGGCCATCCCCATTTTGGATTGCACCAGATCAACGCGGCTACCTGGCCGGATTTTGCCTTGCCTGGTCAGGTCGTCCAGCGCGGGCGCGGCCATGATGACGACGTCGATTGCTTCGCCGCGTTCGAGACGAACCGGAATCGCATTGTGAGTCGTTCCCATGGATGGGCCGAACTCAGTCACCAGCTTGTTGTGGCTAGCACGTTCGTATTCCGGCACCAACTCGAGATAAGCGGCAGTGAACGCTCCGGAAGTGACCACCTTAATTTCGTCTTTATTGGCCTGCGGCGCACGCGCACTTGCGACCGCAATTCCAAGCAGCCCGCAGACTGAAATCAAGGCGGCGCGCTTGGCGCGCACGCGATGCAAAGTAGTGGTCCTCATTCTCATTGGTTTAGCAGCGGTATGTCTTTGGCTGCAGGAGCGGGTGGCAGCGATTTCAGGAATGCATAGATATCGGCGACTTCCTGGTCGGAAACGACTTTGCTTGTATACGGAGGCATGTTGCCGGTGGGCGCGTGAATGTAACGCGCAAAGGCGTCAATCGTGAGCGCCGGAGGACCGATGCGCGGAGCAGCCGTCGACTGCGAACCCTGACCCACGCGGCCGTGGCATTGGTAGCAGCCATCGGCAACGTAAATGCGGCCGCCGTTTTGGGTATTGCCGGTGAGGCTCGACAGATTGCTCGGCGGCGCAGGATTGGCCGATTGCAGGAAAGCATAAATATCGGCGAGGTCGGTATCGGAAACAGCTTGCGGAGTGAAAGGGGGCATTTTGCCGGCGGGCTGACGAACATATCGCGTGAAGTCGGGCAGAGCCCGCGGCGGTGGAGCGAGTGCGGGACCGACGGCGCCCTGACCTTCGGGGCCGTGGCAGGTGGCGCACATGTGCGCCGCGAATGCGTCTTTGCCGCGCTGCGCATTTGCTGCCGGAGCATTCTGCGGGCGGTTTTGAGCGTGTGCGGGGAAATACGCGCCGAGGAAACAAAAGAGCAGTGCTGCGACTGACTTCAGGCCAACGCCTACATATTGACTACGTTGCATGTAAGCCTTTCCGTTTACCGCGGTTGCGTAAGGACGTCTACGACGGCGGGCTCGCCGCGGTTGACAACTTCGAGCGCGCGCTTCAGCGCAGGGCCCAAATCTTTCGGATCGGTGATGGGCCCTTCGCCATACATGCCCATGCTTTGCGCCAGCTTGGCGTATTCGATATTCGGCGCGGTGATGGTCGTGCCGATAGTCGCCCGATCGATGCCGCGATTGCGGCGATCTGCCATGATCTGCACCTGCATCACTTCCTGATGATAGCCGCGATTATTGTGCATTATGCTGAGCAGCGGAATCTGATGATGCGCGGCGGTCCAGAGCACGCCGGGCGCATACATCAGATCGCCGTCGCACTGGATATTTACTGAAAGCCGGCCGTATTTGCGATTAGCGAGGGCCGCGCCAACAGCGGCGGGCGCGCCGTAGCCGATGCCGTAGCCGCCTTGCGTGCCGATGTAGTGATAGTGCTTATCCATATTCCACAGCCGCTGCGGCCAATTGCTGATAAACGGGGTCGTAGAAACGAGCGACCAGTCGCGGTCTTTGATCTGGTTCCATAGTTCCGCACACAATCTCGCCGTACTGATCGGGCTGGCGTCCCAGGCGACGGCGGCAGCTTCGCGGTCGCGCGCGAGAGTTTGCTGGTGCACCTTGGCGAGTTGCGCGCCACGAGCTTCGCCGGTGCGGCGCTTGTCGTCCGTCAAGAGGCGCTTGACGGCTTCAGTGAGTGCGGGAAGCGTCGTTTCGCCATCGGCAGCGATCGCCAAATCCACCTCGGGCAAGCGGTCGAAATCCTGGTAATTGGATTTCGTATAGAGATCGTCGGAATTGATGCTGATGAGCTTTGTCCCGGGCTTGATCAAAAGTTCGGAGGTGCGGCGCATCTGATCGCGAAAGCTGTTTACATTGCCCCAGAAATCGCTCATTTCCAAACCAAGGATCACGTCGGCTTCGCGGATCAAGGCATTGGCTCGATCGGTTTGATTGAGCGGATGGCGGCTAGGGAAATTCATGCGGCCCGGACGGCTGATGACCGGAGCCTGCAGAGCTTCGGCGAGATCGACCAGATTTTTCATGCCTGCAGGCGTGCGCCCGAGGCGATCAGCGAGCAACACGGGATTCTGCGCATTCACGAGCATGCGCGCGGCTTCGGCAATGGCGGCGGAATCGCCTTCGGGCGGCGTAAACTGTCCGAGTTTGGGGATGTGCACCGCGAGATTACCGGGGATGGGATTTTCCTGCAATTCTGCGTCGGCGACGAGCAGCACAGGCAACGTGGGCGGCGTCATGGCGATTTTGTAGGCGCGCACGGCCGATTCCGCGAAATGGGGCAGGGAAGCGGGCGTATCGTCCCATTTAACGTAATCGCGCACCATGACGGCGGCGTCCTGGACGCTGTGTGACCACTCTACGGCGCCGATACGCTTGGTGGCGTCGAGGATATTTCCGACGATTATGTAAATGGGAACGCGATCGCACCAGGCGTTATAAATCGCCATTGAGGCGTGCTGGAGTCCGACGGTGCCGTGAGCAAGAATCGCCAATGGCTTGCCTTCGATTTTGGCGTAGCCATGAGCCATGGCGGCGGAGGATTCTTCATGACAGCAGGTGATGAACTCGGGATTCTTATTGCCGCCATAATTGATGACGGATTCATGCAGGCCGCGAAAGCTTGAACCGGGATTGGAGCAGACGTACTCGATTCCGAGCGACTTGATGACATCGACCATAAAATCGGATCCGGAGCGCGTCTCCGTGAGGACGTCGAGTTTCGCCGGAGTGCCGATTTCGGCTTCTGCCGGCAGGGGCTGCGGAGGCGCATTGCGAGCTTCGATCTGCTGCGCGCGTGAGGCGGTGGGATTGGCAGCCAATGCAGCAGCGCCCACGGCGGCGCTTTTGAGGAATGCGCGCCGGTCTAAAGAAGCTTTCGGGGAGCCTTCTTTGAATTTGCGCACGATTACACCTCCGCAGGAGCCGCGAATGCGTTTATATCACAGGCGGAAGATCGCAGATACCGGGAGCCGGCGTCCTCGAGTTCAAGGCTGCATCGCGGTAAGGAAAGCAGCGGAAGGAGCAGAAGGGAATCGCCTGCCGTTTGGAAGGCGGCGAAAGCTCAACTTTATTTACCGCGAAAAGCGCATCGTGTGGGTGGCCTTCGCGGAAGTGGTCGCTCTCGCCGCCGCTTGCGCAAACTAACTTAGAGCGGGGAGGACTATTCCTCCTCCATATCCATATTTTCTTCGGTTCGGTGCGCCTGGGACTCGGATTGGTTTTGGCGGTCCGGCTGTGTCTTGCTGCTCCGGCTGCGGCCGGTCTGGCGCGTAGAACGAGTGGAAGCTCGTTTGGTTGGAGACTTTTTAGCCATTGATTCGCTCCTTTGGGTTGTGTCGTGACGGGTGAAAAACCCTGGCCACGGGGGTGAAATCCCGCCCACAAGGTACGCAAGATAGCGAGACCGTCGTCATAGGGCGTTTGCCGTATTTGTGATTGCTGTTTGCCCTAGACAGTGGGAAACAGCCGGTCCCGAGCGATTCGACCTATTCGGAGCGGGTGTAGCGCCGATTAATGGCTTCGATAACGGCGGAGCGACTCTTCTGCGGCCCTTCCTTGCCGTCTTTTTCGATTTCGCGTACTTCGTTGGCGAGTGCTTCGTCTTTGATGGCCTCGCGGAGCCATTGTGAATAGTCGCCGTTGCGAAGGTGGTGGAGCCAGGTTTCGTCGTCCACACCCTCGGCAATTTGGATGAACATATTCAAGTTGTGCGCGCGAAGATTGAGCTTACCGCCCGGTCCTCTGAAGAAAAAGCTGCGGTCCGCACCAAGCTTTCCTTCCGCATACTTGCGGCGGTGGCGTCGAACTTCGCTTTGGGGGGGCTGGACGCGGACGGCCAACGGGCCATGTGGGCCGCCGAGGAGCCAAACGAACACCTCGCCCGGACGGCTTGGCAGGGGGCTATAGATGGGCGGAGGCACGCCGACAGCATTGCTGAAGTGGCGAATCGTTTCCTCCGGCGATGCGCCTACGGCAATGATTCCCGTCATGGACTTGAGCGCGGCCTCAAGTACCGACTCGACATGCACCGTGATCAGGACGAATCCGCTCAGTTGCTGTGGTATGACGGAGATGGCCTGGCCGCGTTCTCGTGGCAAAAGATGATGGGCCTCATCGAGGATGATCCAATGAGGCCGTCCGGTTTTTGCGCGAAGTTCCAGCAGCTTGGGAAAGAGAGTCGCGAAGAAGAGCGGCCGGTCCGCGAGGGGAAGTCCCAGCAGATTTACAATCAGGGACGATTGCGGATTATTGAGGATCTGGAATATTTCCGCGATGTCAGGAGGCCGTTCCGAGCTACCCAGAGTGACGATATTCTCAAGGTGCGAATAATCGCCCTCCGGATCGATCAGGCAAACCTGGAAATCGGATTGGGTCAGCCGCTCGAGCAGCCCGATCATGACGGTTGATTTTCCGCTGGAAGATGGACCCGCGATTACGAAACTGGAGTCATATGACCCGATGGAGACTTTAGTACCGTCCGCCGCCGTCCCCAGGAGAATCGGCTGGCGCGTGAGCCGGTTTTGCACTCCACGGAGATCGTCCAGGAGAAGGCGATCAATAATTTCTTGGACGCCTTTGCCGTTGGGTAAGCTGCAAGTGAAGTCGGCCCGCTGTCTGAGGGTTTCAATGGCGTTGGAAACGGCGATGCCACATTCACCGGCTTTGAGCAGGGCATGATCGTTTTCAGCATCGCCCATCGTGACGGTATTGTGATGGGAGATGCATATCTCGGAAAGGGCGGCCAGCAGGCCTGTAGCCTTATTGACGCCGGAGGGCAAAACCATAACTGCGCCCTTGTTGTAGATAACCTGGAGTTCCAGTCCGAGTTCGCGAATCACGGCAAGAATTTTGGTGTCCTCAGGCTCCCGAGAATCCACAATGACCAACCCCCGCGAAAATGGCGCCACGCCGCGCCGCTCCAGGGCGTCAATGAATGCTTGTGGAGGCGCCTCGGCGAGGAGCTTCGTTTCTCCCGTGGCCGGCCGGAATAGAACAGCGCCATTTTCGGCCACGACCCTATCAAACATTGAGATTTGCGGGAAAACTCGTAGCAGGTCATCGAGCTGCCGGCCGGTTACCAACACGAGCTTGCGGCCGGAGGCGAGCAGCCGCTCGAGGGCGTCCAATGTGCTTTTAGCGACGACGCCCTTATCGGCCAACGTTTCGTCAAAGTCGCAAGCAAGAGCGAAATAGTGCATAACACTATTATGATGATTGCTAATCCGTTTTAAAGGTCGTTGCGAAAAAAGGGTTTAGACTCGGGCGGATGCAGCGACGAAGCGGGTCGGGCAAGAGCTTGAGACTCCATTTAACGGATGGGACTTTATAGCATCAGTGCCTAGTCCTTAGACCTACAGTAAAACGTCCTTCCCTTTCCCTGCTTGGGCCGTATTCCGTTCCATTCCCCGCCTGCTATCTTGCACACGACTAGCATGAAGGAATCTCGACGCTCGATTTTGGCGGTTTTCGCCAGAAACCGCCGAAGCGCCGGAATGAGTTTGGTTGTCGGCCTGCTAAGAACAGTTAGAAGCGAAGGTAGATACGGGAGCAGTGTGATTTCCGCTTTTCTACACGAGACTCTAACCCAGGATTATCCCCAATGAGCAGCACTGTAACGCCATTCGCTCCAGGGCATTTTGAAATCCGCTTCCGGCCGCCCGCGCCCCCTCGAAATCCGGACGCGTGGCAGAAACTGATCGGTGAGAAGCCCATCGGCGCGCGGCTAGAACCTTTGCCAGAGCACCGCACGAATTGGCGCGCTCTCGCGACCAGCACGTTTACCCAGGTTTCTGTTGTAGTTGCGTTGCTGCTGCTGCAGATCATCCTGCCGCCAAATTTCATCACCAAAGTCGAATACGAAGTCATGCCTTTGGCTGGACCGATGATCGAAATTCCTCAAGCAAAGCCGCAACCCGTGCGGGCGAAAGTTCAGCCTCAACCGGTTCAGCCGCAGGCTCCGGAGCCGCAGCACATTGCCAAATTGATCGCTCCGCGTCCGCTGCCGGCACCGAAACCGAGACCGATTGAGGTGCGAAATTCTGATGTTCCCAAACTGGAACAGACGCCGATTGTTGCAAAGGTTGACGTTCCCGATTCGGAACCGGTGAAGCCGCGGGAAGTAAAGACGGGACTCTTGGGAGATTCACCGGCGGGTGGTGCTTTTGGCGATCCTCACGGCTTGCCTGGGGCGGCCGATCCGAGCAAGCAGGTGAACATCGCTCATGTAGGCGCTTTCGATTCGACTGTTGGTCCGGGAAATGGAAGCGGAACGGGTAATGGGACAGGAGCAGGTGGCAAGGGCGGCCGAGGTAACGGCAACGGCGTCATTGGCTCTGGATTTGGCGACGGTTCTGCGTTTGCCACGGGGAAGAGCGCGGAAGGACCCCGAGCGGTGCAAACGAGCGGCTTTCAGAGCGCTGAAGTGACTTTGGCGCCAGCGAAGAGCGCTGCCAAGGCCGCCGATGTGCCCCCGCCAACAGAAGGAGTGGCGCTCCTTTCCAAACCGAATCCCATTTACACAGAGGAAGCTCGGCGACTCGGGATAGAAGGTGAGGTCCTGTTGGACGTTGTTTTCCTGGCCACGGGGCAGATCAAGATCAATGGAGTCATGAAGGGACTGGGGCACGGATTGGATGAGGCGGCGATCCGGGCTGCGCAGCAGATTCGCTTCAAACCGGCAGTGCAAGAAGGGCATGCTGTGGATTTCCCAGCCACGGTTCACATTTCGTTCCAACTGGCGTTCTAAATTTTCGGAGGGCCCTATGCGTTCGCACAGAGCGACATTTTTTGCAGTAATCCTGTTTGCGGCGATCCCCGGCGTGGCATCCGCACAATCTTCGGGACAAACCTCGTCGGCGGCACTGGATCAGGCGGTGGATCGCATCGTGGCACAGGAAAAGGCGGAGATGCAGATGCTGCATCAGTATTCGCCGCTCGTGGAAACCTATATTCAGATTCTGCGACCCGATCCGAATTTAGGCACCGCACCGGCAGGAGACAAGTACTATCTGGGCAAAGCCAATCTGGGCAAGGGGCTCGAAATGGAGCCGCTCACCAGCGACAAGGGAGCTCCGAACCTGAAGTACACCGCCGGCGGGCTGGGAACTTTCCTGACGATGTCCATGCAGTTTCTGCCGCGCGGGTTCCTGCAGATGATTTATCTGGACATGAACGGCTTCGACAAGCAGCACTACAAATTCGAGTATGTGCGCCGCGAGTTTCTAGGTGAAGTGCGCTGCCTGGTGTTTGACGTCACGCCCGCGAAGGCGAACGAGCGCGGACGCTTCGAGGGGCGGATCTGGGTGGAGGATCAGGGCTTCCATATCGTGCGCTTCAACGGTGCGTATCAGCGCCCCAGCAAGGCGAGTTATTTCTTTCACTTCGACAGCTGGCGCCTGTTTGCCGGGGATAATCAATGGCTGCCGGCCTATATCTATTCCGAAGAGTCGGACCTGAGATACGGCGTGGCGCGGAAGCTCCAGTTTAAAGCGCAAGTCCGGTTGTGGGGTTTTGACCTGAATGGCGTGCGTATAAGGCGAGAGCAAGAGCTGAATAAGGTGATGGTGGAATCGAAGACGCCAGTAAAGGACCAAACCAACACGGCGAACGATTACTCACCGATTGAAGAGCAACGCTTGTGGGAGCGCCAGGCCGAAGACAACCTCGCGGACCGCATGGAGAAACTGGGCGTGCTGGCTCCGCGCGGTGACGTCGACAAGGTTCTCGAGACGGTGGTGAACAATCTGGAAGTAACGAATAATCTCGACATCCAGCCGGAGATGCGCTGCCGGGTGCTGATGACTTCGACGCTGGAGTCATTCGACATCGGGCACACCATAGTGCTTAGTCGCGGCCTAATCGATGTACTCCCGGACGAAGCGAGTCTGGCTACGATTCTGGCAATGGAACTGAGCCACGTCGTCCTGGGGCACCGGGTGGATACCAAGTATGCGTTCTTTGACCGCATGTTGTGGGATGATCAAGATACCTTCAGGCATTTTGGGTTCGCGCGTACTCCGGAAGAGGAACAGTCGGCTAACCTCAAGGCGCTGGAGCTGCTGGCGAAATCTCCGTACAAGGATCACCTCGACGCCGCCCGGCAGTTTGTTCAAGTGTTGCAGACGCGCTCGAAAGAGATACCGAACCTGATTAGCCCCCATTTGGGAGACAGAGTGCCGAGCACTTGGAATGGACCGACTACTTTAGCGGCTTCAGCCGCACCTGCCTCACAAGCGGGGCAGAGTGCGCCGAATCCCGGTGTGGTTTTCGCCGCGTTACCGTTGGGTGGGCGCCTGAAATTTGATCCTTGGGACGATCAGGTGCAGCTCTTGAAGGCCAAGCCGGTGGGCACGGTGGCGGAACGCGAGAAAATGCCGTTTGAGATCACTCCATTCATTCTCTATCTCACACGGGACAAGATCACGCCAACTGAGACCGCGAGCATGCCGACGGACTCGGCAGGGGCCGTAAGCGATAACAAAGCTCCGGCTGGCGAAGTGGTCGACACAGCTACGAAGAATCAATAGCTAAGCGTAGGGCGGGCGATGCCACGGTCGCCCTACATTCCTTACTTAGTAGCGATTTGCACAGTCGGAACATCTGTCCGGGACTCTACGCTATCCTCCTTACCCTCTTGCTATCTCCTATCCCTGGAAAAGACTTAATCACGAGACTGCGCGCGCAAGGCCAAATACCAGTTTTCCCCGATTCTTCTTTTCTGAATGCCGTAGGAAACTCGGCGTAAGGCACCCGGATGAGCCCAGCCGACACCTTAGTCGGAGGCCAAATCAGCCCTGCGGCTCCTGAAGTCGCAGGAAAGGGAGAGTTTAATGGCCGAAAGAGCATCAGTGTCACAATCAAGCGGCAGGAGCCTAGCCAGCCAAGGAAGCTCGGCGGCGGCCCTGACACCGAGGTTTGTGGAGCCTCAAGCGATTTACAATCGGATGAATGAATTGTATGACGCAATTTCGCGGCGTGCGTTCGAGCTGTTTGAGGGAAATGGCAGAATCGTTGGCCGTGATCTCGATCATTGGTTCCAAGCGGAATCCGAACTGCTCCATCCCGCACACGTCCGGATCAGGGAATCTGAAGACGCGATCACAATCGAGGCAGAAGTCCCTGGCTTCAGCGCCAATGAGGTGCAGCTAAGCCTGGAGCCGCGTCGATTGACAATTAGCGGTAAGAAGCAGTCAAGCGGCGAGGGAAAGAAGGGAAACGTGCTTTACAGCGAGCGATGCTCGAGCGAACTTATGAGATCAATCGAGCTGCCGGTGGAAGTGAACACTTCGCGTGCCACCGCGACTCTGAATAACGGGATTCTGGAACTTACCGCGCCAAAGGCGATCACAAAGAACATACCGATACAAGCCAAGTCAGTCGGGGCGGCGTAAAAAATACCGCCAAAATAAAGGGCATACTGCCAACCGCCCGGGAAAGCCGTCGTAGCGGGGTACGCACAGCGCTGTCCCGACGTAGGTTCCCTGCGCATTTCATGCTAAAAGATCTCGTGCTCTTGCGCGGGTGTTTCCGGTTGCTCTTTCTCTACGATGTTGCCGAGGCCATCGATCTTCGAAGGCTTCGCGAATTGCTTGGGCCTCGCGGCGGACCAGTAAAGGGCGTGTTCCCGCGCCGAACTCCCGAATACGTGCGGTTCGAAGAAGCGCCCATCATCGAGCATATTGAACCTTTGAATCTGGGCGGGGGACAACGAGTCGCCTGCTCGCTGAAGTATTACTCGTTTGCGGCGGTCGTAGTGCAACTGGAAGTCCCCTTTGAGGGCGAGTGGAGCAATGTACTTACGCAAGCCTCAAGGTGGATAGACGCGACGGAGATCGATTCTCATGCCCGCGAGATCGCGCGGCGGCATCTGGAGCAAGTGGCCCCGGCGGTCATCCGTCCGACGCCGGAGTGGCTCTCCGAGTCCTACTTCATTACAAATTTCGCGCAAGCCATCAAGCTTGGGGGAGAAGCGGCTAAAGCCGACGAACTCTTAGCCGATCATTCCTCCGAGATCGTACAGTTGGTTCGCGGAGAATTCACGCCGCTGGCTCCCAAGATTGCTGCGGAGATATTGGAATCCAGCGTTTCCTACTATCCTACCGACCTGGTCGTCATAGGATCGACGGCGGCCGTCATCTACGATCGCGCCGAAGATGCCGCGGCGAGTTTTCAGGTGCTCGAATATGCCAAGATGCAGCTCCTGGAATTTCGCTACTACGACGGCCTGATGACGCGGCTGCTCTCGGATGTCTATGACAGTCTCGAAACCAAGCGAAATCTTCTCTTGCAGCGCTGGAGCCTGCCCCGCGAGGCGGAGAGATTTAATACCATTCGGCTAGATGTGATGGAGTTAACGGAGCGGATCGACAACGCCATCAAGTTTGTCAGCGACGTCTACTACGCGAGACTCTATCGCATAGCAGCAGCACGGCTGGGCGTGAACGAATATCGTAACCTGGTAGACGAGAAGCTGCGGACCATGGGCGAACTCTACGATTTCATGGTGGCCGAGTTCAATGAAGCGCGATCGTTCGTTTTGGAATTGGCGGTGGCGGTGATGGCCTTGCTTGATGTGATTCTCTTTGCGATCCTGCTGGCCAAAGGAGGCTAGCCTCCTGTCTGGCTCTTTGAATTGGCTCTGATGACGCCCGGTTCCATCCTATTCGCGTGACAACACTCCTTTTCCTTCCGCTGGTTCTCGCCGGGTCGATTGTGGCCGGCCTGCTCGGCGCGCTGACGGGCCTGGGCGGTGGCGTCGTGATCGTGCCCTTGCTCGTAGTGGCATTTCACGTGAATGTCCACTACGCCATCGGTGCTTCCCTGATTTCAGTAATTGCAACGTCTTCGGGCGCGGCGGCCGCTTACGTGCGCGAGGGATTTTCCAACATTCGCATCGGGATGTTTTTGGAGATTGCTACGACGCTCGGAGCTTTGTTCGGGGCTTATCTCACGACAAGGCTGTCCACGGCGATCATCGCCATCGTTTTTGGAAGCGTCCTGATCATTTCCGCCGTGCTTTCTCCGGTGGTGAGGCATTCGCGAAAGTCGAATCGTCGCGCGGACCCTTTGGCAGTTCGACTGAAACTGAATTCGTCGTATCCCACCCCTGACGGACCTGAGGAATATCAGGTACATCGTGTCCCGGCTGGCTTTGGCATGATGTTCGGAGCCGGCACGCTTTCGGGCCTGTTAGGCATTGGATCCGGCGCCTTCAAGGTTCTGGCGATGGATCAAGTGATGGGCATACCGTTCAAGGTATCCACGACCACCAGCAACTTCATGATTGGCGTGACGGCAGCGGCCAGTGCGGGAATTTATTTGCGGCGCGGGTTCATTGCGCCCGGATTGGCTATGCCGGTGGTGCTGGGAGTGCTGGCGGGTTCGACGATCGGCACTCGTATATTGGTTCGCGCCAAGACGAGCTGGTTGAGAGCAATTTTTGCCTTGGTGATCGCGGCTCTGGGCGCGGAGATGATCTATGGCGGCATAGTAGGGAGCTTTTGAATGGCGGAATCGAATGTATCCCGAACGAACGGGTTTCTATCCAAGTGGAATGACGAGCGAGTGGAGAGAATCCTAGGAACTCTTCTGCAAACCGGGGTGATCATTTCGGGGATTGTGGTTTTGATTGGCGGAATTTTGTACGCCGTGCGGTATGGACGCATGCTAGTGAACTATCAAAACTTTGACCCTGAACGAGCGAGCTTGCGGACCTTAGGGGAAGTTGCTACAGGCGCTCTGCATGGGGATGGCCGCGCCATCATTCAATGCGGCTTATTGCTGCTGATTGCCACTCCGGTGTCGCGGGTGCTTTTTTCCATGATCGCCTTTGCACTCGAAGGGGACCGCCTTTACGTCGCTCTGACGATGATCGTCTTTGTCATTCTGCTTTACAGCCTGTTCGGAGGAGTAGGCTGATTGGCTCGCACGCAAAAATCGCCGGGCGACTTGAGGTCGGGCAGCGCCGGAGTGCTGCCGATTCTGACGATCGGCCATTCCACGCATCCGATCGAACAATTCATTGAATTACTGCGACAACATGGAGTCGAACGACTCGTCGATATTCGAACCATTCCTCGTTCGCGGCACAATCCGCAATTCAATGGCGCAGCCTTAGCTAAATCAGTTGAGGATGAGGGTATCGGCTACGTGCATCTCAAAGAGCTTGGCGGCCTGCGCCATCCGCGCAGGGATTCCATAAATGTCGGCTGGCGGAACGCAAGTTTTCGCGGATACGCGGATTACATGCAAACCGCGGAATTTGAACAAGCCCTGCGGCGGCTTCTGCAGTTATGCGAGGATAAACGCTGCGCAGCCATGTGCGCGGAAGCGGTGCCCTGGCGCTGTCATCGCTCTCTCCTGGCGGACGTACTGGTCGCGCGCGGGATACCAGTGGAGCATATTCTCAGCGGTAGCCGGCGCGACGTTCACAGCCTGACGCCGTTTGCGCGAATCGAAAATGGCCGAGTGACTTATCCCCCAGCCAAAGCGGGAGCAGCGCGAAAGAGAGCCGCAGCGACACAGGTTGAATTGAAATTCAACTCTGTGGGTGCTGATAATCGTTTGGTCAGACCTAAGAGGGATTCCTCGGCTTCGCGTCCCGAACGGAAATCGTAAATTCACGATTTCCGGGGAAGAAATTTCGGGCCGCTCAGAATGACAGATGTGGAGAGGCTGTGATGCCGAGCAAGAAGCGCAAGAAGAAGTTTACCGCCGCAAAAGAAGCGCGCCGCCGCGCCCGCCTGGCCGCAGGGACGCCACCGACGGAACGCGTTATCCCCGACAAACGTCGGAAGCCCGCGAAGCATAAGAAGGCGCTCGAGGATTTCACGGAAATCTGAGATTGATCGACAGGCCCGACCGGGCCTAGTTTTTTGAGTGTCAGCCGGGTTTCGAATCGGGGACGATCTCGCCCGGTGTGAACACCGGCGCAACAGGCCGGCCGAGGAAACGCGCCAACTCTTCCGAAATTCTCTCCAGGGCCCTTTTTCCAAAACCAACGCTATCGACCTGCACCGAGCCATCGGGAGCAATCAAATAAAACGTAGGCACATTGGTCAGACCGTAATCGTTGGAGACGGGGAATCCGTCGTCATCGATGAGGGCAGGGAAGGTGACGCCATATTCGGAGCAGAAGTCGCGCGTGTCGCGAGCGTCGTCCTGAGAGATGGCCCAGAAAGTGGTTCGATCGGATCCGTAGGTTTTGAATAGGCGCTCGAGAAAAGGAAATGTGAACTGGCAGACCGGGCAACTGACCTTGAAAAACGCGGCGACCACAGGGCCGCGCTTCAAAGCTTCCTGGAGAGAGACGCGCTTGCCGTCGAGGTTTCTTAGTTCGAAATTGGGCGCTTTATTTCCAGCGTGAACTTTAGCCATTCGTTTAAGGGCGAGTGCAGATCAGTGGATGTGGCGAGTCTTCTTGGACATGTAATCCATAAGCAGATACTGGCCCAGTGTATACGGCGTGGTGAAGTACGCCTTGCCGCGACAAATCTCGGCCACCTTCTGTACAAAGTGCACCAAGCTGTAGTCGCTGGCGAGCATGAAAGTGTTGATGATAATGCCGGACTTGCGGCACTTGGCAACCTCTTCGAGGGTTTGCGTCACCACGAGCGGGTCAAGACCGAAAGCATTCTTATAGATGCGGCCGTCCTCCAGCGTCAATGCGGACGGCTTACCATCGGTGATCATAACGATCTGGCGCATATCTTTCTTTTGCTGCGAGAGGATTCGCTGCGCTAACCGAAGGCCTTCGCGTGTATTTGTGTAATAGGGGCCTACTTGCACGCGTGCCAATTCGCCCAGCGGGACTTCCTCAGCGCTATCGTGAAAGAGGACCAAGTGAAGAGAGTCGCCAGGATACTGCGTGCGGATCAGATGGGAGAGCGCAAGGGCGACGCGTTTCGCCGGCGTGAAGCGGTCCTCGCCGTAGAGGATCATGCTGTGGCTGCAATCCAGCATCAGGACCGTGGCGCAGGAGCTTTGATATTCGCATTGATGGACCATAAGGTCCGGGTAATCGATGACGATGGGCACCTTGGCGCCTTCGCGGCGCACGGCGTTAAACAATGTCGAGCTGATATCCAGATTCAGCGTATCGCCGAATTCGTATTTCCGCGAAATGCCGCCGGATTCGACGCCAGTGGCGAGTTCTCGAGTGTCGTGGCGTCCAAAGCTGCTTTTGCCGAGCGAGCCCAACAAATCTTTCAGCGTGCGGAAGCCGAGAAAATCGATGGTCTTATCGGTGATTTCAAAGCGGGCCTGGTTCTGAGCGTCGTGGCCCGCACCCACATGCCCGCGCTGCGTTTTGTCCGGCGGCGGCGTTATCTGCGGCGGCGGCCCGTTGATGTAGCCCTCTTCCATCATTCTCTCGATGAGGCGGTCTATCAGTTCCTTCAGCTCCTGATCTGATTTGGCCGAGCCTCCCTTGGTCAATTGCTCGAGTAAGTCTTCAGGCAGCAGGTCGCCTTCGGAAAGCGCGCGCAGAATAGCCTGCCGCAGCGCCTCCATAGTTTTTTCGGGATCAAATTCGGAGACGCCGTAATATTGCGATTCGAATCCGCTCTGCAGGAAGAAGTCGCCAAGGCGCTTGATCAACTCTTCCATGTCGACGGAGTCGGCCGGCTCTCCCGTGTAGCGCGAATAGCGGATGTATTTCACTGAAGTTCCTCAGTTGTACTGCCGCCGGGGCGGCCGGTTGAACTGCTCGCGCGGCTCGGCAGGTTTGGGCCGCTCGGCGAAAAAGCCGCGCTCTTCGTTGCGGCTGATACGCTTGTGCGACCAAAGCCCCTCGAGGATGAATTCTGCAGCCGCGGCGGCAATTGCCGGATCAGCTTTGCCGTTGGTGCCGAGGCGCTCGAGATGATCGAAGAGGCCGTGCACGCGGCGCAGGGCGGCGACTTGCTCAGAGGCAGGCGCATTTTCAGGCACTTTGAGTTCGCCGCCATTTTCGAACCATTGCACGATCGGCTGCATATTGGCATCGGCGATATACTTCGTGTAGACCTTGCCGATGGCTGAGCGGATGAGTTCTCGGGCAATCGCCTCCGCTCCCTTCAGTTCGCCTTCATATTCCAATTCCATTTTGCCGGTGATGGCCGGAATGGCGGCGTAAATATCGGCCACTCGCGCCGAAACGTGGGATTCACTGTTCCGTGCCCCGCGTTGCTCGGCATTGCTGACCACGGCCTCCACGCAGGCAATCGGCAAGCGCTGGCTGACGCCGGAGCGGCGATCGATGCGCTTGTCTTCACGCGCAAGGAAAGCGATTTGCTCGATGACTTCACGGATGTAGTCGGGGGTGACGAGCTTGTGGCCCGAGGTTCGCTGCGTCCAGGCTTCCTGTGCGGTGATGGCCATGCCTTCTTCCACGGTGGTGGGGTAATGAGTGCGGATTTCGCTGCCGACTCGATCTTTAAGCGGAGTGATGATTTTTCCGCGCGCGGTGTAGTCTTCAGGATTGGCAGTGAAAACGATAAGGACGTCGAGCGGCAAGCGAATCGGGTAGCCCTTAATCTGAACGTCGCCTTCCTGCATGATGTTGAAAAGCCCGACTTGAATCTTGCCGGCCAAGTCCGGCAATTCGTTAATGGCAAAAATTCCGCGGTTGGCGCGGGGTAGCAATCCATAGTGCACGGTGAGTTCGTCGGAAAGATCGCGGCCTCCCCGAGCGGCTTTGATGGGGTCCACGTCGCCGATGATGTCGGCGATGGTGACGTCGGGCGTGGCCAATTTCTCGACGAAGCGGTCTTCGCGACTAAGCCATGCAATCGGGGTGTTATCGCCTTGCTCGGCGACAAGGTCGCGGCAGGAGCGGCAGATGGGATGCAGCGGATGGTCATGAATTTCGCATCCCGCGATGTAAGGAATCTCCGGCTGTAGAAAGTTAACCAATCCGCGAAGAATACGGCTCTTCGCCTGTCCGCGGAGGCCGAGAAGGATGAAGTTGTGCCGGGCCAGGATCGCATTCGCGATCTGCGGCAGCACGGTCTCCTCGTATCCCTGAATGCCGGGGAACAGCGTTTCGTGCGTTTCGAGTTTTCGCAGCAGGTTACAACGCATCTCGTCCTTGACGCCACGGTCCATGGCCCCGCCGGGCCCTGCCGTGCGGCGCAATTCGCCGATCGTGGATGCTTTTGTTGCTGCGGATTCACTCGCCATATGGTCCCCTTCTTATCGGAATGCGTTTGGCGCACGATCGCGCCGGTGTGACTCTCACATTATAGCCGAATGGCAAAATCGCGCTTGGAGGCGTATCCCACGGCCATTCGCCTGCAGTTAGACAGTTTCAGTTCGGTCCGTGGCTCGTCGCGGATTTTGACCGGATCTGCTGAATTTGAATCAATTGCGGCAAGAGCTGATTCAGACGGTGTATCAGCTTCAAGCGCCGCTCCGCTTCCACGCGCATTTCCAGCAGTTCCTGCAAAGTTTCGAGTTCCAGGGGGAGCTCGCTGGCAATTCGATAAGCGAGCAGACCGTCAGCCTGGTCATCGATATTAACTTCGCCCGGAGGACTGCCATGGAGCAACAGATGGCAATCCGTGAATAAGGTGATGAGTTCCTCCGCTGTGGCGGAGGGGCCGGGCTGAAGATCTTCCGGCATCATGTCCACTGTTGCTTCCAGATATTCTTTGTCTTTATGGACGGCGCGGACTCGATATGCCGATTCACCCAGCGTAATGAGGTCCATGCGCCCGTCGGGATAAGTGCGAGCGAGGCGGCGAACGAGCGCCGTGCAGCCCACGGTGGCTATTCCGTTTTCGCGTGCAAGCACCACGCCGAACGGGATCTCTTCGTCGATCACCGTCTTCATCATGCGCTTATACCGTTGCTCAAAAATGTGCAGCGGCAAAGTCATTCCAGGTAAGAGGACAACGGTGAGGGGGAAAAGCGGAATGCGCTCGGTGGTCATTACGGCTACAGAAATTGTAGCACCATGCGACGCCGGCGTGGGCCGGATCTGGGGAATTTTGAGAGAGCTTAGGAGGCCGGCAACTGAGCCAGCGCCGCTTCCATTTCTGAGCTGGCGTGCTGATCACCGGTCCTGCGGGCAGCTTCAATGCCGTGACTGAGGGTGCGCCTGGCGTCCGCTGTTCGTGAAAGCTTCGCCAGAAACTGGCCGTATTGGAAGTAACCGGCAACGTAATTGGGATTTTCGGCGAGCAACTTCTCGAAATTTTCTATGGCCGCTGCAGCATCGTCCTGGCTGGCACACTCCATTGCCAATCCATAACGCGCAAAAACGTCCTTTGGATGTGCGACGAGGAATTCTTCGAGCACGACACGGCGCGATTTTTTCGCAGGTTGGGTCATAGGTTGAGTTGGGCAGGCGCTCGCAAGCGCGTATTATAGCCGGTCATTGTGTAGCAGCAAACTGGGTGTGGCAGAAACAAGTGGCGTTGAAAGCAGGAATTTTTGCCCGAAGAAATAGCGGGACGCATGGAGGAAAGGTGCCGAAAAGAGCCGGCAACAAGGTTTCGCAGGCGGGCAATCCCGTAAGCGCTTCGCGCACGGAAATGACGGAGGTGGTGCTCCCGCAAGACGCCAACGTTTTCGGCAATATCCTGGGGGGCCGGGTCATGCACCTTGTAGATATCGCGGCGGCCGTCACAGCGCAGCGGCACTGCCGTTCCATGGCCGTGACCGCCTCGGTGGATCACATCGATTTTCGTAATCCGATCCGCATCGGCGAAATAATCTTGTTGAAGGCGAGTCTGAACCGCGCCTTTCATACCTCGATGGAGGTCGGCGTAAAGGTATTTTCGGAGGATATTTTGACCGGCGAAAGGAAGCACACCACGAGCGCGTACGTAACCTTCGTAGCTCTCGACGAGAATTATCTGCCTAAGCCGGTGCCTCCGCTGATCTGCGAAACGGCGGAAGACCGGCGCCGCTATCGGGCGGCGCTGGTTCGGCGGAAGTATCGTTTGGCCCACCGCGGGGCTAAGCCTTAGCGCGCAGCGGTGGACCGCTAGCGGCGGAGCAGAAGCGCGCGACGTTGCGGGCGACTTCGTTGGCATTTTCGATGCATGCCCCGATGGATGGACCTGCAAAATAGTTGCCGGCCAGAAAGATGCCGGGCGTACGAGCGGTCAGATCTCGGACGGCGGAGACTACGCCCCGATGGCCGATGTTGTATTGCGGCAGGGCGCGTCGCCAGCACGAGACGTGCTGGCCGGCAGGTTCGCCGGTTATGCCTAGAATCGAGGCGAGTTCCGAATTCGCGATGGCGGCGATTTGATCGGGCGTTTTCGAAAGAATCTCCAGGTCGGTCATTCCGCCCAAAAAGCTTGTGAAAGTCGCCATTCCCGTTGGGGCGCGCTCTGCGAATAGCGACGAGTTCCAAACGGTTCCGAGCAGCCGCAATCCTTCGGCGCGGGGAACAAGAAATCCAAACCCAACCAGACCTTTTTCGGCGTTCCAATAGTTAATCTGCTCGAGGCCGTAGCCCGCGGAAACCTGCGCGACGCCTGCATATTCAATTCGTCCGAGTGATTCGCCGATCCCGGGAGCAATGCCGGTCAGCAGGCGCGCGGTTTCATCTGCAGGAGTGGCGAGAATTAGAGCAGTGCTACTTAGTGATTGCAGTGCACCGTCCAGCTGATACGTCAGTTCGAATGTACGCTGTTTCGAGCTGGACGAGCCTCGAATCGTGACGATCTCCGCGCCTGTGAGTGCCGACTCCCCTAGTTTCGCGGCAAGGGTGTCGACCAGGCGTTTGATCCCACTCGGAAAATTACAGAGCGAAGGCCGCCCGCTTCTACTTTTGCGACGCTGCTTCATTTGCCCACGGATCACGCTGCCGTAGCGGTCCTCGAGTTCGCGCACGCTGGGAAAAGAGCTCGCGAGGCTCAGCTTTTCCGGATCGCCGGCCCAGACCCCCGAAACGAAGGGAGCCACCAAATTCGCGAGCAGATCCGGGCCAAATTTGCGCCGGACAAATGCGGCGATGGATTCGTCCGTATCGGGGGGACGAGTGTGCCGAAATGGCTCCGACAGAATGCGCAGCTTCGTTCCAACGCTCAGCAGTGGCGTCATCAAAAGCTGTGGCGGGCTCAAGGGCGCCGGCACCAGGCGACCATGTTTCAGGATGTATCGCGGAGCGCGAGGGTCGGCCTGGAGAAGTTCGCCGCCTAAGCCGAGCTCGCCGATCATCTCGGAGATGGCTTCGGTATTCATAAAGCTTTGGGGGCCAATGTCGAAGCGGAAGCTATCTTGATCGACAGTATCGATGACGCCGCCGAAGCGCGAACTTCGCTCCAGCAGGAGCACCGGCAGACCGAGTTGTTTCAAGCGCCATGCGCACGCCAGCCCAGAAATTCCGCCGCCGATGATTGGAATCTGGGACATGGCGGACACTAGAGGCGAGGGAACTAAAGCGTCTTCGAGAAGAGAGGTTGTTCGGCCAGGTGCTGCTTCTCGAGGTAAGGGTCGAAAATCATGGCGAGATTGCGGATGAATATGCGGCCCAGGAAGGTCACGCGGATTTCGTCCCGGGCCAACTCGATAAGCTGGTCTTCGACGAATGAATGGAGCCGGGCGAGTTCCGGGGCGAAGTAGTTATCGAAGTCGATGCCGAATTCGCTGCCGATCTCGTCCTTGCGAATGACGGCGTGGCAAAGCAGGCGCGTGATCAGGGCGCGCCGCAAGCGGTCATCTTCACTGAGAAGATAGCCGCGCATCGTCGCCGTGCCGTGTCGGCCGACAGCTTCCGTATAGCGCGGCAGTTCGCGATAATTTTGGCCGTAAGTGGAACCGATGGCGCTGATCGCGCTGACACCCATTCCATACAGATCGGCCCCAGCCTTTGTCGTATAACCCTGGAAATTGCGGTGCAGCGTGCGCTGTCTTTGCGCGACCGATAGTTCGTCGCTCGGCTTGGCGAAATGGTCCATGCCGATGTACTGATAGCCTGCGCGCAGGAATTTCTCGATAGCCGTGCAGAATATCCGGAATTTCTCTATGCCCTCCGGCAGAGACGCGGCCAGCGAACCTTGCTGTTTGCGAATCCAAGGCACATGGGCATAGCTGAATAAGGCGATGCGATCCGGCGCGAGCGCCAGCACTTCGTCTACGGTGCGTGCGAAGCGGTCCGCCGTTTGGTAAGGCAGTCCGTAAATCAGATCGACATTGATGCTCTCAAAACCAAGCGCGCGTGAACGGGCAATCAATTCGGAGGTCATCTCCAGCGGCTGGACGCGCTTTACCGCTCGCTGCACCTCGGGATCGAAGTCCTGTATGCCCATGCTCAGGCGGTTGAAACCGAGCCGCCGCAGAGCCTCTAAATGCTCCCCGTGGGTGACTCGCGGATCGACTTCGATGCCGATTTCGGCGTCCGGGGCAAACGAAAACTTCTGGGCGGCGAAGCCGAAAAGATCCTCCATCTGCTCGGGTGTCAAGTATGTGGGCGTTCCTCCGCCCCAATGAAATTGCACGACCTGACGTGAAGGGGAAACTCTTTTGCTGACGTGTTCGATCTCGCGCTTCAGTGTTTCGAGATAGGGAGGCGCCACGCTGTGATCTTTCGTAATGACCACATTGCAGGCGCAAAACAGGCACAGGCTCTCGCAAAAGGGCAGGTGCATATAAATCGAGACCGGAGTGCGTGCGGCATCGGCCTGTTCGTAGGCGCGCTCGAGGTCATCCACGTGGAAATCGTCGCGCCAGACAGGCGCAGTCGGGTAACTGGTATAGCGCGGTCCGGGGCGGTTATAGAGCGCGAGAAATTCCTGCGAAATGCGGAAGTGCTCGCGTTCGAGTTCGAGATTGAGCTCGGAATTTTGCAAATCGCTCATGCGAGCGGCACCGATTGCCCAGCGCGGATAAATGCCAGCGCATTTTCTACAGGAGTGTCGGGCAGAATTCCATGTCCAAGATTCAAGATGTGTCCGCGGCCCTTTGTTTGAGAGACGGCGCGATCAACCGCGCTGGCAATCGCCTCCGGCGAGGACAAAAGCAGACTCGGATCGACATTACCCTGAATGGCAACGCGGTCTCCGTATTCCTCGTGAAGTCGTGCCAAATCCATCCGCCAATCGACGCTCAGCACGGATGCGCCCGTTCGGACGAGAGAACCGAGCAAGTGATTCGAAGCTTTCGAAAAGAGAATCACGGGCGTGTCACCGGGTGCAAGCTCATCGATCAGCAGTTGTGTGGCCGGAAGCTCAAAATCCCGGTATGCGGTTGCATCGAGTTCGCCGGCCCAAGTGTCGAAGAGCTGCACGGCAGCCGCGCCGGCGGAGATCTGTGCCTTGAGATATACGGCGGTCGCGCGGGCAATTTTTTCGAGCAGTTCGCGGAGGAGACGCGGCTCGTTCCAGAGCATAGCTTTTGCGGCTGGAAAGCCGTCGCGGGAAGCGCCCTGAATGAGGTAACAGGCAAGCGTCCAGGGCGCGGCAGCGAATCCGAGGACAGGAACGTCGGGACCTAAAGACTGGCAGAGCAGGCGAATGGCATCGCCGACGAAGCGCGTTTCGCGTTCGGGATCGAATTCGGCGAGCGCCTCTACCTGAACGGCACTGCGAACCGGCGACGTGATTACAGGGCCGGCATCGCCTAATTCGATTGGCGCGCCCATGGCTTCCGCGGGAATCAGAATGTCCGAGAACACGATTACGGCATCGACGCCCAGGCGCCGGTAGGGCTGCAGGGAAACTTCGGCGGCAAGCTCCGGAGTTTTGGCTACTTCCAGGAAGCTGTGCTTCTCGCGCAGCGCTCGGTATTCGGGTAAGTAGCGCCCGGCCTGGCGCATCATCCAGACGGGCAACCGTGGCACCGGCTCACGACGGCACGCCGCCATGAATAGCGCAGTACGGCTCGTGTTTTCGGGCGCGGAGATAACCTGAGTTGGCTTCGCTTCCATTGAGTTAACTTCGTAGCGATTGCTGCACTTACTTCGGGCTTACCGTTTCCTTCGCATGATAACAAATTCGCCCATGGGTCGCTTCACGTTCGCAACCTAATTGATCGCCTCCCAATAATTTCTAGGGCTATAATGACGCCGCCTTTTAGTCATAGGCCCGGTCGCCTATTCCCAATGGAAGGAGAATTCTGACATGGTAAAACCTAATTGGTTGCGCAGCGCAGGCTTGTTGGTGCTGGGCGCAATCCTGGGTGGTCTATTCGTTTCGGCGTGGGAGCACTCCACCGCTAGAGCGCAACAGAATGTTCCGCCAGTTACCCAAGCAACGTTGGTGGCGGACGTGACTCACCTGAGAGATATAACGCCGCCGAATTCTCACCCCATGGTTGATGTCGCCATGTTCGCCGCTAACCTTTGGTTTGCTGGCGACAAGAAGAATTGGCCCCTGGCTAATTACTATCTCGGTGAAATGCGCAACCGAATGCGATGGGAAGTCCGGGTGAATCCTTCTCCGAAGGGGGCTGATGGCAACCCTGTGGACATGGCCAATATCTTTGACGGCATTGATAAGGGCAGCTTGACCAAGCTCAAGACCATTATCGACATGAAGGACGGCAAGCAGTTTGGCGCGCAGTACAAGATGCTGCTCGAGGATTGCTACTCGTGCCACAAAACGGCTGGGCGACCGTATCTACGCCCGCAGGTTCCGACAGGCGGTGCGCAACCCATTGTGAACCTTGATCCTGAGGCCACTTGGCCCCAATAGCCGGGGCTTTCCGCTCATAGCCGCTCGCGCACTGCGTGGTGAGCGGTCTTTTTCACAACACTACAATCCGCAGTATAATGAGCCGGTTATCCTTCCCTATGAGGAATCACCTGGTTCTTCTGACTACCGTTTTGTACGCCGCGAGTCTCGGCGGCTACATCGCATTTCTCGCCACGGCGCGCCGCTTATTTGGCCGGTTGGGCACACTCCTGCTGATCTCCGGGCTGGCGTGCCATTATCTAGCGCTGCTGGAACGCTCCCGGTTCGCGCACACGGTCCCTTACGACGATCTGTACGGCTCCCTATCTTTATTTGCCTGGCTGCTGGCAATCACCTATCTAGGATTGGAGCTATTCCATAGAGATCGGTCGGTAGGCGCATTTGTCCTGCCCTTCGTCATTGCCGTCTTTTTGCTGGCGCAAGGAACCAGAGCATCGGTTCCGGCACCCCCGCCCGCACAAGGGCCGCTTCTGGCGTTGCATATCACCTTAGATGTACTCGGATACGCAGCTTTCGCGCTGTCATTCGTGCTCAGCGTGATTTATTTGGTGCAAAACGGCTTGCTGCGAAGCCGGCGTCTGGGAAGCATCGTTTGGCGCTTTCCGGCGCTGGAGTCGCTGGAACGGATGAGCCGCAGCAGCGTGATCGTGGGGCTGGTATCGCTTCTTGTCGGGATCGCGTTTGGGTTGCTGTGGGTCAATCGGATCTTTGGCCATTACTGGAATGGCGATCCCAAAGAGACGATTACGGTTCTGATTCTGGCGGTGTATGCCGGCTATCTGTGGCTGGGCCGCACGGGGTCCTGGCGAGGTGCGCGAGCTTCCGCCCTGTGCGTATTCAACTTTGTCCTCGTGCTATTCAGCTACAGCGTGGTCAATCTCAACCTTTCGAACTTTCATCGGTTCTTCTGATGAGCATGCTCAGCACAACTCTTTCAGGGCGGCGGAGAACTTAGCGGTGGATATTGTCCTTATAGGATTGAACCACCGCACAGCTCCCGTAGAGCTGCGAGAGCGCGTGGCGTTCACGCAGGAAGCCGCCCGAATCGCATCCGAAGAGTTACGTTCAAGGGGCGTTCTTTCCGAGACGCTGGTGCTCTCTACGTGCAATCGCAGTGAACTGTACGGAGTGGCTTCGGAATCAGCGCTATCGGCCAATGACAGCGCTGGAGCGATGGAACTGTTCCTGGCAACCTTCCACAAAATTGAACCTGAGGTCCTGAATGGCAGCCTCTATCGCCGCCACGATCGAGAGGCGGTACGGCACCTCTTCCGGGTTGCCGCGGGCCTGGACTCCATGATGCTGGGAGAAGCCGAAATTCTTGGCCAGATACGCGAAGCGTATAGGATCGCCGTGGATCATGGCGGCACGGGTCCGGTGCTCAACCGCATGTTTCAGGGTGCGCTGGAGGTCGGGAAGCGCGTTCGGGCCGAAACGCAAATCAGCGCGCGGCCAATGTCTGTGGCTTTCGCCGGCGTCAAGCTGGCGGAGCGCATCTTCGGCAGCCTGCGGTCACATTCGGCGCTCATATTGGGTGCGGGTGCGACGGGAGAACAGGTGGTTGCGCACCTGCGCGACCGCGGCATCTCGCGCCTCGGTGTCGCCAATCGTTCGCGTCAGCGCGCTATCGAGCTAGCGGAGCGTTTCGGGGCGGAGGTCGTCGACTGGGATGCACTGGAATCGGCGCTGATCTGGCCGGATCTGGTGATCTGCTCGGTAGGCAGCCCTGACGCTGTGATTTCGCGCGGGATCGTGGAGCGCGCTATGGGAGCACGTTCCAATCGTTCGCTATTGTTCATTGATCTGGGCGTGCCTCGCAACGTCGCGCCGGGCGCCGCCGATCTGTACAACGTCTATCTTTACGGCGTCGATAATCTTAAGGAGATCGTGGAGCAGAATAAGCGCGCCCGAGAAGCCGAGATTCCCAAGGTGGAAGTCCTGGTCGAGGAGCACATAACCAAGTTTGAATCCTGGCAGGCCGGCGTCGAGGCCGGAACTGTTTTGCGCGAATTACGAGCGCGCCTCGGAACGGAACGCGAGGCTTTCCTGCGGGAGAGGCTCAACGACATGACTCATCTCTCGGCCGAGGACAAACAGCGTATAGCTGGGTTGATGGAGGAATTGCTCGACCGCGTCTTGCTAGGGCCCGCAGAACAAGTGAAAGCCGTTCCCGACTTACGCCGCAAACTCCAAAACCTCGAAGCGCTGCGAGATCTCTTCCGCCTCGATCAGGGCAAGCCTTGAATTCGCTGAGAATCGGGACCCGTGGCAGTGCGCTGGCTCGCTGGCAGGCGGAATTCGTACGCGCCGGCCTCGCCCGCCACGGAGTTGCCGCCGAACTTGTCATCATTCGCACCTCGGGCGACCGCGACCGCCAGAGTTCTCTCCGCGTGGTCGGTGGCAAGGGCGTTTTCACCAAGGAACTTGAAGACGCGCTGCTCGAAGAGCGCATCGATCTGGCAGTCCACAGCATGAAAGACGTGCCCACAACTCTTCCCGCAGGCCTCGAGATTGCCGCGATCGGCGAGAGGGAAGACGTACGCGACGCCCTGATTTCGCGTGGCGGACTCAAGCTCGATCAACTGCCGTCCGGCGCCCGCATCGGCACAAGCAGTCTGCGCCGGCAGGCGCAACTGCGGCATTATCGCAATGATTTTGCCATGGTGGATATGCGCGGTAACGTGGATACGCGCCTGGCGAAGCTGACGCAAGGCGATTACGACGCGATCGTTCTCGCTAAAGCCGGCCTCGACCGGCTTGGGAAAGCGGAGCAGATCAGCGAGATCCTGGCGCCGGAGAAATGTCTTCCCGCGGCGGGGCAGGGCGCCATCGGCATCGAGACTCGGAAGCAGGAGGAATCGATTTCAGCCGCGATGCGGAAGTTGAATCATCGGCCATCGCAAGTGGCTGTGGAAGCCGAGCGTGCCGTGCTGGCGGGGCTGGAAAGCGGATGTCAGGTGCCCATCGGCGTCTGGGCTCGCGGGGAATTGGGAAGCCTGATTATCGACGCGTGCGTGCTCTCCGCAGACGGAACTGAATCGATCCGAGAAAACCGTAGAGGGTCATTCGAGAATGCTACGGAGCTCGGGCGCTCGGTGGCCGCGGCGCTGCTCGATCGTGGCGCGGATCGCTTGCTGCAACTTGCGGGGCGGGGCGTTGAACACAGTTAAATCCCGAACCCTGGCGGGACGGCGCATTGTTATTACCCGTGCTGCCGAGCAGTCGGGTGAATTGCGCGCGCGATTGCAGGAATTGGGCGCCGAAGTGGATTCGCTGCCTTTGGTGCGCTTTCTCGAATCCAACGACACTGCCGATCTCGATCGGGCCATTCGAGCGCTGGATCAATTTGACTGGATCATTTTCACCAGCGCGAATGCGGTGACCTTTTTCATGGGTAGGTGCCGCTCGGTGGGATGTTGGCCGAACATGGGGCGTACTAAGTTAGCGGCGGTTGGTTCGGCGACGCGCTTGGCTCTCGAAAATCAGGATTTGCAAGCGTCGCTCGTGCCGGCCGAATTCAGTGGGGCAGGACTCGCCGCCGAACTCTCCGGGGTGGTGATATCGGGGAAAAACGTCCTGCTGCCCCGAAGCGACCGCGCAAGCGAGGAGTTGCCATCAATGCTTCGCAGAGCGGGAGCGACCGTCAGGGAAGTCGTTGCCTACATAACGGTTGGGCCAGAAGCGTTTGATCGCAGTCTGATTGACGCGATACGCGATGGACTGGTTGATGCCGTTGCGTTTTTTAGCCCATCGGCTTTCCGCGAATTTCAAAAGCTCATGGGACCCGACCTCTTGGTCAAATACGATTCGCGGGTGGCGTTAGCGGCGGTTGGACCTGTGACGGCGGGAGTCATTCGCGGTGCAGGGCTGCCGGTGGCAATAGAGGCAGATGAAGCGACCACGGCATCGCTGGTAGCGGGGCTGGAGCGCCATTTTACGGCACTCGAAAGCAAGCGCGACAGCCGCAGAACACCCGCCCGGTAACAGGAGGCAGCATGGCATTTCCAGCCCAACGACCGCGGCGGCTCCGCCGTACGGAAGCCCTGCGGAGCATGACGCGCGAAACGCGCCTGTCGACGAATGGCTTCATCTATCCCATGTTTGTGGGGCCGGGCAAGGGAACGCGCGTCGAAATTAGTTCCATGCCAGGTGTCTACCAACAGTCCGCCGATCAACTGGTGGAGGAGTGCCGCGAAGTTGAGGGGCTCGGAATTCCTGCGGTGATGCTTTTTGGCATTCCGGAGCACAAAGACGAGCGCGGGTCGGAAGCTTCTTCGCCCAGCGGCGTGGTGCAACGCGCCATTGAGGGCATTCGGCGGGCCAAACTCAATCTGGTGGTGATCACAGACGTTTGCCTTTGCGAGTACACCAGCCACGGCCACTGCGGCGTGATCGAAAATGGCGACGTGGCCAATGATCCGACGTTAAAACTGCTCGCGGACGAGGCACTCTCTCACGCGCGAGCGGGGGCAGATATGGTTGCGCCTTCGGACATGATGGATGGGCGAGTGGGGGCGATTCGCCAGGCACTCGATGATAACGGCTTTTCTCAGCTGCCAATCTTTTCGTATGCAGCGAAGTATTGCTCCGGATTTTACGGGCCCTTTCGGGAGGCGGCGCAGTCGGCGCCTCAGTTTGGGGACCGGCGCAGTTACCAGATGGACCCCGCAAATTCGCGCGAGGCTTTGCGCGAAGTGACGCTCGATTTGGAGGAAGGCGCGGACCTGATTATGGTGAAGCCGGCGCTGCCTTATCTCGACATCATTCGCCAGGTCCGGGACCGCTTTGACGTCCCTGTGGGTGCCTACAACGTTAGCGGCGAGTATGCGATGGTCAAAGCCGCCGTCCGCAACGGCTGGCTGGAAGAGAAGCGGGTCGTTTTGGAAGTGCTTACGTCGATTCAGCGCGCCGGCGCGCAGATCGTGCTGACGTATCACGCCAAGGACGTGGCGCGATGGACGAAAGCGTGCTAGCGTGAATTTAATCCTCGACTGAATTCTTGATCCAACATTAGGAGCGCCTAGGCGTGGGAAGCATCCCGGAAAAAGAGCACAGCCGTTCGCAAAAGGTATTCGAGCGCGCGCGACGCGTGCTGGTCGGCGGCGTGAATAGCCCCGTGCGAGCTTTTGGCGCCGTGGGCGGCGTTCCGGTGATCGTCGACCGTGCGCAGGGAGCGCAGGTTTGGGACGTCGACGGCAATGCCTACACCGATTTCGTGTGCTCTTGGGGTGCTCTGATTTTGGGACACGCGCACCCGGAGATCGCGGCGGCTTTGGCTGAGCAGGCGGCGCGCGGCACGAGCTACGGCATGACCACAGAGCTCGAGATCGAGTTGGCCGAGATGTTGCAAAAGGCGCTGCCCTCGATGGAGCGCGTGCGTTTTGTCAGTTCCGGCACAGAGGCGACCATGAGCGCGGTTCGTTTGGCGCGCGCATCGACCGGCAGAGATTTCATCGTTAAGTTCGAAGGCGGTTACCACGGGCACGCTGATAGTTTCCTGACCAAAGGCGGCTCGGGCCTCGCTACTTTGGGCATCGCGGCATCTCCTGGCGTACCGAAGGCGCTGGCCGAGCTCACGCTGGACGCACCTTACAACGACCTCGCCGCTGTCGAGCGGCTTTTCGAGAAACACACCAATTCTATCGCTGCCGTGATTGTTGAGCCGATCGCCGCGAACATAGGCGTAATTCCGCCGGTCCAAGGCTTTCTTTCCGGATTGCGCCAAGTGACGTCCCGACATGGCGCGCTGCTTATTTTTGACGAAGTCATCACCGGGTTCCGGTTGTGTTACGGCGGGGCTCAAAAGCTATTTGGCGTCCAGCCAGATCTGACCACGTTAGGCAAGATCATTGGCGGCGGGTTGCCGGTGGCGGCCTATGGAGGGCGCAAGGAATTGATGGAGCAAGTCGCACCCCTCGGCCCGGTCTACCAAGCGGGAACCCTATCGGGCAATCCACTCGCTATGCGGGCCGGCATCGAGACGCTGAAGCGGCTCGCATCATACGATTTCTACGATTCGCTGGAACGAAAGGCCAAGACGCTTGCAGACGCGATGACAGAAGGTTTGTCCCGTGCAGGCATTCCTGGCCAAGTGGCACGCGCGGGATCATTGCTCACCCTCTTTTTCACGGCCAGCCCGGTGGAGAACTATGCCGCTGCGAAAACGGCCGATACACGCCGCTTCGCCGCCTTCTTTCAGGAAATGTTGCGGCGAAAAATCCTTTTGGCGCCGTCGCAATTCGAGGCGCTATTTGTGTCCGCGGCGCACAGCGATACGGACATACGGTGCGCGGCCGCCGCCTGCCGCGAAAGCCTTGCGGTGATCCGCTCGTGACTTGTCATCCCGCCCCGTAACTTTAAAAAACCCTGTAAACAAAATTTAATATTGATTTATCGGAGCAGTGTTATCCTGACCGCATCACGGCGGAACGCGCTGCCGTCCGGGGATTCTGTAGGGACAGTTCTTCGGGCCATGGAGGCGTCGCTGAATCGGTTGGGGTTCGTTAGTGCAACTCGGTCCCTTGGTCCTTCCTGCAGGCACTCTTTTCTGAGTGTCCCCTCATGCCGTTAACTCCGTCGCCACTTGTCATTGCCGCGCTGGACGCGGGGTCGAATGCGATTCGTGCAGTCGTTGCGCGCGCCAGTTCAGCTACTGAGATCCGCGAACTTGCCAGCGCGCGGTGGTCAGTTCGGCTGGGACACAACGTATTCACCCGAAAAAGACTGGATCCTCGCACGATGGCGCGTGCGGTCGAAGCTTTCCTGCATTTCAGGAACTTGCTCGATCGCTACGAAGTGGACGAGTACTCGGCGGTCGCCACCAGCGCCATGCGCGAGGCCGTTAATCGCGACGCCTTGATCTCGCGTATCTACCGCGAAACTGGGATAGAACTCGTCGCCATCAGCGCAGCGGAAGAGGCCCGGCTCGTACGCGAGGCGGTATTTGCCGTATCGGTAGGGCGCTTTGCTCCGCGGCTGATTCTTGACCTCGGTGGCGGAAGCCTGGAGATGAATTTCCTGCGAGGGCGAAAAGTCGAGCGCGGGCTCGCGCTTCCGCTCGGCACTGTGCGGCTGATGGAGCAATTTAATCTTGCCGGCCCGTTTACGCCGGAAGGTTTCACCGCATTGCAATCGCATATCCGTTCCGTGCTACGGTCCCATCTAAGAAGCTCGATGCAGATTGGCCGAAGCGCTGCCGTAGCCTGCGGAGGAAACGCCGAAGCGCTGGCCCGAGTGGCTTCAGGGCCGCGTGTGGCCGGCTTCAATACTTTGAATCTCCGGCGGCTCCGGGAAATGCTGTGGGAGATTTTGCGGCTCGACGTGGAGGGCCGCATGGATAATTTTGGCGTGCGGCGCGATCGGGCCGAGGTGATGGGTGTCGCTGCGGTCCTCTTCACGACACTTGCGGAAATTCTGGATCTGCGGCAGCTGATTATTCCTGGCGTGGGTGTTCGCGAAGGAGTGTTGCATGAATTGGCGGCCGCTCATTTTGGTCCTGCGAGCGCTCATGATGAGCGGGCGGAGGCCCTAAGGCAGCAGGCGCGCCGCTTTGCCGCGCGAATGCACTCCGACGCCGGCCATTGCGAACATGTGCGCCGGCTGGCAGCGCAACTTTTCGACCAACTCGCGCCCGTCCACGGACTTCCTTCAGCGCAGCGGGTTACACTCGAATTGGGAGCACTGTTGCATGACGTAGGCGTCGCCGTGAATGCCCGCGCACACCATAAACACAGCGAGTATCTAGTGCGCCACGCGGACATCCCCGGCCTCAGCAAGCACCAGCAAGCCGTGGTGGCTTGCCTTGTGCGCTATCACGGCGAATCGATGCCCGACACCGACCATCGGCTTTATAGCTCCATTGCAGAGTCGGACCGCAAGCGCGTCCGCCAGTTGGCCGCGCTGCTGCGTATCGCCGTAGCGCTCGATGCTGGAGAAACGCAGGTCGTCCGCCGGGTGGACGTGAAGATTCAACGTAAAACGATTCTTGTACGGCTGGTCACAGCTTCGGAGGCTCAGGTCAATCTCCGCGAGCTGCACCGCAAGGCAAGATTTTTCGAACAAGAATTCGGTATTCCGCTACGATTTGCGTGCGTTCGGCGGCTTCAAAACGGAAACAATGCGCGCCGTAATGGACTTATCGCCGGGCGCCCCGCAGCGTGATCGAACGCCGCTTCCGCCGTCTCCCTGGTGTAAAAGCATCTGGAATTAGCTATGGTTAAGGTTATGGTTCCACAGCGTGACAAACCGGAGCCCCTGGGCGAAGACGCGCCTGGAAAAGCTGTGCGCCTTTATTTAGTGCGGCACGGCATCGCCATCGACCGCGAAGACCCCGATTGTCCCGCCGATCCCGAACGCTTTCTAACGCCGAAAGGGATTCAGCGCACACGTGCGGCCGCACGCGGTCTGCGTGCTCTTCGCGTCAAGCCCACGGCGCTTCTCACGAGCCCGTTTGTGCGGGCGGTCCAGACTGGCGAGGTCGTTTGCGAGGTTTTGGGTTTGGATTCGAAGCAGCTCCGAACCACTGACGCGCTCAGGCCCGAGGCGAAACCCGCACGGCTGGCCGAAGAACTCACCCGACTAACAGGGGAGGTAATCTGTTTTGGCCATGCGCCACAGATGGATGAATTCATCGCCCACGCCCTCAAGGCGACGGCGCCCTTCACGGCTTTGAAGAAATCCGGTGTGGCCTGTCTTGATATTGACTCGCTCGCGCCGCTACGTGCAATGCTCTTCTGGGTCCTGACCTCGAGGATCCTGCGCCGCCTGGGCGATTGATCGAAGCCATAGATTCGAGTTCCGTCCGCCAGCGTTCCCATACGGTTTGTGATTTGGCTTGCCCGGTGTGCTCTGGGGCTGAGCGTTCGTTTGGCTGTTGTGTAGCCGCAACGACGGAAACGTATTTGTCCCGTCTCAGCTGTGCAGCGGAATCGACGCGCCGTAGAGACTGCGATACGGCGCTTTTGGGCAAGGATTTTTTGCGCGCGAGCTTTACGATGAGGTCGTGCAGCACGTCCAGGTCGTGACCTTCTCCGAGAAGGTCCTGGGCCCCCTGGAGATCCGCACTCCACGCCTCGTTTTTCTCCGGCAGAAAACTTTCGATCATGTAGCGGAAGCGCTTTACGCTGACCCGCAACTCGTGCCAGGTTTCCGCAGCCGGTTGCTTTGTCCAACTCTCGTGGAGTTCGATGATGTGACCTAATTGCTCAAGAAGCAGCTGCGCCAGGCGGCGCCGGTTCACGCGAATGAACTCTGTCCCCGCCGGCAGACGGCGCAACCAGCGCTTCCATCTTTTGCGCGGAAACTCGTTCAAGGAGCTTCGCGCCTCTTTCTCGGCGCGCCTTTCTTGTTTTTTGAAGTACGATGCCAGGGCCTCTCCCACCGGGCTGCCAGTCAGCCGCAGCGGCTTCAGCCAGTTTGTTAGTACCTGGATATCGCGCAAATCGGAAAGAGCTCTCTGTTGCCGTTTGGAAGCTTTTCGGAGACGCATCCAAACCGGATCGGGATCGACGGCGTGAAGACCTTCAGCTAAAGAGCGGCAGCGCCGCAAGGCTACACGAAAATCGTGCACCGGGTCCGGCTTCAGCTTTCTCTGCGCGCGCTTATGATTGCGGAGTGCCCGTCTTAAGGAGCGCTCCAAGGCTCGGGAGGCTGGGGAGGCGTGGATCTCTTCGTCCTGCTTCATAATCTGCTATGCCCGTTTGCGCGGTTCCTCCGGCACTTCCTCGATCACCATTTCCTCGCCCGCTTCCGAGAGCACCGGCAGTACCGTTGCTACTACTCGCGCCGCGGCCGGACTCAAGATCCGATCAATGCCGGCCTTCAACTGTTCGAAGATCACTCGAGGTTCCGGCCGCGCATCAATCACGTCGAACTTGAACTCTTCCGCCAGACGGTCGAACTGATCGAGCAAGGCCGTTTGATATTTGCGGAAGCTATCGTACATGTCCTCTGCCGAATAGAGGTCCATGCCGGACTCCCAGTAATCAAACCCGCGGCTAAATACCGCCCGCGGAATGAGTTCGTCCACGCCGATACGCAGGTAGAAAACCGCGTCAGGTTTGGGAGCAAAGCGATGGATATTACGCACCCAAACGGGTTCGAGCCCCCGAACCATGGACCGCGCCATCAGCGAATAGATATAGCGATCCGTGAGTACGACAAAACCGGCCCGCAGCGCCGGCACGATTTCGTTCTCGAGGCGATCGGCGAAGTCCGTTGCATAGAAAAGGCTAAGTGTGATCCGCCCGAGGGTATGGCCTTCTTTGGCCCGTTTGATGCCTTTGCCCACCAATCCGGAACGCGTTAATCCCGTGTCCAGGACGGCATGGCCCTGTTGTTCCAGCCATTCCTTGAGCAAGCGAATTTGAGTGGAGCGCCCAACGCCGTCGGTCCCTTCGAGAACGATC
>Ga0210394_10001003_pt1 | contig 48990 bp, 45 predicted proteins | sample IncBWC12MmetaG_FD_160121 | JGI IMG/M metagenome (GOLD analysis project Ga0210394, IMG submission 160121) | Forest soil microbial communities from Barre Woods Harvard Forest LTER site, Petersham, Massachusetts, United States - Inc-BW-C-12-M | ecosystem: Environmental > Terrestrial > Soil >...
GCGGCTGAACTGCTGGTACGCGCGCTACGGGAACAGGGACTGGATGCACGCCATGTTTCGATGGAGGACCTCGATGCGCAATCGCGGCCGCCCGGCGCAGATCCGGCAGCCATATCCATCGCCTATGTGGTCAGTGCCTTCCCTAGCGCGGCGCGCGAGCACTCCGAACAGACAAACGAGCGAATTCGACAGCATCTCCCGAACGCCAAGGTCGTGTCCGTGTTCCTCCCAGGAATATCGATCCAGAAGGAACTCTCTCCGCATGTCGGCAACGCCGACCACGCGGTGAGCTCTCTCGTCGAGGCTGTAGAGTTGTGCCTCGAGACAGCGGCCCGATACACGGTGGAAACGCGCGGTCCCGAACGGCGCGAAGGTTGAAAGCCATGGGGGCCGGCCTGTGTCTGAAGTGGGCGACCGACTGGATGCGCGAAGGCCGGCCGCTCGCAGTGCCTCGGAAATTCTCTGCGCCGCCCCGCATGCTGCGAGCCGTAGCTGAGGAATACAGCGTGGGAAGGCTCCGTCAAGGTCGTGACCCCGGGCCTTATTGGTTGTCGTGCAGGGTGAGGCGCTCTGCTGAGAGCGTCATCCACCCTGATTCGATGAATGTTACCCGGTGAGGCAACGCTACAGCCAATTCGCGCTCTGCTGTCTGACTCAGGCTCTGCGAGAACCCCGCAAGGTCGCAGGGTGAGTGACCGCTCTCAGGAAATTTGCATCGCGACGTGAGCGGCTGCTGTCGGCCGGCTGCCGACCTGCAAATGGGCGCGCGGAGCATGGAGCACGCGAAGCACGAGAGAAGCTATAGAATTAGCGCAAGCTCCGCCTCGCCTCACGTAAAGCGACGGAGGTGCCACGCTGCGAGTCGAATTTTCGCTGGGAGGCATTCGTATAGGACGGCCTGGTCGGACTTACCTTGGCTGGTCGCATCGCTGTTGTGGATTTACTTTCTAGTATCCCAGACAACTGTTGTCTCCTTCTTGGCGAACGTACCGGCAACTCTGGCGAGTACATTGGCGGACGGGTGCGCGTCGCGCGAGTGCTAGAACCAGAAAACCGGCAGCTTCCTCACCGAGCCCTACACCGATTCAGGCACCTATGACTGCGCCGGGTACTACGGCGGCACCTGCGGTACTCCGCTGCCGAAGTGGCGTTATATGTTCACCGACACGTGGTCGACGCCGCAGCGTTGTGCAAGACGGAGATCACTGAAACCCAACGGCCGCACGAAGCCTGTGCACCGCCTTCGAAATGTCTGCCACCGGAACGTTACCAAAACCCAGAACAAATCCCGACCGGGGATCTTTCCCCGAGTAGCAGGCGGAAAGAGGCGATAGCCAGAGCTGCTGACGCGCCGCGCGTTTAGCAACCTCGAGATCATTAATGCCATCCAATATGACAGCGAGTTGCATGCCAGCCTGGCCGCCCGTTGCTTGCACGCGAAGCGGCAAAGCCTGGCGCAAGTTCTCGACCAACTCGTTCCGACGCTCACCATAGAGCGATCGCATCCGCCGGATGTGTCGCGAGAAATGACCCTCGCGGATGAAGTCCGCTACCACCGCCTGACCGAAGGCAGGAGGCCCGGTATCCATGGCGACGCAAATCGACCGGAAAGGCTCGAGGAGATCGGGCGGGATTACCACATAACCCAGTTTCAGGGATGGAAACAAAACTTTGTCGAAAGATCCGATGTATACGACTCTTGAGTTGGCATCGAGACTCTGCAAAGAAGCAACCGGCTTGCCCTCATGACGATACTCGCCGTCGCAGTCGACCTCCAGAATCCAAGCCCCAGATCGTTCCGCCCAATCGAGCAATCGCAGCCGCCGCGAAGTGCTCATCGTTACTCCCAGAGGATAGTGGTGCGACGGAGTGACCAGCGCGACGCGTGCGTTGCCGCATTCGCGGATACCCGTCTCCACATTCAGCCCTTCGCCGTCAACCGGCACCGAGACAATTCGGCAGCCATGCAGAGTAAAGACGTTGCGCGCGAATGGACAGGCGGGCTCTTCAATCCAGACCGCATGTCCCGCATTAAGCAATACGCGCGCGGATACCTCCAGCGCCTGCAGGGGGCCGCTTACCACCATGATCTGTTCCGCTTCGCACTTGACCGCTCGCACCGTTCTGACATAGACGGCGATCGCCTCTCGCAGGGCTCGCAATCCCATCGGGTTCCCGTCGTCAAGGGAGTTGACCCCTTTGCGTCGACCGTGGCGCGTAACCAAGGCGTTCCAGACCCGAACCGGGAACTGATCATTTGCGACCTGACCGACGACGAATGCGCCCCCGCACCGCCAAAAAGCGCTCTCAGCGGGTATGGCCAATGTGGACAGCTTAGCCACGGGCCTCATACCGGACGTCGCTCTCCGTGAGCGAGGCGTGCTCCACGACCCGTGTCGCTCGGCCAGCACTTTGGAAACCTCCGTGCCGGCCCCCACCCTGCTGTGCAGGTATCCCTCCGCTACAAGTTGCGCGTAGGCATGCAGGACTGGACTGCGAGAGACACCGAGTTCCGCAGCCAGAACTCGCGTGGACGGGACTTTCTGTGCCACTCGCAAGGTGCCATCTGCGATTGCGGTGCGGTATGCGTCATAGACTTGCCGGTGCAGTGGCCGCTCCGCACTACGGTCAATGGTGATAATCGGAAGCAAGGCAGCCGACACGGTCTTCATGGCATTCAACCCACTTCGTTCTCTCGCGCGCCGTAAGCCTACTTACGCCGCGCATCGCGCGCGCGACGCGTCTCCGGGTCATTTGTGCGCACGGAAGCGCCCATTAACCATCAGCGGAAGCGCCATCCCATGCGCTGACCGGGCGACGGGGGGCTAGCGAAGACGTACTGCCTTTCCTTGACCCAAGGCAAGCTCCGCTGCCGGCGCGCTAGCTCGTCCCTGAGCCACGTGAACCCCTTCACCTGGGCCGGGAGCGCGCGGCGGGCTTCGAGCCATTCCTCTTGCGAAACAACCTTATGGTGTGCACGAGACATAACGCAGCCGTTTCACCGGCTCATGCGGCCATTGCCCTCCTACCTTAATGACGAATGAGGAGGTTCATTTTCGACACCGGCTGGCGAACAAACCCTGCAGGAATTGCGCCGGCCGAGGAGAAACGTACGGCCTCATCCTCGGCAGCAGATGCATCCGAATACTCAGTTTCGCGGCAACCGCATTCCGGTCGGCCTCGTTGACCTTATACCGACTGGTCGGTATGTTACCACGGTGCGAGAAAAGAGTCAGCCGCAGCGCCCGAGACCGGGGGCTCGCGAGAAGCTGCTGGAAGCATCGTTCGTGCTCATCCGCGAGAAGGGCTACTCGGCGACCTCGGTCGACGAGCTCTGCGCGGAGGCTGGAGTGACTAAGGGCGCGTTCTTCCATCACTTCCGGAGCAAGGAGGCGCTCGCCGTGGCCGCGGCGCATCGCTGGTCGGAGGCCTCGAGGGCATTGTTTCAGAGAGCGCCTTACCACAAGCACCGCGACCCACTGGATCGAGTCCTCGGCTATCTCGACTTCCGCAAGGAGCTCCTCAAGGGGGAAGTCGCGGAGTTCAGCTGTCTCGCCGGCACCATGGTGCAAGAGGTATATAGAACCCATGCCGAGATACGAGAGGCGTGCGACGCGAGCATCAGCGGCCAGGCGGCAACGCTGGAGGCCGACATTACCGAGGCGATGAAGCTCTACGGCGTTCGTGCAAAATGGTCGGCGCAGGGCCTGGCGCTCCACACCCAGGCGGTTCTACAGGGTGCTTTCATCCTCGCGAAAGCCAAAGGCGGACCCGACGTCGCTGCGGCCAGCATCGATCATCTGCGCCGCTATATAGAACTGTTGTTCAAGACCGGGGAACATTGACACCATCAGCCCGAAGGCCTGGCAATGCAAAGGAGAAATGAGTCATGAGAGAGACAGCAATGTCGCGCCGGACACTGCTCGGGGCGGGTGCGTGCGCGCTGGCTGCAGCGGCGAGCATTCCGGAGATTGCCCGTGCGCGCGCAGAGGCAGGACTGAGCGCGAAAAACGAAGCGCTTGTCCGGAAATACTATGCGGGCTGGGAGAAAAAGGACTGGCCGGCGTTCAACATGCTGCTGACAGACGACTTCACATTTTCGAGCCCCGTCGACGCCCAGATCAGTAAGAGCGCTTTCAAGAAAGGATGCTGGGACACACAGATTGCTTTGATCGGGCATTTTGACCTGGAGCACGTGGTTGGAGCGGGCAACGACGCGTTTGTGATGTACCTCTGTCACACCACGAACGATAAGACGTTCCGGAACGTGGAGTATTTGCGGCTCAAAGGTGATCAGGTGGAGGCCGTCGAGTGTTACTTCGGTGGGCAGGGCTATCCATCTGCCGTGACCGGGCAGAAGTAACACGAGGGCAATCCGTTGCCTTTTAACTAAAAAATGCTAGTTCGTAGACGTCCGCTGATCGGTCAAGCGAGTCTGGAACTGCATGGCTCCTCAGACCTTCACTCGCGCGTCCACCATGGCGCGAATGTCACGGTTCTCCAAAACCACTCCTCCGCGCTCCCCTCTTCCCCTGACGGTGACATCCACCATGGCGTGGGCCAGGTCGTCGGCGGGAATCACCTGGTTGGGGAACAAAACCCGAAAGGCAGGGTAGATCCCGCGCAACAGGCGGTAGCTGAAACTCGGTTCCTTCCGCGGCTCCACGGGGTAGATGTACGCGGGTCGGAAGATGTAAAGGCAGGGGAACCCTGCCGCGAGTAGCGCCTTCTCAGCCTCTCCCTTGTAGCGTGCGAAGGGCACCCGACTGCGTCCCGTCGGGTCAGCGCCACTTCCGCTCAAGAATGAGAACGCGGCGTCGGGGCTGCTGCCGCGGAGGACTCGCGCGAACTCGATCGTGTAGTCCACGGTTACCTTGCGAAGCACTGCGTCCGGCACGGCCCCGGTGTACGCGCCGATGCAATAGACCGCTGCGTCCTGACCCGAGAGTGGCTCTGCGAGCGCGGAGCAATCCGCGAAGTCTCGATGTGCGACCTCGTCCAGCTTCGGGTGCGGAATGCCGAGCTTCCTGCGCCCTATCGCCGTCACACGTGACACGGCGGGATGCCCGAGCGCGTAGCGCAGAGCGTATCCACCGACCATCCCCGTCGCACCCACGACGGCAATACGTGCCTGGCCCGTCGTCGGAACGTTCATTCACGCCTCGAGGCGTTGGTAACGCCGCTCATGCCACTAATACTCAAAAATCTGTCCGATGTGCGGGGCGATAAAGTTTACTTCCGCAATTCCGTGGGACGTTCGCGCAGCAGCAAGATCACGGACGGGGGCCTCATAGCTCTCTGCAGCCATGTCCAGCAGACCGAAATGAATTGCTATGGAGTGCTCACTGTGTAGGTCAAGGTGCGCGCGCACGGCTTCATCGGGGTTCATGTGCATGCGATACATGAACCACCGAGGCTCGTAAGCGCCTATGGGCAACAGACTCAGTTTCGGTGCACCAAATTTCTCATATACGTCTTTGAAGTGTTTGCCGTATGCAGTGTCCCCGCCGAAGTAAATTCGTCCTTCAGGGGAGTCGATAAGAAAGGACCCCCACAACGTCTTGTTGGTATCCCACATACCTCGGCGGGACGTATGGATCGCCTCAAGAAAGACAAACCTCGTGTCTTTCACCGTGACAGATTGATCCCAATCCAATTCTGAGACCGATGAGATGCCCTCCGTCTTCAGCAGGTTACCAACTCCAAGTCCGACCAACACCGTTGGCGCGCTGCCTCTTTGTTGATCAACGATCGCGTGTATGGACTTCAGATCCAAATGATCGTAGTGGTCGTGACTGATCAGGATAACGTCAATCCTTGGGAGTCCGCCGACGGTCACTGCAGGGTTAGTCACGGTCTTAATAGGGGATAGCGCCGGACCGATAGAATCGAACAAGACCGGGTCCGTAATGATGTTCAACGTTGGCGTTTGGATGAGAGCCGAAGCGTGGCCGACCCAAAGAACCCTGACTCCACGGAGCACGGGATCCTTGGGCAGCTCAGCGGGTGCCGTCTGGAAATGATGAGGCCAATTCTTGCTTTTGGTTGTTAATATCCAGGCAATCCTTACCTCTTCCCAGAATGTGGGATCAGGAGCCCGCTGACGGTTGTGGAAACGCTGCCCGTCGAAATGATCCGAAGCCTGCGGCGTGGCTGACGTGCAGCCCTGAGTGAGCAGCGATGCAGCCACAAGCAGGTTTGCAATGACAAGGCTCGGACCTATCACACCCTTATCCTTCAATTGCATCGGCTGCCGCTCATCACGACAGAGCGCGCTCCTCCAGCCAGTCGACGCATAGACGGCGTTCGGCAAACAGCCAAGTACCCGCAACCTTGGCAAATGTGTCCGCATAGCGAAGGGCGGCGATCATCAGGCGCCGCGTTGCGCCACCCACGGTAAGGTGGTGCGCGAGGCAGTAGGCCTCCCCCGTCGCCCGAACGTCCGTCAGCGTCAGTATCGTGCTTTGTCCAACGAAGTGCAGCGTCGCGGCGTACTGGTTCAGGTCGGCGAACACAGGAGCGAGCGCCTCGCGCGAATGCAGCTCCTGCGATGGCTTCGGGTCCTTGGCGTTCATGTACACCACGAAATGAGTATCCGCCGTAAATAACGCCATCTGACCTTTCGCATCGCGTCGATCGGCGCAGTGCGCGTAGGCCTCAACGAGCTCCCGGATCGCAAGGCGGTCGGCAGCTTCCGTGGCGGAGATTGTGACATGCTGGCTCATGAGATCTCCTCAGCACTCCAGGATGGCGCGAGTTTCGAGAAACGCCTCGATCCCGTACCTGCCGTATTCGCGCCCGACACCGGAGTACTTGAATCCACCCCAGGGGGCCTGCGCATCGTCCGTCATGCCATTGATCACGACGCGGCCGGCCCGTATCTGAGAGGCGACGCGGCGCGCACGCTGCACGTCTGTCCCGATAACGGAGGCGTGGAGGCCATATTTCGACTCGTTCGCGATCCGGATCGCCTCTTCTTCGGTGTCATAGGCAATGACACTGAGGACGGGACCGAAGATCTCTTCCTGGGCAATCGTCATATCGTTTGTCACGTTAACGAACACCGTGGGCTTGACGTAGTAACCGGCCTCGAAGCCTTGCGGATGACCCTCGCCGCCGACTAGCACTTCGGCGCCCTCTTCGATGCCCTTGCGGATGTAGGATTGAATTCGCTCGTACTGTTTCTGCGAGACCATCGGCCCAATAGCGGTTCTGGGATCAGCCGGATCGCCCACGGTGAATGCGGCCATCGCCTGACGTAGGCTCCGTTTCGCCGCATCAAGCCGGCTCTTGGCTACGAGAAGCCGCGTTCCGGCGGCGCAGGCTTGACCGCTATTTAAGAACGCGATGGTAAGCGCCGTCGGGATCGCCTGTTCGAGGGCAGCGTCGTCGAGCAGAATGGTGGGCGACTTTCCGCCCAGCTCAAGGGTCACGCGCTTCATCGTCGCCGCGCCATCGCGCATGATCCTCTCGCCCACGGCTACCGAGCCCGTGAAGGAAATCTTGTCGACGTCAGGATTGCGTACGAGCTCGGCGCCAACGACATTGCCGAGTCCTGTCACGACGTTCAAGAGACCCTTAGGGAGCTGCGCCTCGTGCAGCGCCTCGACCAACAGCTGTGTCTGCAGTGAGCTCAACTCGCTGGGCTTAACGACGACCGCACAGCCGGCAGCGATGGCCGAGGCCAGCTTGAGGCAGATGAACAGTGCGTTCGCGTTCCATGCCGTGATCAGACCGGCTACGCCGACTGGCTCCAAGGTAACCGTTGTCTTGTCCCAGGTGCAGGTCAACGGCACCTCCTGGAGTGCCTTCTCGGCGGCCAAGAACGCGTTAACACCGGAGCGCACGATAAGCCCGGCGAACCGAACGACGCCGCCGTATTCCTCGACCATTGCGGCCGTCAAATCATCGATGCGCGCTGAGGCGGCCTCATGCAGCCGACGTAGGATCTTTGAGCGCTCTTCCTTAGTCGACTGGCCGTAAATCGAGAACGCGCGCTTGGCCGCGGCGATGGCGCGTCGCGTGTCCTCCTCGTCACCCAGCGTCGCACGGGCGATGACCCGACCATCGGTAGGTCTGATGATGTCCACAACCTCTCTGCCATGAGATGCAACAAACACGCCATCGATATAGTGCGTGGTGAGCGTCTTGATCGTGTCTCTTTGTGGGAGCGCATTCATCGGCGTGCCTCCATATAAGTACCTACCCTTCGAACGCAGTGACTACGACACCGTTGAGTAAGCCGTCCTTGAGTGGCGGCTCAGACGCGGGGTGTCGGCCGGTCGGCGCAGCGTCGCCTCCGGATGTCTGCACTGGAAGGAGCGGCCAGAGAGGCACCGCTCGCACGCTCCACACGACTGCGTGAGCGAACCGACTACGTGATCTCCCACATGGAATTGCGCTACATCGGGACTGACTGCGGCCACGATGCCCGCGACTTCGTAACCCAGGACCGACGGCCTCGGAACGAAATCGTGAGTGGCGAAGAGCAGGTCGGTGTGGCATAGCCCGGACGTTTGCACGTCGACGAGAACTTCCCGTCCGATCGGCGCGGCGATGTCCACGTCCTCGAAGTCGAACCCGCGCCCGAGCGCGTTAAGGACGAACGCCTTCACTTCTGGCCTCCTCACGGACGCTGGCCGCTTCGTTCGACCCCAGGCGAGGCGGTTCGCGGACACGTCGCTTCGCCGGTTACGAGAATCTTGCGGCCTCCTCTTCGTCGCTCGAATGTGCCAGCGGACGTCCAATACGTCCAAGACATCTTTACTATCGGCTCAATCGCGATAAAGTATCGAAATGGAGCTACGTCATCTAAGATATTTCTTAGCCGTCGGCGAGGAGCAGCATTACGGGCGTGCAGCGCGCCGGCTGTGTGTCGCGCAGCCTGCACTGTCCCGACAAATCCAGGACCTCGAGGAGGAAGTCGGCTTCAAGTTGTTCGAGCGTCTCCCGCGCGGCGTGAAGTTGAGTGCAGCCGGACAGCTATTTCTGAAAGATGCGCGGCGTATCCTTCAGGAGGTAAACGAAGCAGCTGCGCGCGCCGCGCGTGTGGCTCGCGGCCAATCAGGAACGCTGCGCGTGGGGTTCACCGAGAGTGCGTCGTGGCGGGGTGTGGTCCCGGAATCCTTCCGGCGGTTCCGGGAGATACAACCGGACGCCGAACTGCAACTTCAGCCGTTGCCGAGTCTGGTGCAGTTAGAAGCCATCCGCTCCGGCCGCCTGGATGCGGGTTTCGTGTTCAACATGCCGAAAGCCGATCCGGATTTGGACGGACGTCCAGTCGCGATCCATCCAATCGAACTCGCGGTGCCCACAGGCCATCCGCTGACGAAGTTCGCGCAAGTTCGCCTTCGCGACTTGGTGAGTGCGTCGTTTGTCTGGTTTCCAAGGCACGAAGCCCCCGCGCTCTACGACCGCCTGATGCACGAATGTTCACGTGGTGGCCTGAAGTCTCCCCACATCGTTCAGGAGGGAAAAGACGAGGCGACAATCCTCAGTCTGGTTGCCACCGGCCTGGGCGTTGGATGGGTGCTCGGCGCCGCACGTTGGCGCCGTCCCAGAAGCGTCATCATTCTGTCCGTGGTGGATCTGAACGTGCCGCAACCGCTGTCACTCGTCTGGAGAAAGGACAATAAGTCCCCTTTGCTCGCAAAGTTCGTAGCCGACGTCCAGCGCTTCCCTAACAACCGGGGGAATTAATCCCGAGCGCTCTCGGCGTCCCTACTGCAAGATCTGTACATACTGCGTCCGCTGATCGGTCAAACGATCTTGGAGCCGCGGCGCGTGGGCGAACTGCGGCGGGAGTCGAGGGAAAATGCCCTGAGGAGGCGGTCTCAGGCAATGCAGCTCTGCGAGCGCCCTCTGCACGGCTGCAATGGCCGCTCCTGAGAAGATCATCCGCCGGCGTCGAGACGGGTCCGCGCGTGGGCGGCGCCCCGGACACTTCGCCCACCGAATTCGGCTCCCCTGACGCTGCGGCACGGCCCCCGGTTGCTAACCCCGAAGTTCCAGTCGAGAGGCCAATCAGGCCCTTCCCGGCCAGGAGCCGTCAGTCGACCTAGCCCTTCGGAGTTCCCTAAGCGGCCGAACGGCAGCAAGCTGAACGTGCCCCCGACACTCTGGAATCATCCAACGCCGTCCAGAGGCAGTTACAGCGACTTTCGGAAAAACACCCTCTTGAACCCGGCGTGATGCTTTCGTTGGATCTCTCTGTATCCCATCTTCTCGTACATCGCGAGATTCTCGACCATGGCCTCATTGGTGTACAACTCCACGGCCTTCAATCCATCGAGCCGAGCCGTACGTTCGACATAGCCCAAGAGCTCCTTGCCGATACCTTTTCCAGTCTGCTCTGGTAAGACCGCAAAACTCTCCAGATGAATATGGTCCCCTTCGCGGTAAAAGACCACGTACCCGACGAATTGAAGTTCGAACAAGGCTACGTGAACGATGCCCTGTTCGATCTGCGAGGCGAAGTCGGCGTCCATCGGCGCCGGCACTTTTCCTATTCTGTTGATGTATTTCGAGTACGCGGCTTGCGCGCAAGATCGAACGTTCGCGAAATCATCGAGCGTCGCTTTTCTTATCTGGAGGTCTTCGCTGTTCAAGGCGTAAGCTCCCACAGAGCTTTTGTGGTCACGGATTTTGAGCGTTCAGACATGCTGTTGACGCCCTCGCCCCCTTTTGGGCTGGTTCCGGACCAGCGCCGAATCCCAGAAGGTGAGAATTCGAGTTTGCGAAGCTAGGCCGGCTTGACCGTACGCAGGAAGTTCACAAGCTGGTCGCTAACCTCTGCTGCGGCTTCGTGTTGTACCCAGTGGCCGACATTGTCGAGTTCAAGACTCCCCACGAGCCTGGGAAGGCCGACGCGGAGTTGGTCTGCGGCTGGATACAGCCGCATGAAGAAATCCGCCTTCCCCGCAATGAAAAATGAAGGTTGGATGATCTTTGCGCCCTTCCAAGCGGCGGACAGATAGAAATACGGCTCGGCGGCGCGATAGTAGTTAAGTGCGCCGTGAAAGCCGGTACGCTGGAATTCAGTGACGTTATGAGCCACGTAATCCGGCTCCGCCCAGGATGGCAAAGGCCCGGGAGCCGGACGGTGAAGGCTTCGGGCGGGATCCATAGGATGCCAACGCTTGTCGGCTGGTGCAGAGCCCGACGCCCAATAGAGGATCCCGGGAATGGTGACTGCAGCGTCAGACCAAATTTGATCGGCCTCCGGTCGCATCTGCTCGAACATATAAAAGTCGTTTTGATGGCCGGAGTCTCGCATTTTTTCAAAGACGCTGACATCCCCACGCGGCACGTAAGGCACACTCAGGCAGAACAGCGCACTAAATCGATCAGAACGCATCAACGCGGCTTGCCACGCATGACTTGCACCCCAGTCATGACCGACGAGGACAGCGGTGGAAATCTTCAGCGCGTCGAGAAGACCAACGAGGTCACCGGCCGTTTGCAGCGGCGTGTACAGGTTTACGTCCGAAGGAGCTGAGCTGCGTCCATAGCCGCGCATATCTGGAGCAATTGCTCGATATCCCGCCGACGCGATGTCCTTCATCTGTCGGCGCCAGGTATAGGAGGTATCCGGAAACCCGTGGCAGAACAGAACCGCTGGCCCTTTGCCTTGTTCAGTTACGTGCAAGGAGATGCCATTAGTCGCGACCTGGTACTCCTTGAGGCCCTGATCGTCTCCGGGACTCTCCGCTTCAGCCTTTTGACCCAGGAGCAGGCTTGCACCAACGGCAGTGCCGCCCGCGAGAAAAGTGCGGCGAGAAATAGGTGGCATATAACTCACATACTTCTCCCCGGCCGCTGCGATGGCAACGGCTGATCCTTATCTGACAGGCCGTCAACGGCGGCCTTGACAACTTAGATGATAGTCGACATCCTCTAAGATGTCACATCACATCTAACGTCGGCTACAGCCCCCCGGGATGCAATACGAGGGCCAAGTTGCAACTCAAGGAGAGGTGGATCCAAATGACAACTCCAGACACCGCACGGACGACGAGGACCACCTTCGATGGGGTCCTTCTCACCATACGCTCGCGTAAGTCCTTCTTTGAGGTTACTCAGGCGATCGAGAAGGCCTTGCCGCGCTTCCACATCCCCAAACTGATGGAATATGTGACGCACGGTGATCGCGCGGGTGTCGAAGCCTACGTCGACTCCACTTCCAAGCCCTTCTCAATCTTCTGGGACTTCGAACAGGGCTCCACCATGCGCCTTGCCGGGATTCCCATCGAGTCGAAGTTCTACCTCGTCGGGAACGCAGTCATCGCACGTGGCCTGTTCGAGTACAGCGGTGCCGCCGGCCTGGGTGCTCCGGTGCGCATCTGCGTTTCCCAGCGGGACGGAGAGCAGACACGGATCGACATGGACCATCAGTTGTCATTTTTCAGCAAATTCCCAGAGATGAAGCCGTCGTCTGTGCCCGCTCTGCTCGATGAAAAGCTGACAAAGTTCTTCGAGCAGGTCGCTACCTAGGAAGGCCACGATTGGATCGCGTCGACGGTTCGTGGCTGAGAGCATTTCCAAGCCACCGAGTGCTCTGAACACCTGGAGGGATCAGCTGCACCGTCCGTCGCGGTAGTGCCGGTACTTGCTCTGGTCAGGTTGTTGATGAACGAAATACCTGGTGGAAGGACATCGGCGGTCAGGCGCCCGTGACTGTCGAAGCGTTCGTCACCAAACATCGCGGCGCCTTCGTTCGAGCCAACGAGGGGAGCGGAGATCATGATGAGTTCGACGGACGGGCCGGGGCAGGAGCCGGCGATCAGTGAGCTTACGGATTTCAACTCAGGAGCACATCCGCTTGATCACGTGATTTGGAGGGCGCTCACCAGCCGTCATCGCGACGTGGCGGAGGGTGACCACTTGGCGCTTCGCTATCTCGCTCCGGTTGCGCCGTTTGCAGCTACGATTGACGTAAGCACCGCAAGCTTCCAGTCACTTCTCACCCTTCTCCCGGCGGGTGATCGGATTGGCCTCTTTACTCTTGAAGAGATTATGCCTCCTTCATCCTTTTCCGTGATCGAGCGGGGCGCCGTCGATCAGATGGTTCTGGTTAAAATGCCCTCTTATGCCGGCTCCGTGCCGATTGTCAGGCTGGACGCCAGTGACGTCCCCGACATGCTGGCGCTCGTGGAGGCCACACATCCAGGGCCGTTCGGTCCGCGCACGATTGAACTCGGGCAGTACGTTGGGGTTCGCCGTCGAGGGATGCTGGTCGCCATGGCTGGGGAGCGTATGCGGCCCGACGGCTTCACCGAAATCAGTGCCGTGTGCGTTCACCCTTCCTGCCGAGGGCAGGGACTCGCGGCTGAGCTTGTAAGTACGCTCGCGCGAACCATCGCGTCGCGCGCGGAAACCTCGTTCCTGCACGTGTTCAATTCGAACCGTCCCGCGATCGAGCTCTACCGCAAGCTGGGATTTGTTCTTAGGCGGCACATGCATCTGGCCGTGCTTGCGAGGGCCTCCAGCGAGCCCCAGTGCGAGCGATGAACTCATTGGCGTGACTCAACTCTGACACGAGCCCTGCCTGATATCCGTTCTCACCGGGTTTCCGCTGATTCGGCCCGCTGCTCCACAGGTCCCACTTGCCGGCTTAGGCTGAGAGCGCAATTGATGAGGCCCACATGACTATAGGCCTGTGGGAAATTGCCCAGCATGCGGCCCGTCAGCGGGTCAAGCTCTTCAGCGAGAAGTCCCACGTCGTTACATCGCGAGAGCAAGCGCTCAAAGAGCCTGCGAGCTTCGGCGCGGCGGTCTTGCAGGACGTAGTTCTCGATGAGCCAGAAGCTGCACGCCAGGAAGGCACCCTCACCCGGCGGAAGTCCGTCGCCGGGATCTTCGGTTTCATAACGCCGGACGAATTCGCCGCCGATCACGAGTTTCTCTTCGATTGCCTTCACGGTTCCGCGCACACGCGGATCGGATGCCGGAAGAAAGCCGACCAGCGGGATCAGCAGCAGGCTTGCGTCGAGTCGCCGAGACCCGTAGGCCTGCACGAAGCTGTCCAAGTCACGGTCGAAGCCGTGTTCACAAACCTGCGCATGAATCTCATCGGCGATCGCTTTCCAGCGCAGCCCCGGGTCATGGAACGTTTGACTTTCGAGCTCGCCCGCTGCGCGATCGAATGCGACCCAAGCCATGACCTTCGAGTAAACGAAGTGCTGCCGTTCGCCGCGCACTTCCCAGATGCCCTCGTCCGGCTGCCGCCAGGCCGTCGCCAGATATTCCAGCACGACCGGACGGAGGGTTCGGGCGCGCTCAGGTGGCTGCATGCCTGCTTTCAGCGTCTGAGACATCGCATCGACGACCTCACCGAAGACATCAAGTTGCAGCTGCTCATATGCCGCGTTTCCAATGCGGACCGGCGCAGAATTCTCATACCCTGGCAGCCAGGGAATGAGCAATTCCGGCAGCCACCGCTCTCCCGCCAGTCCGTATGCAATCTGCACCTGCCGCGGACTGCCTGCGATGGCTCTGACGAGCCAGTCTCGCCAGGCTCGGGCTTCGTCGTAGTAGCCCAGGTGCATGAAGGCCTGGAGCGTGAACGTGGCATCCCGCAGCCAGCAGTATCGGTAGTCCCAGTTCCTCACACCGCCCAGATGCTCTGGCAAGGATGTCGTGGCCGCAGCGAGGATCCCACCCGTCGGGGTGTAAGTGAGCGCTTTCAGCGTGATGAGTGATCGTTTCACGGCTTCCGTCCACGGCCCTACCTCAGGACACCGATCACTCCATTCTCGCCAGAACGCTTGTGTGCGTTCGAGCACGTCAACGGCATCGATTGGCGCTGGCGGATCCTGAAAGGAGGATCCGTAGGAAAGGACGAAGGGAACGCACTCGCCGGCAGCGACGCTGAATTCGCCGACCGTCTGCAAGTCCTCGCCACGCAGCGCGGCCGGACTGCGCAATACCAGCCGCTCGGCTCCGGCGATCGCATTGAGTGCGCCGTCGTCGAGGCGATCGACCCAGGGCACCGTCGCACCGTAGTTCAAGCGCATCACAAGCTCAGTGCGCAGCGCTACTCGTCCGCGCCGGCCGAACACGATCCGCACCAGATGGGAGCCCTCCGTCGTGGGCATGAAATCGATTACGGCCGCCCGACCGGTATCTGTTTCAAATTCGGTCTCGAGAACGAGGGTACCGGGAAGATAACGGCGAGCCACGTGGAGCGGCCTCTGTTCGGGTGCAATGAGCCACCGTCCGTTTTCTTCGGTTCCAAGTAGCGCGGCAAAGCATGCTGCCGAGTCGAAGCGGGGCCAGCATAGCCAGTCGATGGAGCCGTCGCGGCCGACCAGAGCGGCCGTCCTACAGTCGCCGATCATCGCATAGTCTTCGATCCGCAGCGCCATGGCACCTCCTACCGAGCCTGCTCAGGGTGTCAGGTCGGGGCCGGATAGGGTTACTGGACGCTCCCCTACTCTATCCGAAGTCCCCCTGCCGCTTCAGGGACTACTTGCGCGCGTCGACATCGTGTATTGCGATGTAATAAACGGGGAGGCCGCGCCGGTGATTGATGGACTCACCGTTGACCAGCGGTTCTTCCGGTCGTGGGCCCAGTACTATCGCGGCAAGGCGACGGAGGTCTTCATCCACTCTGCTTTTTGGCTCGCCCTGGAAGCTGTCTTGGAATCGTGGACTCCTTCGGTGGACTCGACAGTGATGTCAGTCGGCTGCGGCTGCGAGCGTGGATCATCAGCGGGGTGAACATAGGTCAGCCCCAAAGGACCGATCGCGGTGACTTGCGTAACGTATTCGCCGGATTTCGCGCAGTGGAAATGAGGCTGATCGCCCGGAAGAACAATTACACTGCCCACCCCGTAGGCCGTCAGCCGACTCTCGTCGAACTCCTCTCCCAATCCAATGTAGAAGACCCCGGACAAGACGGTATAGATGCGATCCTCCGGATGCTTATGCGGCATCATTCGGGCGCCAGCCGGCAGGCGGACACGGATCACGTACGGTCCCGGGCGGTTCGGATCGCCCACCAAAACCGCCAGGCGCGCAGCCGGCGGAGATCCTCGGAACGGATTGCGCGAAACACGCTTTCGTCAGGCTGATGGCTGCGTGACATAGTTAACTCCTCAACGCGCGCTGGGAGTGCATCGGCGACCATAACCCGCAGTGCTAGCCAGTCGCGGTTCCAACCCCAAGCGCTGCTCGTCCCTCAAACCAACTTGGCATCCAGAGTGATTTCGGCTTTGAGGACCTTGGAGACCGGGCAGTTCTGCTCGGCGTCCTTGGCAATTCTCGCGAAGGTGGACGGATCTAAAGTCGGCACGTTGGCGCGCAGTGTCAGCGCGGAGCGGCTAATCCGGAAGCCCTGCCCTTGCGGATCGAGACTGACGGCCGCCTCGGTGCTGAGCTCCGTAGGGGTGTATCCGGCACCCTGAAGCGCGAAGGCCAACGCCATCGTAAAGCAGCCCGCGTGTGCGGCTGCGATTAACTCTTCGGGGTTCGTACCTTTCTCGTTCTCAAATCGACTTCTGAACGAATAGGGAGTTTTTGCGAGTACACCAGAGTCCGTGGAGAGGTTGCCGTTGCCGGCGCGACCCGTGCCGCGCCAAACAGCTCTCGCTTTGCGAATCATATAAATTTCTCCGGTTCGTCATCTGAATCTTGACAGCGCTCGATTCGGCCTGGACAGGCCAAAGTCATACGAAAACCCACTGGACCGCCGTAGTGTAGAGCGTGTAGCGCGAGAGCCCAAGCGCTTCAGTGAAGCGATCTGTGATATCGGCGTAGTGATCGAAGGTATACGCAAATTGTTTGGGATCTGGCCAGTCGCTGTGCCCGAAACCCGGATAATCCGGCGCAACAAGGTGACACCGGTCAGAAAGCCGAGCGAGAAGAGGCTCAAACATCCGCAATGAAGAGGGAAGTTCATGCAGCAGGAGAATCGTCGGTGCGTCCTTGGGGCGGACCTCCCTATATCCGCTAGTTTTGGCCGTGTCAGCGCTGCATCTGCATGACCTGATCCATGGGCATCATGTTGTGATTCATGTGGCTCATCACCCAGAGCGAGCCAAACACCACCAGGCAGACGATCAACACGCCAAAAGCCAGAGCCAGGATGTTGTTGGCGTTGTCGGGTGCCGTGGTGATGTGCAGAAAGAAGATCAGGTGGATGCCCATCTGCGCCACCGCCAGCACCAGGATGGCGACGGCGAGCCCTGGCCGGTAAACCTCATTCGTGCCCACCACCCAGAACGAGGCAATCGTCAGGCCGACGGCGAGCGCAAGTCCAAGGAGATAGCCACGCACCTCGCGGCGCAGAGTGCGTTGCTCCCCAGGATCGCCACCGCCCGCCACGCGGTCCTCGCCGACGTATGAGCCCGCGTCGTAGTCAAGTTCGTTACTCATGGCAGCAGCTCCGGTGGGAGCGAGCCCACCAAATACACCAGGCTAAAGATCCCAACCCAGATGATGTCCAAGGCATGCCAGAAGAGGCTGAAGCACAGAAAGCGGTGGCGGATATCCTGACGGAAGCCCTTGGCAAGGAACTGCGCCATCATGGTGCCGAGCCACAGGAGTCCGGCCGTCACGTGTACCCCATGGCATCCCACAAGGGTGAAAAAGGAAGAAAGGAACGCACTGCGACCGGGACCTGCCCCGCGGACGACGAAGCCGGAGAACTCGCGGATCTCGAGCACAATGAAAGCGAGGCCGAGGAGCCCGGTCACCAGGAGCGCGAGCTGTGTCCATTTCTGACTGCGCTGCCCCACCGCGAGGCTTGCCATTCCACAGGTGAAGGTGGAGGCGAGGAGGCACGCCGTCTGCACCGCGGTGTTGCGCAGGTCGAACAGCTCATGCGCGGACGGCCCACCAGCGGTGTTCTTGAAGAGCACCGCATAGGCCGCAAAGAAGGCCGAGAACATGATCACGTCGGAGAGCAGGAAGATCCAGAACCCGTAACCGACGATGATTCGCTTGGGCGCAGGCCCGCCGCTGCCGTGCCCGCTTATCGCCCGATGTGCCGCTGCGGGCGGACCGAAGGCGGGATCGTGCGCAAGGCGCAACGCAGGGGTGCTCATCGGGCTGCCTCCGCCCCCAGCGCCGCGCCACGGGCGGCGCGGTTGGCGCGATCGATGCGCGCGACCTCCTCAGCCGGGATCTCAGTCTCATGGATGTCCCGCCAGGCAAAGACTACGAAGGTCACGTAGGCACCGAGGAGTCCAAGCACCACCAGCCACCAGATCTGCCAGATCAGGGCAAACCCCGTCACCACCGCAAGAAACGCCGTCACGAATCCGGTCGGGCTGTTGCGCGGCATCTCGATGGCGGCATACTGCGGCTCGGGGGTCACCAGCTGGTGCGTGGCGCGCGCCTGTTGCTTGATGTCCCAGTAGGGCTCCTCGCTCGTGACCGTGGGCAACACGGCAAAGTTGAAGATGGGCGGCGGCGAAGCGGTGGCCCATTCCAGCGAGCGGCCGTCCCAGGGATCACCGGTCGGCTCCCGCCGCTGCGCGCGGCCGCGCACGGAGACCCAGAGCTGAGCGATCTGGAATGCAATGCCGCACAGAATAAGGAGCGCGCCCACGCCCGCGACCATGACCCAGGGATGCCACTCCGGCCGGTCGTAGTGCTGCATGCGCCGGGTCATGCCTTCAAACCCCAGGACATAGAGCGGCATGAAGGCGACGTAGAAACCGGTGAACCAGCACCAGAAGGCAGCCTTGCCGAGCCGCTCATCGAGAGTGAAGCCAAAGGCCTTCGGGAACCAGAAGGCATAGCCCGCGAAGGCGCCGAACAGTACGCCGCCGATGATCGTGTTATGGAAGTGCGCCACGAGGAACAGACTGTTGTGGAGAACGAAGTCCGCCGCCGGCGAGGCGAGCAGCACTCCCGTCATGCCGCCGATGACGAAGGTCACCATGAAGCCGACCGCCCAGAGCATGGCGCAAGTGAAGCGGATGCGACCGCCATACATGGTGAAGAGCCAGTTGAAGACTTTGACGCCGGTCGGCACCGCGATGACCATGCTGGCGATGCCAAAAAAGCCGTTGACATCGCCCCCGGCTCCCATCGTGAAGAAGTGATGCAGCCAGACGGTGAAGGACAGGATGCAGATCGCCATGGTGGCGATGATCATCGAGCGGCGGTCGAACAGCGGCTTGCCGCAGAAGGTCGAAACCACCTCGGAAAACACCCCGAAAGCGGGCAGGATGAGGATGTAGACCTCCGGGTGCCCCCAGGCCCAGATCAGGTTCATGAACATCATCGCGTTGCCGCCCGCTTCATTGGTAAAGAAATGAAACCCGACGTAGCGGTCGAGCAGCAGCATGGCGAGAGTCGCCGTCAGAATCGGGAATGCGGCGACGATCAGCAGATTCGAAGCGAGCGACGTCCAGCAGAAAATCGGCATGCGCATGTAGCTCATGCCCGGCGCACGCATCTTGAGGATCGTCGTCACCATGTTGATCCCGGTCATCAGCGTGCCGATGCCGGATATCTGGATGGCCCACAGATAGTAATCGACGCCGACTCCCGGGGAATAGGCGAGCTCGGACAGCGGCGGGTACGGGAGCCACCCTGTGCGGGCAAACTCACCGACTACCAGCGAGAGGTTGACCAGGAGCGCCGCGGATGCGGTGAGCCAGAGACTCACCGAGTTCAAGGTGGGAAAGGCCACGTCGCGCACGCCCAGCTGCAGCGGCACGGCAAAGTTCATGAGTCCGATGACGAACGGCATCGCCACGAAGAAGATCATGATCGTGCCGTGCGCAGAGAAGATCTGATCGTAATGCTCGGGTGGCAGATACCCCGCGGCATGAAATGCCAGCGCCTGCTGCGACCGCATCATGAGCGCGTCGATGAAGCCGCGCAGCAGCATCACCGCGGCCAGCAGGCAGTACATGACGCCGATACGCTTGTGGTCGATGCTCGTGATCCATTCGCGCCACAGATAGGGAAGGTAGCCCTTCGCCACCACCCAGATGACGACCGCAGCCATACCGAAAACGACCAAGGCTCCCGCCGCGAGCGGAATCGGCTGACCTAAGGGGATCGCCTGCCAGGTGAGCTTTCCGAACATTTCAGTCGTGCCTCTGCGCGAGCACCGTCGAGCCGTCTGCGCCGCTGCGCGCGGTCGGTGGCCCCTCGCCCGGCGGCAATTCTTGACGAACGATCTCTGCGAACAATCCCGTTTGCACCGAGCGATAGGTGTAGGGATTGACATCCTGAGTCTGCTTGAGGAGGCCACGATAGGCGGCTTCATCCAACATCGGACCAGCGGCACGTGCAGCCGCGGCCCAGCCGGCGAATTCCCGCGGCGGTACAGCGTTCACATCGAAGTTCATACCGGGGAACCCATCGCCGCTGAAGTGCGCCGACAGGCCCAGGTAAACGCCCGGGCGGTCGGCCTGCAGGTTGAGGCGGCTCGTCATGCCGTACATGGCATAGATTTCGCTGCCGAGCTGTGGCACGAAGAACACGTTGAACACGCTGGCTGACGTGATCTTGAGATTCAGCGGCACGCCGACCGGAACTACCATGCGGTTCACGCTGGCGACATTCTGCTGCGGATAGATGAACAGCCACTTCCAGTCGAGCGCCACCACCTCGACTTCCAGGGGCTCCACCTTTGACTTGAGCGGCTCGGCCGGATCAAGGAGATGGGCGCTGATCCAGGCGATGCCGCCCAGGAAGAAGATCACGAGGGCCGGGATGGACCAGACGAGGAGCTCGAGCCGTCCCGAATACGCGAAGTCAGGCCGATAGCGCGCGCGCGTGTTCGAAGCACGAAACCAGTACGCGAACACCACAGTCAACACGATGGTCGGAATCCCGACCGCGAGCATGATCGTGAGAGAATCGAGCAACACGATACGCTCGCCCTCGCTCACGGGTCCCGCGGGTGATAGGACCGCGGTGTGGCATCCGGCGAGCGAGAGCAACAGCAGCGGCGTGCAGCTGCGCCTGCCGACACTAAGGTGCGATTTCATAGCACTGCGTCCACGCCTTTCATGATCCACTAGCCTAGTCCCGTGCTCGACTGTGGCGCGAGCCGCCTAGCCACTCAGCTCGGTACGCTGGTTACGGGCGTGCAGGGCGCGCGCCACCGGTTCCGCGATATCGCGGCGGACGAGCGGCTTGCGGCACACGTGGATGATACCTGCGGCCTGAGCGCGTTCGCTCAGCTGCGTGCCACTGTAGCCGCTCATGAGAATGATCGAAATATCGGGTCGCAACTGCCGGAGCTCACGCGCAAGCTCGGTCCCGGTGAGGTCGGGCATCGTCTCGTCGGTCACCACGAGATCGAAGCGCTCTGGATACGCGCGAAACGCCTGCAACGCGGCGACGCTCGAATCAAACGCAACCGGTTCATAGCCAAGCTCGGCAAGCGTCTCCTCCGCAAGCGCAACCAGTGCACGCTCGTCGTCCACGATCATCACCCTCTCGCCGTGGCCGCGCGGCACCTCGCCCACGGGCTCGGCCAGCAGCGTTGGCATATTGTCAGCGGCCGGCAGCCAGATGGTGAAGGTGGTGCCCACGCCTACTTGCGTCGTGACATCAATCGCCCCGCCGAAGTCGGCGACGATGCCGTGCACCAACGCAAGGCCAAGGCCGGTGCCGTCGCCGACCCGTTTGGTAGTGAAGAACGGATCGAACATGCGTTCGAGCACTGCGAGCGGGATGCCGGTCCCAGTGTCGCTCACGGAGAGGTACACATAGCGACCGGTGCCGAGCGTGCCATGCGAAAGTAAGCGGCGCTCGCCCACCGCTACACGCTCGAGCACGACGGTAAGCACACCGCCTTGCCTCATTGCGTGCACCGCATTCGTGCAGAGATTCATGACGACTTCGTGGAACTGGGTCGCGTCGCCCACCACCGCCGTGTCGGCCGCATCGAGTTGCCTCTCGAGACGCACGTTAGAGGGCAGTGACGGTGTGAGCAGCTCGAGCGTCTCCTCGACGGCCAACTGCACCTGTAGTGGCAAGCGCTCGCTGATCCCACTGCGGCTGAAAGCGAGGATGCGGTCGACGAGTCCCTTCCCGCGCGCGCCTGCGAGCATCACCTGATCGATCTGGCGGCGCACGGCGCCGTCTTCCACCAGGTTGTTCTGCGCGAGCTCGCCGTAACCGAGGATCGCCCCGAGGATGTTGTTGAAGTCGTGCGCGATGCCACCGGCTAGCCGCCCGATCGCCTCCATTTTGGCCGCCTGCTGCAGTTGCCGCTGCATCTCCTCGCGCTCGCGCTCCTGCATGCGCTGGGCTTCCTCCGCGCGTTTGCGTTGGGTGATGTCCATCACCGCTCCGACAAACTCGAGTTGGCTCGACTCGCCGACCAGGGCACGGGCCACCACCTGAAGATGCTTGACCGAACCATCGGGCAGCAGCAACCGATACTCCAGATCAAAATCCTTCCTCTCGTGTCGCGCGCGATCAAGCGTTTGCTCAAGGAAACCTTTGTCTTCGGGGTGCGTCCGTCGGGTCATTAGCGCGATGTCGGGGGGAGTCGCCGGATCAAATCCAAAGATCCGAAAGGTCTCCGGCGACAAGTAGATCTTTCCGCTTGCGGGATTCCAGCCCAAACTGCCCGTGTGGCTCAGGGTCTGCGCTTCGGCCAGGTATGTCTCGCTCCGCCGCAAGGCCTCTTCGGCTCGCCGACGCTCGCTGTTCTCCTGCTGCAAGGAGGCTATCAACGCAAAGGCCAGAATGACGAGCGTAACGCCGGCAACCACCAGAGCCAGATTGGTTTGATCGAGACTTGCGTATCCCTGGGCCTGGTGAACCGGGTGGTGAACGGCGAAGGTGGTCCCTCGCATCGCCGAGTAGTGCATACCGGAAATGGCCAAGCCCATGACGACGGCAGCAACGAGCTTCTGTCCAAGATCCGTGGTTCGGAAGGCCAGCCATAGTGCGGCCGTCGATGCGCCGATCGCTATGACCAGGGAGAGCACAACGAATCGAATGTCGTAGCTGATCCCGGCGTGCTCCCGCATGGCCGCCATGCCGATGTAATGCATGGCGACAATCCCAAGTCCCATGAAGACGCCGCTGAAAATGAGGGAAAGCGGCGGTGCGTTCTGACGATTGATGAAATAAAAGCCGGTGCCGGTTACGAATATCGCCACAACGAGCGAAAGCGTGGTTAACGTGATGTCGTAGGACATGGGTATCGGCAAGGTGAAGGCGAGCATGGCGACGAAGTGCATCGACCATATCCCGCCACCTATTGCGATCGCAGCCGCCACCAGCCAGATGCGAGACGCAATCCCTCGAGTGGCCGAGGCGCGCCCGCCAAGATCGAGGGCGGTGTAAGACGCAAACGCGGCGACCAGAATGGACAGCGCGACGAGATGCGGATTGTATGTTCCGGTAACGACCATCGGTACGGTCCCAATTTTGGAACAGAGACCAGTGGACGAGGCGCCCGCGGATTTGCCAGTCGAGCGTACATCATTCCGGTCTCCGGAGCCATTGGCTCAACCGACTCCTCGTGCACGGCGTCGAGCAACTTCAACCCATGCCGCCGGGGGTTGTTGGTTCACGCGAACCGAATTTCTCACCTGCCAACCACCGAATAGCCAAGCTTCGCCTAGGCTATCCGCCAACTTGCGCCGGCGTATGCTTCGCACGGTCATGACACTCTGTATACAGAATGCATGCTTCGAGGGAGTCTGCCATGTATATCGCTCGATTCTCCTACGCCGTTCTGCCGATCAAATCGGCAAGGCGCGATCGAGTTCATTCATCGAGAAATGGAGGCCGCCAAGACTTCGCGGCTGAAGGCGCGATTACTTGTTCCACGCACGCGCACACAGGGCGGCCCATCGGGGCACGCGAGAACGTCGCGGGGCGCGGCAGCCCGCACGCCGTGGGCTGTCCGCGAGCGCGCCGTCACGTGCTCGTCAGCTGACTGCCGATTGGCAGCTGCCGAATGCGCTTGCCCGTAGCGGCGTAGATAGCATTGCAGAGGGCCGGTGCGATCGGCGGAACCCCCGGCTCTCCGACGCCACCCAACGGCATCGACCAATCGGACGTGGGCGCCAGGTGCAGCTCAATCCGGCGAGGCGCGGCGTCGATGCGCGTCACCTGATACTGATTGAAGTTGTCCTGCTGGGCGCGTCCATTCTTGAAGGTAATCTCTCCGAGGGTCGCCAGACTCACACCCATGATGACGGCGCCCTCCAACTGCGCCCGGACGCGCTCGGGGTTGACCTGCGGCCCACAGTCGAATGCGACATCGACGCGCGGAATCGTCAGCTCGCCCTTCTCTCCAACCGCAACTTCAATTACCACCGCGGTGTAGCTGAGAAAGCTGTAGTGAGCCGCCAGCCCCAACCCGTGGCCTTGGGGCGGTCTGCGACCCCAGCCAGCGGCTCGCGTCGCGGTCTCGATCACACGGCGCAAGCGCCCCATGTCCGCCGGATATCGCTGCGGCGATTCCGTGTAGTTCCAGCTGTCATCGAGAGCTCGCGGACTGATGAGACGAGGCGGCCCCACCAGCTCCAGCAAATAGTCGCGGTGATCGCGGCCGGCCGCAGCCGCCAATTCGGCCACGAACGACTGCACGGCAAACGCGTGCGGTATGTTGGACACCGAGCGGAACCACCCGATGCGGGTGTGAGCGACCGCCTCTGGATTCTCGATTCGCAGGTTGGGGATGTCGTATGGCATGTTGATGAGACCCATTCCCTGCTCGAACGGCGCCTCGTGCTTGGGATCGGGGCCAAACAGTGAGGTTATGCTTGGCGCTACGCTACGGTGTAGCCAGGCTACCGGCCTGCCCTCAGCATTCAGCCCGGCCTGCAGATGCTCCACCGACACGGTGTGGAAGTAGTCGTTGTGGATATCGTCCTCGCGCGTCCACGTCACCTTCACCGGCTTGCCGAGCTGCTGCGACAGCAGCGCCGCCTCGATCGCGAAGTCCGGTTTGGATTTGCGGCCAAAACCCCCGCCGAGCAGTGTCACATGTACCGTAACATTCTCAACAGGCAGGCCGAGATGCTTGGATACGTCTTCGCGTGTGACCTGCGGCGCCTGTACCGGTGCCCATACCTCACAGTGGCCATTGGCGAATCTCGCCGCCGCGGCGGGCGGTTCCATGCTTGCATGGGCGAGGTGCGGCAGATAGTACTCCGCCGCGATCTTATGCTCGGCCCTGCTCAACGCCGTATCAACGTCGCCTACGGCGCGCAACACTTTGCCCGGCTTACGCGCGGCCTGTTCCAACTCGGCGCGGTAAGCCTTCGAGTCGTAGCCGCCGTGCACGCCGTCTTCCCATTGGATCTTCAGCGCGTCCCGCGCCTTGATCGCCGTCCAGGTATCGACAGCGATGACGGCCACTCCATTCATGGGATGAAACCTTGCGGACGGCACCGTGACCTGGATTTGCACCACCTTCACCACACCCGGAATCTTGAGTGCCTCGCTCGCGTCATAGTGCACTACCTTGCCACCGAGCACCGGCGATCGAGCGACTACCGCGTACAACATGCCGTCGAGTCGCGTGTCGATCCCGTACTGGGCTTTGCCGGTGACGATGTCCGGTGCGTCCAGTAGACGAGTCTGACCTTTGCCGATGTAACGGAACTGCGTCGGGTCCTTGAGACGCACTGAAGTATCCGGTGGCACAGGCAACTTGGCAGCTGCCAGCGCCAAGGCGCCATAACCGAGTTTGCGCCCGCTCCTGCGATGGAGCACTTCGTGGTTCACGGCCTGCACCTCGCTGACCGGAACACCCCACCTGGCAGCTGCCGCCTCCGCGAGCATAGTTCGGGCAGCGGCACCGCAGCGGCGCATCGGGTCGAAAAAGTGTCGGGTGCTACGTGACCCGTCTGTATCCTGGTTGCCATATTTCAACTCGTCCGCTGGTGCCTGAATCACACGCACCCTGCTCCAATCGGCCTCCAGCTCCTCAGCCACGATCATTGACATGCCGGTGCGCACACCCTGACCCATCTCGGAGCGGTGTACGACGATGGTAACCGTGCCGTCTTCAGCGATTGCGACGAAGGCCAGGGGATTGTCGCTCCAGCCGTGCGGCATCGAGTCCACGCCATACTTCCTGGCGTCCTCGGCCTTGATGACTCCTGGCAGTCCTGCGATCAACACCAGGCCCCCGAGCGCGCCCGAGCGCGCCAAGAAACTGCGCCGGCTGAGGCCACCAGATCCGGCCGGTCGCGCAATTACCACGCTCATCGCTTCTCTCCCAGCTGACCGCCGGCCTGTTTGATCGCTGCACGGATACGCGGGTACGTACCGCAACGGCAGATATTGCCGGCCATCGCGGTATCTATGTCGGCGTCGCTCGGCGTCGGAGGCCCGGCGAGCAGGGCCGCAGCCGACATGATCTGGCCTGACTGGCAATACCCACACTGGGGCACGTTGAGTGTCAGCCACGCGTTCTGCACGGCTTTACCGACGGCTGTGACACCGATCCCCTCGATTGTCGTGATCTTCTTGCCGACGACCGCCGACGCCGGCATCACGCACGAGCGGGTCGCCTGGCCGTCAAGGTGCACGGTGCACGCGCCGCACAGCGCCCTCCCGCAACCGAACTTGGTTCCGGTCATGCCGAGATGGTCGCGCAGCACCCACAACAGCGGCGTGTCATCCGAGGCTGCCACCTGCACTACAGTGTCGTTGATGGAAAGTTCCATTGGAAAAACCTCTTCGTCGGTTGACCCACTCAATGCCTGGCTCGATTTACCTGTACGGCCCTGCGGATGCACCGGAAGGAACCAGCGTGTTGGAACGCCCACGGCGCGTCTCTTGCGACAACGACACGCCGAAAATGAGTAGACCGGCAACGGCCAGCAGAGCGCCGACCCAGCCGGTAGAGGCCCATCCCAGACCGGCATCGATCGCAACACCGGCCAACCAGGCTCCCAGTGCGTTAGCAATGTTGAAAGCCGAATGATTCAACGCCGCTGCAAGCGTTTGCGCGTCCGCGGCAACGTCCATGAGCCGAATCTGTAGCGCAGGAACGATGGCGACACCCGTGCCAATCAACAATACGACGGCTGTTGCCATCCCGGCGTGGTGTGCCACCAAGCTGAACGAGGCCAGGACGCCGGCGTTCCAGATCAGGACGGCGCCGATGGTGCGCATCAGCGCGCGGTCTGCCAGCCACGCTCCTACAAGGTTGCCGATAACCATCCCGCCACCAAATACAACGAGTACCAACGGCACGTAGCGGACCGGCAGCCCCGCAACCTGTGTCAATGTCGGCGTGATGTAGCTGTAGACGCAGAACAGGCCGCCGAACCCCACCGATCCGACGCCGAGTGTCAACCACACCTGTTTGCGGGCCAGCGCAGTGAGCTCGCGCGCGGGACTATCGCCCTCGATCGGGTCGACGCGCGGGACCCAGCGGGAAATAAGCAGATACGTCAACGCGCCAATGGCGCCCACCAGCACATAGGCCGCGCGCCAGCCGAATGTCTGTCCAAGCCAGGTGGCTAGTGGCACACCCGCCAGAGTCGCCCCGCTCAGCCCCAACATCATCCGCCCGACCGCTCCAGCTCGCTCATTGTTGGGCACCAGTGACGCGGCAACCAGCGAGGCAACACCGAAATAAGCTCCGTGCGGCAGTCCGGCGAGGAATCGAACCACCATCAGCGACGCACAGCCGGGAGCCAGTGCGCTTGCGAAGTTTCCGACGGCAAAGAAACCCATCAGCGCCAGCAACAACCGATGACGCGGCCAGCGCGCGGCAGTGACGGCGATGAGCGGCGCGCCGACGACAACACCCAGCGCATAGGCACTGATGATGTGTCCCGCCCTGGGTATTGAAACATCGAGGTTTCCGGCAACGCTCGGAAGCAGCCCCATCATCACGAACTCGCCCGTGCCGATGCCAAAACCACCGATCGCCAGAGCCAGCTCCGCCCAGCGGACACGACAGTTATGCGGCGCCCCGTCCCCACGCATGGCAGGCGGGTCGGAGCGGAGTTCGGCATCAGCTATCGGGCTCATCGATCGAAGGTTACGTTGCCGCAGTTGGCGGAACGATTGCGTGCCGCGGCTGGCGCATTTCAGTTGCAATGCGTCCGAGTCATCCCGCTTCGCAGAGCACCTGCGCCTGGTCGAAACGTCGGCGCGATCCTCGTGGTGTTCCGCTACGGACCGACCAAAGCCCCGCCCACCAGCGGCTCCGCTTCAGCCCCGCAACCGCGACCTCGCCGGAAGCGACCGACGGTAGGGACACCACGTTACGCTCCCGTCGCGACGGCGTATTGAATGAGTCGGCAACGAGACCATCGTAGCGAATGCCGACTGTCACAACTGAAACCGACCAACCGTTGATTTGACATCCACGCGCGCGACTCAGCGCGCAGAGTCCTCTCCCATGCAGGCCCCAAGCGGCGTGCAACCAAGAGGAGTCATCGCCATGAACACTTTGTTTCACGCACACCTTCGCCGCCTGTTAGCGGGGCTTTCAGTAGTCCTACTCGCCGCGGCATGCGCCAGCACGCCCCCAAAATCTGCCGCACAGATCGCAGCCGATCGCGCACTCGCCAACAAGGTGGAGAGCGCGCTCGACAGCGATCCGGTGTTCTTCTTCAGGCACGCAGATGTTCAGGCCGACGACGGCAAGGTCAGCCTAAGCGGTTACGTCTGGAACAACGAGTCGATAGTGCAAGCGAAACGCGTCGCGAGCCGGATTCCCGGCGTCACTTCGGTCTCGGATCAGCTCGAGTTGGAGCGCGCGGGCGGCAACGCTGGGGGCAGCAGCGGTCACTGACGAAACGGCATAGGGAAGCGCTCATGAAATCGCTCGCAATCGGTATTTCCGGCCTGCTCGTCCTCACTTCTCTGCAAGCCGGATGTGCTACCCAGGCGTCTGCACTTGAAACGCTGGGGAAAGACCAGCCGTTCGCGCCCGCCGCGACGGAGCTGGCTCAAAGCGCACCGCAGCCGCCCGCGGATCTGGATCCGCTGGTGGCACCGATTGCGTTGTATCCCGATGCGCTGATCGCGCAGATCCTCGCCGCCTCGACGTATCCCGCACAGGTCATCGAGGCGGACCGGTGGATGCAGCAGAATTCGAATTTGCAAGGGCAGCCGCTCGCCGAGGCGGTAGATCAGCAATTGTGGGATCCGAGTGTTAAGGCGCTTACGCAGTTTCCTTCGGTACTCGCGATGATGGACACGAATCTTGCCTGGACGTCCGCTGTCGGCGAGGCCTATGCAAACCAATCACAGACTGTTCTCGCTGCCATTCAGGTGATGCGTGGTCGAGCTCAGCAGGCGGGGTATTTGGAGAGTACCCCGCAGGAGTCTGTAACGAACGACGGGCAGACGATCGTGATCGAACCGGCAAGCCCCGATGTCGTGTACGTGCCGGAATATGATCCCTGGGTTGTCTACGGTGCGCCAATCGCGCTCTACCCCGGTTGGATTGGGGGCGTTGACTACGCCCCCGGAGTCTATTTCGGTGCAGGGGTTGGCATCGGGTTCCTCGCGGGCTTTGGCTGGGGTTGGCATTACTGGGACGCCGATTGGCATGGGCGCTCGGTGTGGTTTCACCATCATCCCTACTTTTCCCACAGTCCCACCCTCCAGCACGCAGGCCCGGGGCACGGAGCTTTCGGGCATCCGGATCACGGGGCCTTCGATCATCCCAATGCAGGTCACGGCGGCTTTGGTCCCGCTGACTTGGGTCATGCCAATTTTGGTGGCGGCAACCCCGGACACACTGGATTTGCTGACCACGGAACACCGGGCATCCACAGTGGTGCGTTCGGTGGCTTCAATCATGGTGGTGTGGTTGGTGCGTATTCCGCGCGCGGACAGGCTAGCTTCGCCGGCGCAATGCATGCGGGCGGTTTCCATGCAGGCAGCTTCGGCGGCGGAGGCTTCCATGGCGGCGGCGGTCATCGGTGAGACATGACGCAACTACAGCCAGGACGAATGAAGGAGACAGAAACCATGTATGTCGGGAAGATTGGTTTGCAGAAATCTCTTTTGGGAGTGCTCTTTGCGAGTATTGCGGTTTGGATCGTGTCACTCCTGCTTGCGGTCTGCGCGCCCCCTTCTCAGGCTGCTGAGGCAGCAAACCAGACAACGTTCAGGTCCGCCGAGGAAGCTGCCGATGCCCTGTTTCTGGCTGCCAAGAGTCACGATGAGCAGGCCCAGGTACGCATCTTGGGAGGGGGAACCGAGCTCATCAGCTCAGACGATGAGCTGCAGGACAGACTCGATCGTGAGCAGTTCGCGCAGAAGTATCATCAAATGCACCGACTGGGGCGGGAGGGGAAGGGAGTGGCGCTCCTATACGTCGGCGCTGAGAACTGGCCCTTCCCGATACCGCTCGTGTCGCAGAACGGGGGGTGGCGGTTCGACACCGACGCCGGCATGCAGGAGATTAAGTTTCGCCGAATCGGCGAGAACGAACTGACGGCAATCGCTCTCAGCCGCGCGCTCCTCGCGAGAGAAAACAGCCCGCAGATGGCTGAGGCGAACGATGGCGCTGTCGCGGCAGTGCTCGCGGCCGCAAAGAACGGCGACCCGGCTGGTCCCATTCGTGGCTACTATTTCCGCACTCTGGCGGACACAGACCACAGCTTCGCTATCGTTGCCTATCCTGCGGAGTACCGCTCCTCTGGCGTGATGACGTTCATCGTCAACAGCGACCAGGTGGTGCGCGAGAAGGATCTTGGCTCCGATACGGCGAGAATCGCACGTGGAATGATTGGCTACGGCGCAGACTCCACGTGGAAGCCCACTGACGCGTTGTGAGCCATCGCTTCGGATCGGCGAAGGCGATCCTTGTCAAAGCGTTGGAGCGATTCATCGCAACCTGTCGGAGATCAATCGTCGGACTACGACGGACTAAGGTGAACCTCTACGGAAGCATCAACCTCGTTACCCACTACAATCGTATAGATAATAGAGTGTTTAAGCGGCAACGCAGTAGCGAGTAATCCAGGTCTTTCAAATAGGCATCAGCAAGGCTGGCGTGCGCGTCGGCTGGATCCGAATACGCGAGGAGGTTTAGAAATCCGCATTTCGGCTCTTGAAAGCCGCGTTTCGTTCATATCTACTACATGTACCGGAGATCCTACTACAACGAGGCGGTTTAATTCCAGCGGGGACAGCCGCCACGGCAGACATCGGCAGGGGCACAGAATGACAGTACTCAGGGACTGGCCATGCGAGCGAGATGGGAGCGAATTGCTTGCCCAAGTCACCGCTCGCGCTTTTCCTTGGGCCCAGGGTCGAATCCATCAACCGAGCGCGGGGAATGCAGCTCCTGTTGGCGATCGCGCAATATTCGCCCAATCGCGCCGGTCAGTTTCGCTCGGCGGGTCCTTGAGAGGCCTTCTGCGGAGATCTCAATGAAAACACTCGCTGCCGCAGTCTCGATTTGCCTGCTTGTCGGGGTGCTAAGCGCTGCGAGCGCCGCTCCGGGTGACGAGCTCTACGCGCGGCCGGGTCAACTGGTAACCGCCCAGGGAACCCGGCTGAATCTCTACTGCATGGGAAGAGGCTCGCCCACGGTCGTGTTCGATTCGGGCTGGGAAGATTGGGCGCCGGTCTGGACGATCGTACAGCCACAGGTCGCCACCTGGACACGCGCGTGCAGCTACGATCGCGCTGGCGCGGGTTTCAGCGATGCAGGGGCAATGCCGCGCACGAGTGTGCGGATCGCGGACGAGCTGCACAGCGCACTTCACCAAGCCAGTGTTCCTGGGCCTTACATCCTGGTCGGGCACGCTTTCGGTGGCGACAACGTGCGCACCTTTGCGGCTCGCTACATGCCGGAGGTTGCCGGAATGGTGCTGGTCGAAGCCGACGTCGGCGGGCCTAATGAGCATCGGGGAGATGTCAAACGCATCGCCGAGCTACGGGAGTGTCGCGACGCGGTTGCTGCAGGCAGGCCCCTGCCACCGCTGCCTACACGCTCCGGTCACCCGGCCCGCTCCTGCGCGCAGCAATTCTTTCGCGGCCTGCCGGAAGTGATGTGGTCAGGAGAGCTCAATGCCAAGCTGCTGGAGCTCGCGCAGACCAAGGTCGCGATGTACGACGCGTACATCTCCGAAATGGAAGAGATGCCGTGGGACGAGGCTTACCTGCAGCAGCATAACCGCTCGTTCGGCTCTCGCCCCATCCGTGTGCTGTCGACCGGCTATCACGGCATCCACACGTTCGATCCGGCACGACCGAAGAGCCCGGAGCAGCAGCAATATGAGGATGGCGTCGCGCGGGCGCAGGCCCAGTGGCTCAAGCTTTCCTCGAATGCCAGACAGTTATTCACGGACAAGAGCTCGGAATATATTCCCTTCGACCAACCGGACTTTGTCGTCGACGCGATCCGTGAGGTATACACGCAGAGCAAGTAAAACGGCTACCGGTTCGAAGAAAATGATAGTCCGCTATGCGTCGTCTGAGAGGCCACTCTCGGGACAATAATTGTACTGACGCGCGTACGAAGCGGCGGTCGCCAGAAAGGTGCTGAAGAGGTGGAACAAACACAAATCGTGCTCTTGGCAGTGCTCATTTCTACAGCCACCTCCGGCCAGGTGGGAGCGAGCTCTGGTGCGGCAACGATCAACCGCCCACCCGCGAGAGTGTGGTGATGGATGCGGACAGACTACATCCAACTGGAACAAGGAAGCCGGCCTCAATTGGCAGAATCCCAGGTTCGTGCAACGCAAAAGGAGTATCCGATCTCAAGCCCGCATACTAACCCGGTGCAGGGGCTTTACATGTGGACTTTGAAGCAGGAACCGGTATGCGCGATCGTCTCCAGGACGCACACCAAGAAGACCGCGCTGAAGACGACGATGAGCAGCGAGTCGGCCACGCGACTTGTCCCCTCAGGATGCGAGTCCGTTAGCCGTGTAAGGCGATGGCTGAAAAACGTTGCAGCTCCCGCCCGCAGTGATTGCAGTTTGCCGGGAGCGGCGAGCTTTGCCATGGCACTGACAAGATCGGCACCGCGCGAGCTCTCGATGACTGAGTCGTCACAGGAGAACTCTCTGAACATCGCCAGGCGAAAACCCGTCAGCCACACGAGTGGATGAAACCACAGTCCACAGAGGGCGATTTCGTACAGGAGACCAATCAGGTTGTCGCGCCGCCTGGCGTGCGTTATCTCGTGGATGAGAACCGCATCGAGCTCGTTCTTGCTCAGCAACCGCTCTATCCCCAGCGGCAGCGATATATACGGCCGTAACACTCCGTCGACCGAGGGTTCCTGGCCGGTTGCAGATAACCGCACCGGCACGCCCCGCGCCAGAAAGCTCGGCTTCACGCCAACCGTACCCTGACCGCGAGCCGTGAGCACGTCGCCACGATCATTCCGTACGCGCGCGATAAGGCGCGCAGCCATGAAGACTGCGCCACACAGCCATACCGCGAGGAGCACACCGCCGGCCGCCAGGTGCCGGGAGATCCCCATGCCGACCTCATCGAGGCCCGGCAGCTGCGTGGCCCACGAGACGGAGGATGCCCCGAAGCGGTCGACGAACCCGCCGAAAGGCAGGATGAAATTGAGCAAGGTCGCGACCCAAATCCAGTACTTCCAGGTGGCACTGCCGTCCCACAGCGATGTCACAACCCAGGCCGCTAGGCAGACGATCGAGGCGTAGAGGAAATGCACCTCGAGGTAGTACACCACGGGTCCCACGTGCTCATGCATGGCGTTTCTCTCCACGACGCCGGCTGACCTTCCTGGGCACTGCCCCTTCAAGGGCCTTCAGGTCCTTCAACGTGATAGTACCTGTCTCGAGGAGGTTCGAGACAAGCAGGCGCGGCGAGCCACCGAATAGGTCCAGGAGATCACGCACCAATCCGCTGCGGAATTCGCTCTGGTCGAGGGCCGCCGCGAAGATCTGAGCGTTCCCGATCTTTTTTACCCGACGTAAGGCGCCCTTCTGCTCAAGTCGGTACACGAGCGTCTGCACGGTGGTGTACGCGACGCGCTCCTCCTCGGGGAGACTCTCGAGGACCTCGCGTACCGAGCTCGTTCCCAGCTTCCAGTATTGCTCCAGGATCCGGGTCTCGGCCTTCGACAGACGCATTTTGGCCATGTTTACTACCTCGCAAATAAATGCTACTACATAGTGCGGTGCACTGGCCACTGCTGGTCGATCACACGCTACGGCCTCCCCTTGGGAGTCCGACGCACATCTCGCCACTCACGTCGGAGATCTGGTATGACGGCAATGACTGACATAAAAGACGAACTCGTCCAGAGACCACATCTCGTTCGGCTCAGGGGTCGGTCGGACCTCGCGTCGTGTCAGCGACGAAGCCATCGCTCTCTGCCTTTCTGTTTGTTGTCGGTGTTGTCGTGCGCCGGGCTTTCGCATGGTCAGAGCATCGATGTACTGTCACCGCAAGTACGCACGTATCTAAGCGTCAGCACGCCCAAAGTCGTACTTGAACACGTGCAGATGATCGATGGTACGGGTGCTGCACCGAAGCCGGACCAGAACATCCACATCGCGGGTGGAAAGATCACCGCGGTATCGGCCGGTGCCGATCTTCCCCAGAGCGAGGGCACGACGGTTCTAGACCTTCGAGGTTACTCGGTCATGCCGGGTATCGTCGGCATGCACGACCCCTTGTACTACCTGGCGTGGCCAAATCTCGCAGCCGACCGAAGCTTCGACAAGCCTTTCGTCTTTCTGCCAATGAGCTTTTCGGCTCCGCGCCTCTACCTAGCGAACGGCGTCACAACCATGCGTACCGCGGGCGGAGTCGACCCGTACGCCGACTTGAAGCTTAAACGTCAAATTGAGGCGGGGATCCTTCCCGGCCCACACCTGGACGTCACCGGCCCCTATCTGGACGGGCCCGGCAATCTGATTCTACAAATGCAGGAGCTCACCGGTCCAGAGGATGCACGTCAAACGGTAGCTTATTGGGCGGACCGCGGGGTGACTTCGTTCAAGGCGTACGCACATATCACCCGCGCGGAATTGAGTGCTGCAGTAAAGGAGGCACACAAGCGTGGCCTCAAAATTACTGGCCATTTGTGTTCGATAACTTACGAGGAAGCGGCGCAGATTGGGATTGACAATCTCGAGCACGGCTTTTTCGTCAATACCAGTCTAGATCCCGATAAGACACCCGACACCTGCACCGCGAGCTCGGGTGACTACACGCTCGAACATATGAGCCCCGGAAGCCCCGAGGCGAATCGGTTGATTGCAACGCTCGTCAAGCGTCACGTTGCCATCACGTCGACGCTGCCGAATTCGGCATCTTCGGTGCCGGATCCCCGCGGATCGATGGATGGCCGGCCGCCACTTTCACCGGGAGCGCTACAGGCCATGGCGCCCTCATTGCGCGAGGCGGTACTCTATGGTCGCAATCGACCCGTCACCAAATCAACTCCGGATCGCGCATTCATGCTCCGCAGAGACATGGACCTGGAGCGCGCCTTCGTCGCGGCGGGAGGGTTACTGATAGCAGGGCCAGACGGGAATGGCATCGGTGGCGTGATTCCAGGTTTTGGCGATCATCGTCAAATCGAGCTCCTCGTGGAGGCGGGATTTACGCCTGTTCAAGCCATCCAGATCGCGACCTTGAACGGTGCTATCTATCTCGGGCGCGAAGCCCAGATCGGCTCGATCGCGGCAGGGAAGAACGCGGACCTCCTGGTGGTGAAAGGAGATCCGGCGACCCGTATCGCCGATATCGAAAATGTTGAACTCGTTTTCAAGGACGGGGCTGGATACAGCCCAAAACTGCTGTTGGAGTCAGTTAAGGGTCGGTACGGAGAGTATTGAAGACCATCACTTCAACGCTGCCGGCGCCGCAACCCATTACCTCTCCGATCTAGCCAATCCACATCAGACCGGCGGCAACCTACAGAGCGAGCGTCCGCTAATGCTATTTTTCAAGCGGCCGCGCCCATGCCACGAAGCGTGTCCGGGCCGGCGTAGCAACGCATACCGCCACGCCGACGCTGCGCGTCGCCACCTCGACGCGCCGTCTGAGGATGTCGCGGATGGCGTCGTCGTTCTTGAGCGCCTGTGCCGCTACAATTGTCTAGCCGGAAGGAGATGGACACTATGAACAAGCATTTGCTTAACCGACGTCAATTTAGTGCGCGTTGTGCGGCCTTCGGCTTATCGTTTCCCGCCTTAGGTGCAACGCTTGCGGCGCAAGCAGCTGCACAGGTTCCTGGTGCTGACGCGGCGTCGAAGCCTGCTGCGCGTACCGTAAAGCTTCCAGATGGCACGACCGTCCCGCCGCTCGGTCAAGGCTGCTGGCACCTCGGCCAGGGAAGGCATCCGGTAGGTGTCGAGGAACAGGCGCTGCGCATGGGCATTTCGCTCGGCATGACCTTGATCGATACGTCGGGAAACTACGGCAACGGCCGCTCCGAGGAATTCCTAAATCACGTGATCGCCGGTCAGCGCGACCGCATATTCCTGGTCTCCAAGGTGGAGGGCAATGAAGTGTCTGGCGATGGTATCGCGCGTGCTTGCGCGGCGAGCCTCGCTCGTCTCGGCACCGGGTATCTTGACCTGTACTTGCTGCATTGGCCGGTTCCCAGTGCGCAATTCTCCGGCGTGGTGGCGGCATTTGAACAACTACGCGCGGCGGGGAAGATTCGCGCTTGGGGCGTATCCAATTTCAACGTTAGCCAGATGGAAGATCTGTTCCGTGTTCCAGACGGCCATCGCTGCGCCACCAATCAGGTCCCTTACAGTCTCAACAACCGCCGCATTGAGCGCGATGTCTTACCGTGGTGCAAGCAGCACAACATACCGGTCATGGCGTATTCTCCGCTCGGCGGCGACAAAAACCTCGTCGTAGGTGACCGCACACTGGCACAGGTCGGCACTATCTATGGTTGCTCGGCCGCCGCGGTCGCGCTGGCCTGGGCGATTCGCAGCGGGGGCGTTATCGCAATTCCCGAATCCGGCTCTCCAGCGCACGTCAAGGAAAACGCTGTGGCGCTTTCGATAACCCTCACCCCGCGAGACCTTCAGACCTTGGATGCAGCGTTTTCCGGACCACTCGGCGCAAGCTAACGAAGAGCGTGTAACTTGCGCCAATCATCGACTTGCTCGGCGGATCCTTGCGCCTGCCCAATTTCTGCCAGGGAAATCACGAGTTGGGTATTAGGCAGGAAAACGATCGCCGAACATCGGTAACCCGCTGACCGACTGGGCTCGGGTCGCCTCGTCCTGCAGAACATCCCAATGTTCTGCCAGCTTGCCATCCTCGAACCGTACGACGTCGGCGGCGATCCAGGCGGCGGGACGGCCGTGGCCGGAAAAGCGACCGTGTGCGATGACATAGTCGCCCTCGGCCACGATCAGCTGGTTCTCATAGCGCAGTGTCTCGGGCAGCGATTGGATCAGGTCAAACAAGCCCTCGCGCCCCGGTGCGATGTGGGCGCTGTGCTGGATGTAGCGGTCGGACCAAAACCGTTTGGCGGCCGCGTAGTCGCGCTTGTTGAAGAGCGTATCGAACGCCTCCAGCACGATCGCTTTGTTCCTCTCAGTCTTTGAATCGCTCATTTGGTTCCTCTGTCAACGATGATCCGTAAGGGACAAATCCATAGAAAGCAGTCGGCACGGCAGGTAACCACCGCCTGCCCTCGGCGAGGAAATTGCTCTGGTCCGGCACCCCGGCTCGAACGATACGACCGGTCGTATTACCTGTCAACGAAGGTTCAAATAGTGTCCGGTCTTTGGAGGAAAAGCCCTATGAATCAGCGACCTAAGATCGCAGTCCGGCCGTCAGACGCGGCATCGCTTGTGGCACAATATGATCAGGCATGGGTATTGGGACCCGTTCGAGACATCGATGGCGAGGGCCTCTATTTCGAAGCTGAGTACGCGCGAGAAGATCGTATCTGCCGCGGTCGATCGGTTTCACGCGCTCGGATACAGTGCGTGTGGTGTCCAGGAGATCGTTGATGCCGCCGGTGTACCAAAGGGTTCTTTCTACAACTACTTTAAAGCGAAGGAGCTCTTGGCGGTAGAGGTTCTCGGGACGTACTGGGAGGGCGTAAGGATCGACATGCTAGCGGACAAAACGGTAGCCCCAGTTGAACGCATTCGAGGTCACTTCGAGCACATCGCTTCTCTCTATGCTGGATTCGGGTACGAGCGAGGCTGTTTGATCGGCAAGTTCGTCCAGGAACTTTCAGAGACAACGCCTCGTATCCGTCAGGACGTTGTCGGTGAGGTCATAAGATGGATTGAGCTTCTGGCGACGGCCATTCGTGAAGGCCAAGCCGATGGCAGCATCGCTCCCGAGCTTGACGCAGATAAGATCGCACGCTATCTGATCAATAGCTGGGGGGGCGCCGCGGCGGGCATGAAGATCGTGAAGAGTCGTGCGCCTCTCGATGATTTCTTCTCCACTACCTTCTCCTTGTTGTTGCAGCCGTCCCCGAGCCGCGGCGCACGCCGGGATCCTGTTCAGCGCAGGGTCGTCGCGAAAAAGAGGCGAGTAAAGCGGGCTGCCGGACGCGAGCGTCGCTGAGCGTGCGCCGCTAAGCCAAAGCGGCAGCGCCGCTCGGCTCTGCAGCTCATAATGATCGCCCGAGAGGCGGGCTTAAGTTAGACCATCTGTTCCTTCGCGGCACCGATCTCGCTCACAACCGGAGATCGTTTCGGTTTCGGCGTAGCGCGATCTAGCAGCCGCACGCGCTCCGGAGCCACCAGACGATCGAATCACTACGATCGCTGGTAGTAGCACGATCTGCCCGCCTAGACTCCCGGGGCAGTGTTTTGGCAAATCGTCGGAGTGTTTCGCCGGCGAGCGGCCAGAGCCGCTCACCGGCGCTGTGGGTGCGAGCTTCCCCAGCAAGGCCAGGGCCGCACCCTCCTTCAACCCAGCCGCCATAGCCAACATCGCGCCGTTAACCGTTGAGACAGCCGCATTGTATGACTTGTTGTCTCATGCAAATGACCGGAACGGTCTACGTCCTGTCGCTCGCACTGCTCGTACCCGTGGCGGCCCTGGCTTCCGACAACGATACGACGCTCGATATAGTGGTGGTCACCGCACAGCGACGCAGCGAGTCGGTACAGGACATCGGTGTCGCGGTCACCGCCATGAGCGGCGATGAGATTCAGTCGCTGCGCATCCAGCAGCCGCTGAATCTTTCGACCATCTCCCCGAGCCTTTCGACCATGAATTCGCAGACCGACAGCACGCCGCTGTTTCTTATGCGCGGCATCGGACTGGATGACTTCAACAACAACAACAGTAGTGGCGTGGGAACGTATCTGGATGGGGTGTTCGCGAGCTTTCCGGGATTTCTGACGGGAGCGATGTATGACCTGGACCGCGTCGAGATACTCAAGGGTCCGCAGGGTACGCTGTATGGCAAGAATACCGCAGGCGGGGCGATCAACATCATCTCCCGACAACCCACTGACGATCTCGAGGGTTATGTCGATGTCGATCTCAGCCGCTGGGAGACGCTCGACGTCACCGCTGCCGTCGGCGGTCCGCTGACGGATTCCATCAAGGCGCGGTTCGCAGCCACCGCGACTACGCAGGGTGAGGGATATCAGACGGACATCGATACGGGCGAGAAGTACGGCAAGCTCAATCGTGGTGGTGCCCGTGCGCTGTTTGACATCCGGCTGAGCGACACGGCCACTCTGAACCTCAATTTTCACGGGGTATACGACCGCTCCGTGCCCTCCTCCCCGTCGACCCCGAACGTCGAGGCCCTGATACCGTCCGAGCCGTTCACGACCGCTGGGCTGCTCGACAGTCCCCCCGGCGGCACGTGGGTGCGGGTTGGCGGGTTGCCGATCTACAAGGACGAGACCGGTGCCGGAACGCTCGATACGCTCAATGTGAACTTCGCTGGGTTCACGCTCACTTCCATCAGCGCATATGACTACTTCACCGATCACAGTCTTGACAACTACGACGGCTACCCGGCGGCTGACAATAACTGGACCAAGAATTTCGGCTGGCCTCGGTCAGCGGCGGGCTGGTGGACTGGATCGTCGGTGCCGAGTACTCGCAGAACTGGTACCGCTGCCGCGACGCCCTCGACTGGACGTTCGTCTATGGACTTGCAGACTTCATCACGGATTCAGGCAAGGCCATCACGGCTGCGAACTTCACCCAAAGGCAGCGGTCGGAGGGACTGTACGCGCACGCGGAAACGCATCTCACCAAACGCTGGTCACTCGTGACCGGAGTGCGCTACTCGCACGACGAGGCGTCCTTCGATGGCGTGACGCTCGATCCGACCGGCCTGCTGACTTTCGCGGCACGTGGCTTCACCGGACCGATCGTGCCCGACACCGTGCTCGCCGCCCTTGACGAGTCACGCTCGAACCAGAATATCTCCTATCGGATCGGGCCCGATTTCCATCTCACCGACAAACTGCTGCTGTACGCGAGTATCGCCACCGGCTACAAGGCGGGGATCTACTATGGCCAGCCCGCACAGGTGCAGGTGGACTGGGGCTATGTGAATCCCGAGCGTGTGCTGACCACGGAGCTCGGAATCAAGGGCCGCTTTTTCGGTGACAGGCTCCAGTTCGACGCCGCAGTCTTTGATTCCGATATCCATGATCGGCAGTCGAGCCTGTCGTTGTGGGCGGGTCCCGTCGGTACGCAGCCGCTGATAGCCGGACTGGGCAACGTGCCGCGCTCGCGGATCGATGGCGTTGAGAGCGAGATCGACTGGCGTCCCGTGCGTGGCCTCCAGATCCATCTCGCTGCCACCTACCTGCATGCCCGGGTGACGGAGACCCTGACGAATGATAATGGGCTCGCGCTGTTCACGCCGGTGGTCGTCGGGCAGGTGCTGCCGGATACACCGAGCTTCAGCGGCGGCTACATCGTGTACTACGAGCATCCGGTCAGCGGCAACTTCACGATGTATGCAGAGGCCAACGACCACTATGTCAGCGCCATACGCCCGTACCTGGGAGACCCGACGACGTTCGGGCGCGGGCATGAGCTCGGCGCTCGGATCGGAGTCAAGAATCCCGCCGCGCACTGGGACACCAGTCTCTGGGTCACGAACCTGACGGATACGCGACCGCTGACCTATGCGTTTGCCGGCAGCGAAGGGCAGCAGGTGTCGTTCTACCAGAAGCCGCGCTCCGTGGGCGTAAGCGTCGCCTACACATTCTGACGACAGGCACCGAGCAACTCTCGTGTCCGTACCAGGCGTGACCCCGCTCAGCTGCGACTGAGCGCCACGTCCGCCGTCCACCTCGGGCTGTCCCAAATCTGCCCGATCATGCTCCTAGAGCTTTTCAGCAGCCGAAAGCAACCAAGGCTTCGATGAATTGATGGACAACCTCATGGAGAGGCGCGCAGATCACGGGGACGACCAGCACGCACACCGCCAGACCCCAGAGGCGCCTTGTCCGGGAAGCGGTCCGCGCCGGCGCGAGCAACCCGCGCACCCGACCTTCCACATCATCCACGGCAATCTGCATGCTGAGGCCCGCGAGCGGACGCTGCGTGGCGCTCGATAGGCGCGCTACTTTGATCAACGCCGACGCGAGCGCGAGGCGCTTATGGCGATCGGAGCCCGTTGCGCGTTCGTCGGCGTCACGCTCGGCCGCCGCTCGCCACCGCGCTGCCAGAGCCACCCCGGCGGGGAGCCAACCGAGTGCATCCGGACCGAGGACCAGTAGTAGGAGCTTTAGATTGTCGCGGCCTGATACGTGTGCTGCTTCATGCGCAATCACCTGACGCAGCTCCTCGTTGCTGCAGGCAGCGACGACGCGCTTTGACATGACGATGCGCGGCCGCCAGCCGCCGACGACGGCGACGATAGGCTTCGGTACGTCAACGATGTCGACATGCTGCCCCGCGATCACGAACCGGTCGTCCGCCGGACCATAGTCCCTGAAGAACGCCCCTGTTGCCATGCACGCACACCATGCCCGCCAGATCCCAACGCCAACGGTAAGCAGGGCAAACATTGTCAATGCGATAAGCAGCGGCCCGCCCGCTTCCCGCTGATGAGTCGGCTCGTAGATCAGAAATGCCGGCAATACCACAGTCAAGGCAAGCAGTATGGCGCCGCCAGCGGGTAACAGACGCAGCGCAAGGAGCTCGCCAGACGTCGAGTGTGACCGCGCGAGGCCTCCGTGCCAGGCAACGGCGACGATGATCGACAGCAACAGGCTGGTGAGCCCAAAGGTAGCCACCAGCACGAGGCAGAGCATTACGGCGAAGCTCATGACTGTTCCATCTTCAGGCGTGCGCGCTCGGCCTGGACGAGCGCATCCAGCTCGTCGAGAAGCGCGGCGTCCCTGCGACCAACTGCGCTGACCAGCGTGGACAGGATAGCGGTGCCGGCGCCAGACTCTGCAAGCAGGTCCGTGACATGGCTCGACACCCTTGCCCCGAGCCATTCATGCCGCGAGCACCGCGGCTGGTACGCAAACGCGCGACCGCGCCGGCGCCGAACGAGCAGGCCTTTCCGATAAAGGCGATCAAGGGTTGTCATCAGCGTCGTGTATGCAAGCTTCGGGAACGCCGCATGAACGTGCCGCACGGTTAACGCCCGGTTGTGACCCCAAAGCTCCTCAAGCACTTTCATCTCCAGCGGTCCTAAACCCGATGGCTCGGCAGCGGTAGCGCGCACTCGGCGATGCGCGGGAGGATTCGTCATCGCGGGACCCCATGTGAAATGAGACTCAACCATTGCATTCGGCGACTGTTTGGGCCACCGAGCTCACCACGCTGCTAACGCCGGAATGTATCTGTACCCAGCTTCGCCTGTGTGCGTCGTTTCCAGGTTCGCTGATCTTCAAAACTGTACACCAAACTGTCCACCGGACCGTTTTCCCGGTCTTTGGGCAGCATAGAGAGCAGATTGCTGCTGTGCACTCGTCCCGACCAGGGAAATCGCGAGGCGTGACGGCGGGCGATTCTCTCGCAGTCCCCTCAGGCTGTAACACGGGTTCGAATCCCGTAGGGAGCATCATGGAATCAGTGACTTAATGGCTTGCCAGCCAAGTGCGTACGGATTCTGCACGGAAAGTCGCGCCCGGCTCAGAAGAGGTTCCTGCGTTGCGGCAGCAATCTGCAAACTCAGCTGGAATTTATGCTCTCGCCGGGTACGTTGAAGCGAGTGCACCCTTCGTAGATCGGACCAGGACGAGCGCGCTATCGCACGTACCGTAATTCAACGCGGTCCGTTCGCCGCCGTGACAGCCACGGTGACCTGCGCATCTGGCGCACTGCTCAACTGAATGGTCAAATTCCGGCGCGCGGGAAGCTCATATTCGACTATCTTGTGAGGCCGCTTGCATCCGTGCTGCCCTTGGAAATCCGTGGAGCTTATGACCTGCGTACCCTCGACGATGTCAATCCAGTGTCCGCTACTGATCGAGATGCGGTATCTCCCTGCTCTCTCCACCCGGAATCGCACGAGTCCGGCGTGTGGGTCATCCGCCGAAGCAGCCTTACCGGGCTTCACCACGAACGTCACCCCCTTCTGGTCCGCAAGTTTCACCTCATAAGGCCTTTCCGGTTCTATTTGCGGGAGATCCTTATCAGGTCTGACGGCCGCGACGAGAGGCTGGGCCGTCTCGCTCAACACCGCCCGCACGCGCGAAATATCCCAGGTGAACCCGGCGCACGGCTCAGTCTTCAAAGCACCTGTCGCCTCTCCCGCCGTGGGGATCAGAGCAAACCCATACGTCTGAAAAATCGCCGCAGCGCGGGGGCTCGTTACAAATTCGAGGAACCGTCTGGCATCTGCACTGGCATCCTGGGTCATCGCGATTGGATAGCGGATCGGTGGATATGCGTTTTGAGGAAACACATCGAGCAACTTTACTCTGTGTTCAATTTTCGCATCGGTCAGATATACGATTCCGAACGGCGCGTCGCCCCGCGCGACAAAGGCCAATGCCGCCCGCACATCCTCCGCAGGTATCAGCTGCCCCTTTATCTGCTCCCACGCACCCATGTTGATAAGGGCCGCCTTGGCATATTTGCCGACAGGTACTGATTCCGGATCGCCGGTGGCAATCCGCGCGCCGCCCAGCGCCTGAATCAGTGCCGGGCCCGAGGTAATTTTGACAGTTGCGGTACTGTCGGTAGGTGCCACAAGCACCAGTTGATTTCCGAGCACGTTCTTGCGACTTCCTGGCGCGAGCAGTTTTCGCTTCTCGAGGTAGTCCATCCACTCCTCATCGGCCGCAAAGAACACCGTCGCCGGTGCGCCCGCCTCAATTTGCCGGGCCAGCACGGAACTCGCAGCAAAGGACGTTTTCACCGCGATTCCCGTGTCTTGGGTAAACACCGCGCTCATCTTCGTTACGGCGTCGGTAAGCGACGCGGCTGCAAACACAATTAACGGTCGGTCAAGCTTGGCAGCGGACGGCGCCACAGCATTGAAGGCAATGCCGACCGCTAGGAGCCAGGCGATCATCTTGCGCATTAGAGCTCCCTCGGGCGCCGTCATTCCCTATTGGATATAGCGATGTTAGCAGCTCCGCAATCCCCGTAGGATGCAATACCTCATCGAGACTGCAGATCAACGCGGTGGTTCGCTATCGGAGACGCGGAAGGATCGCTACGCCAAGCCAATCCGCGCGGACGAAGAACCGCCTCTGCCGGAACGCCCCTGTCGGATTGAACCGCCGGTGTTGATCCTCCGCCGCCGGCCGTGACCGTCAGCTCTGGGGCAGCGAGAATTCGCTCTCAGAGCATATAGCGTGTCATGCTTTTTGATTTTTGCTCAAGCTTCGTGCGTACGGATACTTAGCGCCAGACTTGGAATGGCGGATAACCGTTGCAATGATGGGGTGGAGACGCCGCTCTGCCAACGTCGCAAAGTCTCGTTCCAATCCGCGATAGTTCTTAATCAAGGCGTCGCCAAATTCGGTTACCAGCATCCCGCCTCCGTCCTTGCCTCCCTTGCTTGCCACCGTCACGGGCTCCCGGAAAGATTGCTTCAGACTCTCGACCAAAAGCCAAGCACGACGATAACTCATCCCAATGTTGCGCGCCCCTTCTGACAAAGAACCGGCATCCCGAATGGCCTCGAGAAGGCAGATTTTCCCCGGTCCAACACTGGAATGTTCCGCGAAATCGATCCTGAATCGAACAACAGGAGCAGGCATAGAGATTCCTCCTCACGACATCATAGCGAAGGCGAGTCGTCTGCAAAATCACCTTGCAAGCGGCCCCTCTTTCAAGGGCCTGTATCTGCTGGCTCGCCCCCATCGGGACTTTGCGCTTTACGACGTAGCTGTGTTATATATGATCAAATATAACGAGTTCTAATAGCGGGGGCGGTTAGCATCTCAGGGCGAAGCATACCCGTGAAAAAGTCAGTCCGGGTTTTGGTAGTCATGAGCACAATCGCAGGCGGCGGAAGGTCCGATCGACCATCGCGATCGTTATCCTAGTCGGAATATTTCGCTGTTGTGACGGCTTCTTCCGGGGGAACTTGAATGCGGTCTGTCTGCTGGTGCGCCCTTGCGGCGCTTGCTTCAACTTTCGTTTTGAACCACGCGGCGCGCGCCGCCGATCTTCCAACCACCGAACCGACTCCGGCTGCTCCAGCCACGTCCGCAGCCTGCGCTACCGTCCAGGAGTTCTTCGCTTCCGATTGCCCCCTGACCTGGCACGGCATCACCCTGTACGGCACGTATGACGTCGGCGTGGGCTGGGTCAGCCATGGCTTACCGGAAAACGACTATAACTATGAAGGCGAATCGCTGGTCAACCGGAACGGCAATCACTCTCAATTCCTCATTGCGCCGAACAACCTGTCGCAAACCGGCCTGGGCCTCAAGATCAGGGAAGAGTTTCTGCCCGGCTGGTCCGTTGTGGGCAACGCGTCAACCGGCATCAATCCGCAGTCCGGCCAGTTCGCCAACCTGGCAGCCACCAACACCAGCAACGCCGGCCTCCCCAGGGGCAGCTATTCGTTCGCCGGCGACGGCGCGCGCGCGGGCCAAACCTTCAATGACGAATTCTATGGCGGTATATCGTCCGCGCATTTGGGCACGCTGACCTTCGGTCGTCAGCGCGCTCTCGGTACCGATGCGATGCTCGCTTACGATCCGGCCGGCGGCGCCTATTCCTTTTCGTTCATAGGCTATAACGGCTTGATGGCCGGCGGCGGCGACACCCAGGACACCCGTTGGGATAACGCCATGAAATATCGCCTCACCTATGGGCCGGTCCATTTCGGCGCGATGTATAAGTTCACCGACGGTCAGGGCGGCTGCTACTCCGCCTCCGCAACCTGGACCGCCACCACCTGTACGGCGGAAACGCCGCATAACTCCGCCTATGGATTTGACCTCGGCGGAGCCTACGACAACTTCTCCGCCGACGTCGTCGTCCAACGTGTCTACCAGGCGATCAGCGTACTCAACCCCTTGCTGGGGCCTGCGAGTCCGTCGGCGCCATACCAGTCGACGCTCAACAGCATCAATACAAACCCCATCAACGGGGCCAATCTGATCGGAACAACCAACACCGAATATGGCATCGTGACCGACAACACCGCCGTTATGGTCGCTGCCAAATATACCTGGGACCCGTTCAAGGTCTTTGGCGGCTACGAACACATCCGGATGACTAACCCGGCGGACCCGTTGGGCGTTGGCGCCACGGCCCAGGGCGGTTATCTCTTGAGCGGCGTCGAAGACAACAATCTTGATTCTCCCAAGGTCGTGCAGGTCGCTTGGACGGGTGTGAAATACGCCTACGACAGCAAAACCGACATCACCTTGTCCTACTATCGTGAGTGGCAGAACGACTTCCGTGTTCCGTCGACCTGCTCGCCCGCCGCCGGTTTCCGTAGCTCCTGCTCGGGCAACCTCAACGAGGTTTCGCTCTATACGGATTATCACTTCACCAAGCGTTTCGACGCTTATGCCGGCATTGCGTATTCCAACGTCACCGGTGGTCTGGCCATCGCCATTCCTCACGGCCCCGGCGTCCCCTATTTCTACAACAACAACATTGCTCCGACAGTTGGTGCTCGTTTCACCTTCTGATCGTTTTCCGGGGCGGTGTCAATCGAGAGCCCGCACCGGCATCTCGGCGGCTCTAGGGCGGGCTAGCGGCAGTAACGTCGGGTGAGGATCCGGCTACCCCGGCAGTTTCAGTTTGCGCACGAGCTCAGTGAATCTTGGATCGTCGTGCAGATTGCGCAGCATTGGGTCCTGCCGCACCAACACGACTCCCCCGTGCTCCATTCTTCGCCGACGACAACATCCACCATGGCACGCGCCAGGTTGTCGGCGCGAATTACCTGGTTGGGAAACAGCAGGCGAAACACAGGGTAGATTCCGCGCAACAGGCGGTAGCTGAAGGGTAGATGTACGCGGGCCGGAAAGCGTAAGCGCAGGGGGACCCCACCGCCAGCAGCGCGGTCGTTACCCATGGGCGAGCACTGGCCGGAGAATCTCAGCGACCCAATCCATGAACACGCGCACGCGCTTTGGGAGATTGCGCCGATGCGCATATAGCAGCGACAGGGACATCGGCTCGGGACGATAACGCTGCAGTATTTCTAGCAGCGCGCCACGAGCGAGGTGTTCGCGCACACCAATTTCCGGTGCCTGAATCAATCCAAGCCCGGCGAGGCACGCGGCGTTATAAGCGTCCGAATTGTTGACGACCACGGACCCCGACATCGCCAACGTCCGGTACGCGCCGGAGTCCGGGTACTCGAAACCCTCACTCTTACTCCCGAGTCTGCTCACGTAGTGGATCAAGTCATGCTCTGCCAGATCTGCAAGGGTTTGCGGGGTACCGCGTCGGCGCAGGTAGTCCGCGCTCGCGCAATTGATGAGGATCAGATGTCCCAGCGGTCGGGCGATCAGTTGCGGGTCCCGAGGCGCCCCGACACGCATGACGCAATCAAAACCCTCCTGGATGGGATCGACGAGACGATCCGTCGAACTCAACTCGAACTCGATCTGGGGATGCGCTTGCAGGAATTGGGGCAGTTGAGGGATTACATACAGACGCGCTATGCCGCTGGGCATATCCACGCGCAGACGACCCCGCAGAGACTCGCCGCTCTGCTGGAACATCGTCTGAAGATTGTCCACCTCGGAGAGCAGCTCCTTGCATCGCTCGTAGTACACCTGGCCATCGAGCGTCATCTGCACCTTGCGGGTGGTGCGATGAAGCAGTCGCGTGCCGAGCGAGTTCTCAAGCTCCCGCACGGCGACGGAAACGGTCGCTTTTAGTAAGCCCAGGCTCTCGGCGGCGCGGGTAAAACTCGCGTGTTCCGCGACGCGTACGAAGACCTGCATCGCCTCGAGGGTGTTCATCGGGCAGGGACGTGGCTGATCTATTGTTCATTTTATAAGAACAGTTGTTGCAAAGCGACTGCGTTTATCTACTTTAAACCACCCAATAGAATGCTGCCCAAGTACCTCCACTCCCAAGGAGATTCCGATGAACACCGCATCCCCGATTGCGATCGTCACCGGCGGAAGTCGTGGCCTGGGTCGCAGCACCGTGCTCAATCTCGCCAAGCGCGGCGTCCATTCGATCTTCACCTTCCAGTCCAATCGCGCCGAGGCTGAGAAGGTTGGCTCGCTCGCGCGTGAGGCGGGAGTCAAGGCCATCGCCCTGCAGCTCGACACGGGCAATGTCAGCGCGTTCGACGACTTCGTGGCGGCTGTGCGCAAGACGCTGCAAAGCTGGGAACGCGACCGGTTCGATTACCTCGTGAACAACGCCGGTAATTCTCAGCACATCAACTTCGAGAAAATGACCGAAGCGGACTTCGATGCTGTGGTCGACATTCACTTCAAAGGCGTCTACTTCCTGACGCAAAAGCTGCTGCCGCTGATGAATGATGGCGGTCGCATCGTGAATATCTCTTCGGGACTTACCCGTGTCTCTGTGCCCGGCAGCTCTGCCTATGCAGCCGCCAAGGGCGCAGTCGAGATTCTTACCCGCTATCTCGCCAAAGAGCTCGGACCGCGCCGGATCACCGCGAATGTGGTGGCGCCGGGGCCCATCCAGACGGACTTCAGCGGCGGCATGGTGCGAGACAATCCCGAGGTCAACAAGATGGTCTCGGCAATGACTGCGTTGGGGCGTCCGGGAGTG